>Ga0126337_10002736_pt1 | contig 11288 bp, 3 predicted proteins | sample DipCmetagenome_FD_92527 | JGI IMG/M metagenome (GOLD analysis project Ga0126337, IMG submission 92527) | Coral microbial communities from La Bocana,Puerto Morelos, Mexico - Diploria C A metagenome | ecosystem: Host-associated > Invertebrates > Cnidaria > Coral | place: La Bocana,Puerto Morelos... | reverse complement strand
AAATGTAGCCATCTTTTCCCCGACAGAAGGTTTAAGTCTACGCCAGTCGACGGTATCTGCTCTGGCCGTTTTTATTTCCCTCCTTTTCTAGAATTAACCCCTCGACATTTTCTTGATTCCTTTGCAGCGATTAACAACGCTCTCCGTTACCACACTTTCGTGACGTCCAGACGCATCGCTTGTGTGATTGGTTTTATCTGGACTTTGTCCTTACTCGTGGCTGTGTTTCCATTTCTTGGCTGGCGCGAGATCCGTCCTCGGGTGGTTGGAGGCTACTGTCAGTATCACCTTAATCTCGCTCCCAGCTACATCCTATTTTTACATGTCACGGTCTGTCTGATACCGCTGACCACTACATGTCTAGCTTACTGTAAGATATTTCAAGTTGCTCGACTGCAGGCTCGGAAAATTGCTTCCATGACGGTAAGACTTACTGATGTAGTATGATACTTCCTTTGTTAAGAAAATAAGAAAGCGTAAACCCTAACCTATAATAAAACCTCGTCACCAAGCAGAACAAGGTTAGTTATTCTCAAAGATGGTAGCTCGTCGTTAGAGCGGCTGCCATCTTGGATTCGAATTCCGTAAGAGCCTGGGGAGGGAGCCGATGATTGTTTTCCTTATTGAATTCACTTCTGTGTGTTGTTTCGTGTAGATTAGCGGGACTGAGCAAGAAAGACGTCGTACGAAATTGGACAAGGAGCGTAAAATCACGCTGTCGGTGGCCGTTGTAGTGGGAGTGTTCATACTTTGTTGGGGTCCACTCAACGTCATGCTTATCATCTACTGCGCATGTCAGAGTTGCGTTTCTTCCATTTCCATGGAGACCGCTGAAGTGTTTTCCATGTTAAACTCGGGCTGTAATCCTCTTATATATGGCACGTTTAACAAGGACTTCCGCAGAACTTTCAAGGCCATGTTAAGATGCCGCTGGCGTCGAATAAGCAGCGAAGAGATCGAAGGCTCAACTCATGTGGCTATGAACACCTCGAAGGCTTCTGTTGATAGGGCAAAATAGCGGCGATAATTTATAGTTTAGCACGAATTAATAGGATATGAATGGTTGTCGAAACTGCTTGTTCAACGTAGGCGGCGTAAGCAGTCATTTGCAAATAGATGAAAATTTAAGGCAAAACTGAATTTTTGACATAATCAAGGAAAGCTGGTAAATGGATTATCACGAAAGAACTTTGTTCCTCTCTGAAGTCGTCGTGTTACTTCAGCCAAACAAAACGACTTGACGGAAAAACGAAAAACGCAAGCAGTTTTGATAACTGCCTTTCGTAAGCTTTTATTTTAGCACAAAAGCTTAATTAGTTAACCGCGCATATACTTCATTTCAATTCTGTTTTACAACACAAACTTCTTTTGTTTGCCGGAGGTCAGTGTAGCGTGTCGGAATGTCCATTGTGAGGCTTATTATTCCCTTAGCAACTGTCTGGATAAAAACACAAAGGTTAATAGCCACACGATTTACGCAAGAAAGGACGGCATCGCCAAGCTTGTTGTTGTCGCTGTATTTGAGAGAAGCCGTTCTAAAGTGCTTTAATTGTTGCTTATATTGGACTACTGGGTGTGGAAAAATCACGAGAACTCTCACGCACCATGAAAGCATCGCTAGTCAATCCTACGATGGCGAGGCTGAAAGAAGCGATTTGCGACGGACGAATGTACCAAACACGGCATCTGCTAGAGAGCGGAGTGGACGTGAATTTCTTGGACGAGCAAGGCTTAACTCCCCTCATGCGGGCTGCCCAACTACCGGATGAAAAATCTCGTACACGTCACAATCTGCTGAAACTTCTGTTGCAGTACGGTGCAAATGTCAACATCGTTGATCAGAAGGGCCGGCACGTGTTGTCCAGAGCTTGCATCGACGAGAAAGACGACATTGTCAGGCTTCTGTGTAACGTAGCAAACCAGGATGTTGATTTAAATTTGCGAGACTTTGAAGGAAACACTCCGCTGATGCATTCTGTCCGCGCGGGTAACGCCGCATTAGTCAAGTTCCTTGTTGACGAACTGAACAAGTTTCAAGTTGACATAGATCTTCGAAATCACGAGGACAGGACGCCTTATTTAGAGGCTAAACGACTGGGGTATGAAGAATGCGCCGCTATTTTGTTGAAAGAAGGACATGCATCGCCCAACATTCAGGTGAATCCATTCTTGGACTTCGCGCCCTTGAAAGATGAGGCTTCGTGGCAAGGAAGGGTTCGAGGCGTTGACGAGAATAAATACCGGATTAAGAGTTCCGACGCCGCGAAAAAACATCCTAATCCGCGAGATATACAAAAGAAGAAGACCCCTACAAAGAAGGCCGCTAACTTCTATGACGAGAAGGCGGTGACATACCACGAAAAGATCTTGAAAAGAAAAACAACATCTCCTAGAAAACTCTCTAGTGCAAATTTAGCAAAAGGCGATACCGAAGGCTCGGAGAAGTTACGGCCGACCCGCAGGCGGAAACTTGCTTGGCACGCACGACATATGACGGAGTCGATATCACGCAATGAAGAGGAAATTGCTAAAGAAAACGATTTGAACGCAACAGAATCAGGACAATCAGGAGAAGCGACAGGGGAAGTGGACAGTGTAATTGGGGTCAGGCCCTCGTCACAAGCGAAAGCCATTTCTATGGACAAACAAGAAATTACAAGTTCAAGACTAGAAATGACTCCAGTAAACGATACAATATCAAGTGTAGAGTTCACTCGAACAGAAAAACACCGTCAGAGTCCAAAAATAACTCCCAAGTTGCCTGCAAACTCCACCACTGTAGGCCGAAAGTTGACAGAGTCGCGGCCAGAATTGACGATGGCAAGGAAACATTTACGATCACGTTCTCTTATCAGCATCAAGTCAAAAGATGCTATGGACGACAATTGTAGCTGGTACTCGCATTTTAGCATCTATAATTCGCCATCGGTGGCTTTTCTGACGAAGATGATGTCCATTTACGCCGAGCAAATGTCTCCCGAGTCTTCCTTTCGTTTCGGTGTTAACCCAGAAAAAACGAAAAAAGCCGACGATCCGATGGTGCCGAAAATCTCAGTGGCGGCCACCGAGACTGCAGATGACTTGCGGTCTGAAGGAGATCGTTCTTCTCCCTTAAGGTCTTCGTTGTCAAGCCGTAATAACAGCCCTACAGGCTCGGTGTCGAATCGGAAATTTCAGTCGGCAGTAACACGAACTGTCGCCTCATATCTGACTGGGCCGAAACGATCTCTTTCAACGTTGAAAGTACAAGATTTAGATTTCTAAGAAGTACTCGCGGTATTCCGGTATGTTTCAATTTGTGTGACCCGCAGGGTACATTGAACGACTAAAACTTCGTCAACCCCAAATAATTTAACAAAGAGAAATTAACAGTAATTATGCATTTAAATATTATTCATTGTAATTTATTTTATTTCTTATTTATTTTGTGACTAGGAAATTTAAGTAGCTTTCTATGCAGGTATGCACAACGCGAATACACTTACCACTATTTTATTAACTTTGTACCAGGAGCCCATTACCCTCCTGCTTTATACATAATATAATACAGCTTATAAATAAACTCATTTTGTATATAAAGTAGTTTTTTTGTTTTGCTACGAGTATGGTTCTTTCAATGCTTTTTAATTGCGTTGTGTGCAAAAGATGCGATAGCCGCCCAAAGAGCGTGCGTGCGTCAAGAAGTGACGTGACTAATTATGCAACAAATGTCTTCTATGCGAGTCAGATGAGTTGTACTACCGCTTTCTTTGACGCAGAAAAGATATCGAAGTCTTTTTTCGAAGTCTGCCTCGTAACTTCCGTCATTCTTGTTCCCAGTCTTCTCGTTTTATTTCTCACGAGCGAACCTGGGAAAAGTATTCCTTTATGGCGCAATTGAAGTCCTTTATGTATTGCATTTTACCAGGAGTGATCATGGGGACTTGATTTGATTTGATTTACTCTCCATTTCAAACAAATGTTAAATTTTGCGAGCGAGTGTCGTGCTATGTGGCGCCAGTACGCGACATTGATCTACAGAATCTACAGTGTCCTCGGACTCGGAGTGTAAACTCTTTATTAAGATCCTGACAATTCACATGTTAGGATTCTTTGAATCGGTGAAACAGACCATCCTTTCACCCAGAAGTTTTATAGATGCTCCCAATTGGCCTTCGTGGACGACAGACATTATGCAAATTTGTTTTCAACGTTCCTTCTAGTTGATTAATTTTTTGTCTGTTTGTTTGCTTTATTTCAAACGAACTTTAATTTGCAAAATAAATAAAAACTAGTAAAAAGATGGGGAAGGGAAAAAAAACTGTGAAATGGAAAAAAAAAAGAAAGTGCCCCGTGTGAGGATCGAACTCACGACCTTCAGATTTCTGATTTCAGATTATGAGACTGACGCGCTGCCTACTGCGCTAACGAGGCACACATGAGATTAGATGTCAAAATTTAATTTTTAAAGGCAATATTTACGACGCTTTGCAGGTGGCTTCCGCAATTGATGTATGGTTTCAAATGCCTTCTAAAAGTAATTAATTTCAAGAAATTGCAAATTGTAAGGGCGTTTCAGTTCACTGGCCACATACAAGCCAACAGAGTCCCAAGACGGCCTTAGTACATGATAGACAATGGCATCATCATTTTTTTGATGATAGTTAGGGGAGAATCAGTATTCATCGACTATCATGTGCTGTGTTTTCAGGGCCTTTATTATTCCAACATTGCGCCATTTTACCATATTAGGGCAAAAGAACGCGCAAAATATGCCACGTTATTACACTGTAGAACAGGCTACGGACTGAAGAGGAGCGACAAAATGGCCGCACAAATTGCCTTGTTTACGTCCTCTGACCTTGACTTTCCAACGGAAATGGACTTTTTAAAAGAACAGACAGAAACTTCGTGTTGTTTGTGTCTTTCGTGCGCGTATTATGCAATCGATACGTTGCAAGATGGATTTCGAAAACTAAAAGCAACAATAATAGAAAATGGAGGAATAGTGGAATAATAAATCCCTTATTCGATGGTTTAACATATAATAGGAACGGACATTTTGCTCATTGCTCATATTATATGCTAAACCATCGAATAAGGTGAATATATCTAAATTTGGCCTAAAAAGAAGTGTTTGCTCTCTATATGTCTTTTTTTTTAACCCTTAATCACTTCTTCCTTGTTTTGTCTCTCATAGGCGACCTGCTAAAATTAGTATTTCCAGCGTTGAATACGTGTAATGATTTAAAAGTTGATTCAATTTTATTTTCATTCGTGGCAAATGTAAAATCAGCCTTCCTCCATCGATGGAAAGAACCTTTGTAAGGTATAGAGAAATTATTTCCTTCAAAAGCTTCAGTTAACAGTCCGTCAAACGATAACTGTTGTCTTCCATGAGGGCACGGTAACGAATCCTGCAATCTGATTGGTTCTCAGCGCGGTCTGGTTTTAATACTATCTCCGCCCTGTGTGTGTAAAAATTAAAAGCGTAAAAAGGACTTACAAATAAAAATTGTCTTGCATTGCGACTTGAACATGCAATATTCCCAAAAAAGGCGGGCTCCAACCGCTAAGCTCCTTCGTACTTGAAGAGTCAGATAACAATAGTTTTAGTTCTTTCAGGGAGAATTTCCATTTTTAAGGGTAATTATAAATTCACTGCTTCTCTAGTAATATTTCATGTTTTAGAAAGCTTGAGACCTTGTGATTCCTTCTCATCTCTAGCTTGTGCACGTCAAACAACCTCCTCGCAACGAAACTTTCTCATGCCATTCTTCAGCCTCCTACAGACTGGCAAACCAATGAGACAAAATTTAGTCATTTCCCCCTGCAGATGAACGCTTCATGCTTTCAATAGAGTTTATCGCCATTTAGTGAGAATTGTAACAATCTGGTGGGAAACTGATCACTGCTGCAAATTTACATTTCAGATGAGCTCAAATAATTTCCAAAAGCACGCGCTGGCTGTGATAATTTATTCATGACAAGGTCAGTTTTACAGTTTGCTATCATCTTCGTGGAGTTCTTGCTCCGTTTAAGTCGCTGCGAAATAGAGAGAGTTTTGCAACGCTAAACTTTAAAAAAGAACGTTTATGATACTACGAAGACGAGACAGACAAGTTCATGACCAGCATGTGATATTTTGAACCAAAACAGCGATACGTTCAACTTGTGCTGATGATTTAACGCAAACGGGAGCTGCACGCGTTTAATCTTGGAGGTTTGAGTCCAACTTGCTTTGTCCTACTTGTGCTGTCAAGTCTTTGTGAAATACTTTCAGGTCGGTGAAAACTTATATTACCACTATCGTATAAGTTAAATCATTATTCAAGTTAAGACTTTTCTATATTTGCCGTGAATATAGCCATAATCTTTTCTGTCGGTAGACCAAAAGTTTGCAACTCTTATTATATTTACTAAAGCGGCGCTTGCAGGTCGTTTCAATTCGTTCGTGGCGAAAATGATTTTAATTTAGCTTTAAGGCTGACTCTAGTTTTGAGGCTCATTTTGCTTTACATTTAACTTATATTTGAATATTTGTTTTGCATTTTAAGCATGCTATGCAAGAGGATCGAAAGAAATGACTGCATTCATAATTACTCGGTTCTTTTCAGGTCTTCACACTGCCGCCGAAATCATGCCCTGTCGAACAGGTAGGTATAATGTTGTAGTAAAGTGCTTTTGTTTGTCGTAGGAAACTGCTGGTTTTAGTAATTTGGCTTATTTTCCGTTTTTGTTTTCCTTTTCAAGGTAAACTGAACGTTTGTAACTGAGGAGACCTCGTCTGATAGCAACTCCACGTCGTGCTTGAGCAGCAGGGCTTTTGATGGCTTTCGATGTTATTTATGGTAGGTGTTTCATGAAATGTTTTTGTTTGTGCTTCTCAAAGTCTGGCTAGGTAACACTTTTAAGAATGCATTCCGTGACGTAACTAGACTCAAATGCTACAACTTCACGTGAAACCTGATGGCCTGTTTACGACGAAAAGCACTTGTCCCTGTTGCTTGACCATTGGAAGGCATGCCAAATATCTCCGTGCAGTCTTACTCCCCTTTTGCTTCATCTACCAGACCCTACAATGAACAAACTGGAAATAAGTGCGAGTCTGGGTTAGAGGGACCGCGCAACTTGATGTAGAGATAAGGATTGCTAGCGTTTATAGATCTTTTTGTACGAGAAAGCGCACTCAATTAATCGGTGTTGGTGTGGAATCGAGGAAACACAGTACACAGAATTTTAATCAGTTATAGTTATCTATAAAACACGTCTTTTTAAATTATTTTTGATACGCTTTCGTCTCTAAATATTTTTTCCAAGCACCAAATACAATCGAGCAACAAGTTTTGTAACCTTCAGTAGCTAGTGTGTTGATATTACAAGAATTAGGTATTGAACATTTTAAATTAAAAGACAAATCGAAGCAAATCAAGGACTCACGTAGCTATATTTTCTAAATAGTTCTGATAGTCTATCGTAAGATCAAAAAGGAGCGATTGCCAGCCTTCAATCTCGTATACAGCTGTGTTACAATATTTGCATAGCTTGTATGGCAACTTTTGTTTCACTTTCAAATCGTTGATAACAGTGCAAGGTGTCAAGACTGTCCTGATCATAAATTAACTTAGCATTCAGTCAGAGTAAAAAAAGCACAGTATTATAGTTTTCTTCAGCGATTAAGCAGTTTTGTTGAAGCGCGATTGGCGATCGATTCATACTTTTATGTTTTGCAATATGGTAGATGCGCGTATCCCCGCACTGGCATCGAACGAAACTTACAATATTTGATTCACGCCTATTAAAACTACTGGGTGCTATGCAAAGCATTTACACTGCTAAACAAGAAGCTGTTGTGAAAAACTGAGGAGGATTGTTCATCCTCTATACATTTGTTAGTCAAGTATGTAGGAAGATTCAGTAGGGAATTTAAGAAGCTACTAAGGACGACTCCGAGGACAGCGTCGATTAAAAAAAAATGACTTTATATTTTACCTACAAATAGCGCGATACTCTAAAATTTACTTTCAATTGTTTATCTCTGCCAAAACTATCACGAAACTCGATCTGGGGCACGGCGATAAATTTGAAATAGAAATTTTAAAATTAGCCGTCGTGGTTGACGTTCTTCAGACAACGCAGAATTTAGTCGTTTCACGTTTTTGTTTTGAAGGGGACGGCAAAGAAATGTACATAGACTTGTGACGCACGTGCACAGCCATTGTTCTGCTCTTTGATTAGCGACTTTGCCATCTTAGTTTTCTTAACTCCCTATATTAATCAGTATTACCTGACGAGGGAATTCTATACCAAAGTGTACTCCATCAACCCCCGAGACTCGAACTCTCGCCCTTCACGCTTTCCCAGCTTTCCAGTACATATACTAACGCATTGAGCTAACTTAACACATAGGTCCGCAAAGCGTGTATGTGTCTAGAGCGTTATGCATCATTGTATTGCGGAGTTTAGGCAGTGATTAAAGCGTGATTATAAGGGACAGAAGAAAGAAATTCATTTTTGCAACAAAGCCAAAATATTCATCTTTTTCTTTCTTTTTCTGCTTATACTGATGCATGTATTTCATCATGCAAAATAGTCGTAGCCTCAAAGAGGCCTTTGATCTTAACTCCCTATATTAATCAGTATTACCTGACGAGGGAATTTTATACCAAAGTGTACTCCATCGAAATAACTTGATTGTGCTTTTGCTAAAGAATTCCTGAAAAAAAAACTAATGCCTCTTTCTTTTAATTAAAATTTTATTACCGTTCACCGTGATAAAATTCGTAGACTATAGCAAACTTGAAACTATTTTTTCGCGTACTTAAGACGGACAAAATTTTTGTATATACCGAGCAAGTTAAAACTTAATCACCGGAGTCTGACTAGAATGTTAATAATTTTAAGGTTTTTAATCGAAGATGGTATTTATATCATGAAAGGGAAAGTCTAGTTTCATTTTCTACGAAGCTTTGACAAAAAGTTGTTATCAACAATGGTATGATCGGAATGTAAACAAACTTTCGCATTCGAAAGGGGGATTCCCAGGGAAGACCAGGCAGAAGGCTCATAACGAACGTGATAAAAAATAGACAAATAAATTAGTCGTCAACGAATGATTTAAGTTCCGCTGGTTTTCTTTCTATTATGTTAACCCATAGAAGTAATTGTAATAGTTTGTGAAAATATTAAGGTTTAAAAGAAATAAGACCCAATATTATGATAATTAGCATGCGTGTTTATGCTGGCAGAAACCCGCGATATTAAAAAAAAATCAAAAAGAGTTCAGAAGTATATTTTACTGAGGAAAAGGAAAGTAAGTTTAAAGAGCGTCGAGGGGTTTATGACGAAGGAGACGAATGTACCAGAGATAGTAAAATAACCTTACAATATATCCAGAGTTGTCCCCTCAACCAACTCCGATATATCGCTATAATTACTGGCAATTAAAACGAAGACAAAGCGATTGTCGCATACTGCTTCATTTGTAAACAAGTTGGAATCTCCTAACTTTAACGAGGGTAACAAAGGGTTTCTGCTTGAAGCGTGATGGCCCCCAAATTGGCAGCGTGATGCGGGACTGGACATCTCAACGTGATGCGTGATTTTCTATTTTACAACAGCGTGACGCGTGATTTACCTATTAGGTTTCTGTAATAAGTGATTTTTCTTTGACCCAGAAGAATACCAATTCAAAGTGAAATACAGTTTAAATGAAGCTCAATAAACTGTAGTAGCGGAAATCCCATTTTCTAGTCTTTTCTTGATGTTTGAACTTTGTGACCCTACACGGTGATAGGTCCAAAGATCGTGACACAAATAGGCCTGATCAATGTAGTTAAAATTTAAACAAGGTTGGACAATGACATTCTCAGTGCTAATGTCGACCCAAACAGTAAGAGACATTAGAGTTTTGGTTTAATTTAAGGACAGCGATAGTCATGACAGACAGAGGAAGGAGATAAAATAGCACAGGGTACAATCATTCCAACAAGTATTAATCGTCTTTGTACCTGTTGTCTAACGAAAACAACGCGCAATCAATCAAAAAATGTTGCCTGCAATATAATTAACAATAATACGACCAATACGTCTTCGGAAAGTTGATATTATACAATATTGCTCAGCGCACTTGTCTTCACGTGATGCGTGCTGGCTTAAAAATATTCTCCGTGATGTATGATATAACGTAAAAATTCAACGTGATGCGTGATTGGTACCCCCCTTCCCCTCTTTTCTATCCTCTTTTAACACACTCGTTTGTTCTCTTTCAGTGTGAACACTGCTTGCTGAATGATGTGGATCACAATTCACTAGAAAACAAGAACTCTTCAAGAAATCAGGACCTGATTAGTCAGACATAAATACTAGAGGTAGTAACTGTAATTTAAGAAGCGGCTTCTCTTCAGGAAACCATTGATTTGTTTTGAAAACAGCATAATTCACTCACCACAGGAGACCAGAAATCTGAAGTAAACACGTAAGGCAGTAGGATTGGCTTTTATCAGGAACTGATAGTCCAGAGCTACAATGTTTAACGATTGCTTTAATCTAAATTGTGCAAACTCTGCAAATTAGTTACCATTTGAGAGAAAATACTAGTGCTACTGCTTCAGCAAGAGGTCAAGTTTCGGTTAAAAGATTTGATCTTCAACGTCTTAGAGAGCGTTTTCAGTGAGTCAAACAATTATTTATTTCTTAAATTAAAAACTCTCATAACCTGCATAAGAGACTTTGTAATCAACACATGTATGCGTGTTTTGTTGACATAGTTTATTACGCCGTTTTTGGACGGCATTAGTCATATTTTCACGATCGTCATTTTTTGACTATTTGAAAAATTGTTTCTACGAGTTTCCAAATACACTTAAGCCGAATACCCTTCCATCAGAGAAGTTGATGTTCCACGTTTTCAAAACAAGACTATTCATGTCTCCTCGCTGGAATTTTAGGTTCTGAAGTGTCAGTACTCATGGAAATGTTTTTCACATTTAGTCTTAGTTTCGCTTGTACTTCAACCATTGTAAATAGGGTATTGATTAAATAATAAAAAACTCTTACAACTGCTATTGTTTCTTTTGTTTATTACTGTGTTTCTTTCATTGCATACAAATAAGCAAAAAAATAATTGCGCTTTTAAAAGGGGCCTGGAAACTAGTCGAAATGTAGGCTATCTCTTTTACTCTTTTTTGACTAGGTAGGGTTGCCAAAAAGAAAAAAAAATCTGCGCTTTTGAACAGAGTCTAGCCAGAAATCAAACATATACTTAGACTTATGATAGGAAAAATCCGTCTGCGCAGTGCAAGATTTTT
>Ga0126337_10002735_pt1 | contig 11288 bp, 8 predicted proteins | sample DipCmetagenome_FD_92527 | JGI IMG/M metagenome (GOLD analysis project Ga0126337, IMG submission 92527) | Coral microbial communities from La Bocana,Puerto Morelos, Mexico - Diploria C A metagenome | ecosystem: Host-associated > Invertebrates > Cnidaria > Coral | place: La Bocana,Puerto Morelos... | reverse complement strand
TACTTTATTTAAAAGGCTAGCTTGTTACCACACCATAACACTAGGTATTGCCTCATGCATTTTAGAATTTTTATGAGTTTTGGGTCTTGATGAAGTTGAAAACTGGATCGTGTGCACACTAATCAAACAAACAAACAAACAATCAATTAACAAAAACGCAGAAACAATAGAAAACTCTTACTTTCACAATTCTTTCCACGAAAGCCGTGCGGACATACACATTTGTAGACGTTGGGTCCTTGGTTAAGACATGAGCCACCATTAAGGCACGGGTTAGAGTCACACACTGAGACCATCGCTACAAGGAAAGCACAAGAATAAGGGTGCACGTTGCTGAAATGTGTATGAAAAAAACTCATACTGTAGCCGTTTTTATTAGGACCACAGTGGTAAGGCAGCATGGGTTAGCCATACTGCTGTCATATGGTCCTACGGCAATCGTACAACAGTGGAACGGCAGTACGGTTGTTGTGCAGCAATCGCACGATAGTTGTAGTAGTACAGTCGTTTACGATAGTCGTACGGTATTCATTGATCAGTACTGCGGTCGTACTGACATCATACGACAGCAGTAAAGGTAATAATTTAGCGGTCGCCATTGGTTGGAAACTTGGCTATAAAGTGTGTGATCAAATCATGCATAAACCGAACGATCTGTTCCCTGTGATTATTACATTCAATTACTTAGAGAGGATTGCTGAATAAGTCATTTCCGAGTTCATGTCTGTTGATGTCAAACCCATTTCGATATGAAAGGTTGTGAACCCAGACTCGTTTTGAAAACGAAGCAAAGAGTAACTCGGAAATGACTTATTGACAAGACTTACTGGCTTGCTTCTGTAGCACTGTTATCTCCTCTGACATACATAAATTGCCAAGCTTATAGCGCAGTGATAAATTTTGTTAAGAGGCTAACGCTCGTTTAAATATACTGCTGGTTTTTTCTGTCAGCTTGAAGTTGAATGGTTAATGAACTATTTCATGTGACCTGTATCATCTTAAGAGCACTCCATTTAGAGAGAACTACTTACATTCACAGTTGATGCCTGAGAAGCCTGCTAAACAAGAACAGGTGTAAGAGTTGTGATTGTCATAACATGTTCCTCCATTTCTGCAAGGGTTACTTCGACATCTGCTTTCAACTGAAAAAAAGACACAATTCAGACGATAACTGCCGATACCAACATGGGCCATCATATTTGTGTGCCTTAAAAACAAAGTAAAATTCTCACTTCAGAGATTTCATTTATATCCTGTCAACAAACAAACAAAACATCAACAGCAAAAAGACACAAATACTAAAGAAATGATAATTAAACAGCACTGTGAAACTGAAAGACAAATAGTGGTCCAGTACACAATGAACACGACTTGTGTAACTGGTTTTTGTGCAGACTACAAGATGAAAGAGTAACTTACTTTCGCAGACAGAACCGCTGAACCCTTCCATGCACAAACAGCTGTGGGATCCCATGACTTCCATACATGTACCTCCATTTAGACATTGGTTCAGGAAGCAAACATTCTCCACTGAAATATGTCAATAACAAAAATATCAAAATAAAAAAAACTAGGATAAAATTATAATAACTCCAGGGAAATACTTTTTAAAGAACCATTCTTGGATGCATTTTGTTAAACAATTTCTTTTAAGAGAGATAAAATCAATAGTTTACAATTATGTTTTAGACAATTTCATTCTCCATTACCCTCGGTATTTAGCAGGTCATTCAACTGAACTCCACAGTAAGGATGTCTAATTACTCCTGCCCTTGTGTCAGATTTCAATGCATTATAGGTCGAGAGCACAAACAAAGGACGGCGCTTTGACAAGTCAAACTCACCAATTCTAAAACCACTGAACGCACATTGAGCTAACAGCTTTTTGAAAAGTGGAAACTTATGTAATCGTTCAATTCACCTTGACATGTTGGGCCTTTGTATTCTGCTGGACAAGAACACTCGAACCCATCATCCATTTCTGTACATGTTCCGCCATTTCTACACGGGTTTGGCTGACATTTATTTTTCTCTATTTGTTACAAAAACACAAAAAAATATTATCCAAGGAAAAGCTTTTACATTGTATTTAAGAGCTTTGTTTAAAATAAGATGTTATCTCTGTGTAAATCTACTACTGATCTATTACCAGAGGCACTCGCTGATTGGCTACGCTAATCGCTATCTATTCTGCTGTTGAGAAAGTGAGCAGCGTAGCAGTGTGCCCTTGTTAACAAACTGACTTCTTTCTGTTTTCGAAGTGTCCGTGAAGAGACCTTCGATCAAGTTTTGAACGACTAGTAGATTTATACTAAAACAATTAGATTATTCGCTCTCGATTTCTATGACGCGTTATAAATTCACCACTAAATTTTCTTCGATTCTTATTGGTTTAAATTGATCAAGTTACACGATAGGGTTAATCCGCTGAGAGACACTATCAGCTCATACAAATCGAAATCGATTGCTTGCTATTAGTATCTTAGTTTTGTATTCAACTCTACAATTTATTACCGTTACCATAGTAACAATAAGCGTTCGACTTGCAGTCGTTGAGATCATTGTAGACGAGGCAGGTATAAAAAAATACCTTCACAGTTGATTCCTTTGTATCCTTCCATACAGGTACAAATGTATGCTCCATTTGCTTCTGTGCAGATCCCGCCATTACGACAAGGGTTTGGGTGACACTTGTTCTCCTCTTGAAAGCAAAACAACATTTGATTTGTAGTTTGAGTGCGATTACATGGCGGAAACTATAAATTACACGAGTCATAACAAGGTATTAGCCAAATTATGCGAGCTGAATGGTTAACGACAAGCTACGTAAAGTAGTTATAAATTATATAGGGGCAAGGAAATAATGTTCAAACAAGGGAATGGCGGCGAAATAGTCCCGCTGGACCAAAAGTGACTGTTGCTAACTATATATCAGCTACTTTTGGTCCAGTAGTTTCAGTTTCATGTTAATGAAACAAAGCAATACAATGAACTGTAAGTTCGCACCAACGGTATCTATACCTATAACAAAGTGTACCTATAAAAAAGTGAATATTTTTAGTGTTAATTTCCTACAGATAATAACTGTGAAGAATATTACGTGCATTATGTACCTTCACAATCCGTTCCTTTGAAGCCTGGGGTGCACATGCATTCATAGCCATCCCTCACTTCATTACAGGTGGCTCCATTTTGGCACGGGTTTGGAGTGCAGTGACGCTCTGCGGGGTATGAAAAATTTCGTTAACTGATTCGAGTGGTAGAGAAATGAAGTAAGCTCCTTAACGATACACTGCACTGGCCTTTTTTCATATCCTTTAAAAATTTATTTTGAGAATAAGAATCAAACAAAGAAGGTTAACTAAAAACTCTCATCCGTATACATCTCAATTAATGGCCCTGGATTATTATTGTTGCGTATGTCCGATCAATGTGATGTTTTATGCGATCGAGCCCTGATCTACAGATTCTTATATTTTGCCACTTATTTGCAATCTGACAACAAAATGTAATGGCTAAGGCTCTAGTAAATCAACTTATCATATTCTTTAACAACCCTCGTTGACCAAGACTGGCACACCTCAAAATGCATCAAATTGGTTTTTGAGGGAAACACATTGTGCCAGCACAGGTATTGCTTTTATTTTAGCTTTCTATGTCACACTTTATGGACTGCTGTGTTAGACCGTTGATATAACATCCATCGTTGCAGTTCTACCGACGAAACTGCCATAAAAATGTATCCTGTTAAACTGACGCATCTTGAATTTGGTATTGTTCCTCTTTTGAAATTGTTACATATTTACATTTGTTGGCAAAAAGGCATTGAGACTACTATGTCACGGCGCATCTTGCTTCGGAAACCATACAGCATGAACAGGACAATTCAGATGTCAGTTCATCCGTGATTCCTCTTACTGGTTGGTCAATTTATGGGTCGTGATGCGACAACAAGACTGGCACCAATGAACTAAGCAAATAAATCACTTACCTTCTTCGTCCTCATCCTCCTCGCCATACATTTGTGCCATTGGATCACCGTAAAATGGGAAATGCGGATGGTGCATTCCACCGAGAAAACCCCGGGAGAAAAACGGGTTATAAGGTATCGCCATTGGAGGTCTTGGGATACGAGTTGTTACGATGGTTCGCTGAGTCATTGGAGGCGGGCGCATGAACATGAGCGGATGACTGAAAGCGTGTGGTGGGCGCATGATAAATTGTCTTTTACGCTCTTTGTTGCTGTCTTTCACCGGCGAAGGCGCTTGCTTTTTCATCAGGGACTTAGTGACCCGTGTTTTCCTATGTTTACCCTTCGAGGTGTCGCGTAACCCAAGTTTTGTTTGTGTCCCTTTTGATCCATCTTGTTGTGTCTTCCTCTGCTCTTCTATTGACTTTGTCAAATTCAAAACGTGTTCTTCCCTAGGCCTCGCGGCAATTTGACCTAGAATTAAAAACAGGGTAGTCCCTAACAGAATTCCAACTATCCGTGGCTTCATTTCTGATGGTTTTCGTAGAGAAATAAAATTATTTCAATAGAATTTTTTATTAGGGACATACCTTTCTGTTTACGTACAACAAAGGCTTTGTGATTTGCAATTGGCCACCATAAAATTGACTTGCCATTCAATTTAGATCCATTGTTCTGAATCATAAATAAGATATGAATTTAGGTTTGAGTTCCGGAGAAGGTTTAGAGAACTGACCTAATTTCTTCAATTTAACTCTTGAACTTAACAAGTAGGAAAACACTTAACAGCGTTCGATAAAGATAAACAGTTGTGTCACATTCCTACTCAGGGTAAAATTGTAATAGATTTAAAAACTGGCGTTGTAAAAAGTGGGGAATACACCTTACAGAGGACAATTATCGCAGACAGAAGTCGATTAATAATATAATTCTTATTAACAGGGCGATATAAGAACTTAACAAGAAACAAACTGTGACCCTTTTAATAAATTGCCGAAATTTCTTTAAAAGACGAAAGCAAATAGTACAAACGTCTTGGCGTTTTTCTTGTATCTTTTTTCAACAACACTTTGAAGTCTGAGGGAGATGCCTCTCCTGTGACGTCACTTTGTCAGTGATCTCCAAAGTAGAGTCTGGGGTCATGGTCGGGAAAAAATGACTTGTTTGTTTTGAAGAACAGTCTGACTGCTACCTGACTCCGCGAACATCGCAACTTCAGTAACACATCCCACATAACGCATGAGCAGGAACTGATCAGCCATGTTCACCCCAATCTGACGCCTCACACGCCTAACGTTCCAATCAGCAAAGCATTTAGACTCAAAGTAAACTTCCTTCCATTAATCTGCCATATTATTTTTCGTATTGATAGCAGGATTTTTTTCTTTCTTTTATTCTGATTTTCTAAGACGCCTACATTTTTGGTTTAGTTGATTGCAAATTATCGAACGCAAAACAGGATAACATTCAATAGACTGCATGGAATATTGACTCATTTATGGGAAAATTACACGTCCACGTACAAAAATGGACTCAACTAGATGATGTTTAAGGTAGGAATTGTCGAGACCAAGGAGGCCTCTCGGTTCTTGTATTGTAGTACCGGGCGTGTGACGCTACTTTTGCTACAAAAAGACCCGGCGCAGTATTTCATGGACTCAGAATTCAGTGGATACCAGCACTAAACATCAGTACTGCTTTGTTAGTGACCGCCATATTGTAGCGGATGGCCTCTGCGTTCTCATACCCAAAACGCTAGAGGTTCAAGTTAGGAAGAAATGTTGATTTTTATTGTTTTCAGAGGTAAAAGCTATGAATTTAACAAATTTAAGCAAAGTTACGAGTTCTTCGACTGCCCCCTACTTCACCAGCCGTTGCTACACACCAGTGTTTCGTTATTTGAGGGGAACGGAAAATGGATAATGGTTGGCAAGAGATTGATGTCTTGTGGTTATTTAGTGATTTACGGTGTGTTCTGGTGTTCATGTTGCTTAGTATAGTCACTAGCAAGCTAACTAATGAATAGTTCCAGTGCGGCTCCAGTCAATGCCATGCGTCGGACAGACAATAACTGATCACAACACAAAGTAAACTCTGAGGCATAATTTTGATAAAACTGGTTTTATTTCGACCTATTTCCATTCATCGATTATTACTCAGTTGATTATAAATCAATCAGTAAATGAATAAATAAATAACTTAATGCACTTTACAAAGCAATGCTAACATATTCTCCCAAGGAAGGGGTGAGCTGCCCGATGTTTAGACAATTCGAAGTAAAGGTAAACTCACATTCTGTGGAACCTTTGAGTCGTTTTTAAGTTGTTTTCTAAAACTGGGCATAAAACGGACAACAAAGAAACAACTTAATAAAACCAGTAATTTGTTAATTTGTCGGAAACCTTCAAAAGGAACAAAGAAAGATTAAGATTGCATGGAGATTCATTTACTTTATAATGAAAGGCCATGAAAATATACAACATCACTAATGAACTAGGACCATTTCTCCACACTCCCTTTAACCACTGAAACGTGATGTTAATGTTTGGTCTCAAAAATCAACCGTAACATATCTAATATATAGTATGACTAATGAAAAAGTAGGTTTTGGCTTCGCTTTGATTATTTTGTAAGAGTTTTAGTATTATATCAAAACCAAAACAGCGCCATATTATTGAACAATAGAAAACTTCAAACAAGTATAGTGAATGTATGTATAATGTATTTACCACGATACATTTTCGTGGATCGTAAACCTAACCACTGGGAAAACTTGGACATTCTGCTTAAGTCTTCGTCTTTTGTTCAATTTTGGATTGAGATAAAACTCGTCGCTTTTTGGCCTGGTTTATCAATCAGGCGACAAGTTAGCAATTTCGTTATTTTTATCCAAGCCTATAAGCTGATTTGTCTCACTAATTGGCTTAGAAGTCGAGAAACTAAACTGTGTACACAAAGAAAGGACAGTCCTTATTCATTCAGATGTCTTGACGTGTCTTTTGATGACATCGTCTCTTGAGGTAAGTTTTGTTCTCTTGGTGACGTAGTTGCTTGAAGTAACTTTTGCGGCCTTGCCATCTGCGTCTGCAATACAGGAATAACAATAAGTTAAAAACACCCAAAACCTTGTCCGTACTTTTTCAGTTCATTTCGGCGGCATCTTTAAGGTGAGACTGATCGTTCCAACGTTCGCACTTCGGCGAGACGCCGACTAGGCGCCTAAATACCAAAAGACCAAACAAGACCGATTTGCGGCCGTGCCCCAAAAGATACGATAAGCTGCCAAACCGTGCTCAAATTTGGCTTAAATTCCTGCCATATCAAGACGGTGGCTTTATATGGCAGGATATTAAGACTATGCACAAAGCGTTTGATTGGCTAATTGCGAATTGGCTGCGGCAAGGTCATAAAAGGGCAGGGTTAACTATATGGCCAAAGTTTTGATGGTTATACAATAGTACTGCTCCTTAAGTAAGAATATCACTAGTCCTTCTCTACTGTCTCCAATGGAATGCTTGTGTAACGCAGTATGCTCACCAGCATGTTGGCAGTTAACCTGAACAGTCGAGTGATACCTAATTGTGCATCTGGTGAGTGGAATAAGATGCCGTGACGATTACATACCCAACCTGGAACTCTCAGATCCCAAGCAACATTCATGAGAATGTAGCACCTCCTACATTGTACTAATCATGTACATATAAATTTATCTAAGGCAGAATATTTGATCAGATTTGATTCGACACTCACATGTATAAATAAATTATAGTTTCTGAAAAAGTTAAAAGAAAGATGACTTTTCTTATTGTCATTTACTTTACCTCGATTGATACGTCTTTCATTTTCCGTTTGCCTGTATCTTCGTTGAAACTTGTTTCTAGAAGTGATTCCCCTTCGCGAATATCTACTTGCAGGGTAATAGCGTTTCGAATACCACTGTTTCTGGAAGTAAGGATACCGTGAGTTCCTGTAGCTTACCGGATTATGCCTCTGATATCTTCCGCTATTCGTGTAACCATAATATCCAGCATAACCAGGCTGATAATTAGCTGGGCTCTGATATTGAATATGTCGCTGTGTTGGTGTTTCAAGGCGAGGAACTCCTCCAAGCAGACGTAGAGTCAGACGTCCGTCGCTCGGTGGTGGCCTCAGCCCTGGAGGCATGACAATTGCCGGTGCCTGGGTGACGGCTTGGGACGATGTTACCCCAGTGAACAGGGATGGTATTTCTGGAGGCGAAGAGATTAGGCCAGCTGATGGTGATTGAGAGGATATTGCCTTGGCTCCTGGAGCTGCATAAGAAAAAGCAGTACTGGTGGACGCTGCTTCCAAGTTTGGGGAAGCTATATATGGGGGTGGAGACGCCGGTATGACATAACCAAGCTGATTTGTAGCTGATTTCGTGGGGGAATTACCGCCTACATAAGGAAAAGGAACTGGTGATTATGCGACGAGTTGAAGATACTTGGAGCAACTTTAAGTGATAAACTTGCGTAAATGCAAAAAAGGCGGTTGAGAGGGGCAAAGCATACAAATAAAATTAGAATGCGCAATAACTTGTTTTGCATGATGTTCTGTTTTGATGATCCTGATCATGACAGTGGTCTTGCAATACAGACCGTACAGTGAGGTCTGTACACTCGACCGAGTACAAGATTCTCTCACACGCTCTGACGAAGGGCTAACGCTCGAAACGTCAGCTTTATAACTCGTTACGGTGGCAAATTTACATTTTCAACTTAGTTGATATAACCAAATTACTCTCTCACACAAACCGACTTAGCTCGGTTAATAAGATGTTTATTATATGGCAAATAATAAATAAAAAATGAGTTCGTTAATGCAACTAGTTTGCACTAGCCAACACTTTGCTTGCAAATGACGATAAGCGCAATTGAAATCTGACAAAGCTTGCTCTTACTTTTTTCTTCTCATCAGGGTTTTTGTTCTGTTCATAAAAGTTTCTACTGCAAATTGCAGCCAGTCTAAATGCCAGTCTAGATGGACAAATCTAGACCGCGTTCAATATCGATTTCAGCCAAACGAATTCGTGAATTCGGTAGTTTCCAATCCTTATGAGGCACAGCCATATAATAACACAGTTTATCAAATTATGTTAAAGAAATTTTAAAATCGATAAAGTTATAGTTCGGCCACGGTCATGAATAAATATATCTATATTCCACCGAACTATCATTTGCATAATGAAAAACTGTTACATACATGTAGAAACCATTGTATACATGTAGAAACCATTGTATACATGTAGAAACCATTGTCTTACAGGAGGCCATCAACGTACGGGTTTTTCATTGTCTTATACACTGTATACGGAGGAAATTGTTGAATATCACTTTATCAGTTGCTGGGTATCTTTCTACATAGAATCATTTCGCGCTACGCTCTGAAGGGATTAAAAAGACCTGATCAAAATTGTTTACAGAAGTCACTAGACGCCAGGTGCCGTAAATATAATATTGATGACGTCATAAATGGTTGTTTCTCGGTTGTTGGTCCTACAGACAAGGAAGGCCCATTCCCTTGTCATTATGACGGCCTGACCATCAGGGAACATACCTAGGGAACTGGAAGGACCGTAAGCCGGGATTGTGGGAGGTCGGGGAGGAGGTTGACTTCCAGTGCTTGTTCTTGGAAGTGGTTGCGCTGATTGTGGAATCACGATAACACCAACTTGGTTCTGATGTGACTTTTCAACCTCCGCTGTGAGACCAACCTCGGGCTTCGAATGAACTGCCGCAGGAAAGATCGTTTTCGGTGGTCCTGCTACAGCTCCCACCAGTACGGGTTCCTTTGGCACTTGTGGGGTTATAACAAGAGGTACTGCTGCATTGCAAGAGAGCCAAAATAAGTGTTTTAAGGGTTAATTCTTACACGAAAATATATATCTGTTAGACTATTATTCTGACAGCCTGCGAAAGAGTTGTTGAGAAAAATCCCATACTGATGACGAGTAGCAGTGCCGCGAGATTATAATAATTATAGCGTGAATAATTATTTACATCTCTGATCAAAAATCAGTTGAAACCAAGAAGTTTTAATGTACGAATGATTTTAGAGCTACGTTATCACGATCAGAAAACCATATAAGCTCGCCACGAGGACTTTGTTTCCATTCATTGCTGAGAATGAAGCTGGAGGGTCTGGATACAAACGCGACTCACGACAATGCTGGCCAAGTACGGGCACAGTCAAGGGATAATCTTTATATATAAATAACGCTGGTAACCGATGAAATTATGATCAGACTTATCGTGGCTTTCTGTGAACAAGAAGAAGGAAAAATAGAGTTTAGGTGCCTTACCTTTCGGTCCGCCGCCCGGTGATGCGTTCACGTCTACCACTTGAACTGTGAGAAGGAAACTTGTTACAATTAAATTATTATTATAATAGTATTGAACACTGTGAGAAAGGTGGATAAAGAAACATTGCCTTTTTGAATTATCAGATGCCGAATGCCGAAACATTAGTACAGTTAGATAACCAACGATTGCGCAGTCAAAGGTAGGCTACGGAATATCTCTGGTACAAAGTAAAATTTCCACTGTGCCATGTGAAAAGTGAAAATCTGCTTCTGTTCATAGTCTTACTTGGAAATTACATATTAACTGGAAGTATGGTGACTGAGAGTGATAAGATATCACATTTGTGGTGCCAAGTTCCAAGAACACTGCTTTAATATTTCCAGAGATATTTTATATTCAGTATTTTACCATTTGTAGGTTGCAAATCGTATGGCGTCATCAATGATCTAATTTGCATAATAGAAAAATGTCAATATCTCTGAAACGAAAAAAGATATCTTAAAAAGAGAAACGCCATTCTTTTGTATTTCGAAATACCTTTCAAGTAAGCAATTTTTATGTCATATACCCTTTAAATGGGTAATAAAGTGTGATTTTTTGTTTTTGTTGTTTGTTGTTACGTCTGACGTGTTTTTGTGGGTTTTAAAACAGGGAAAAATATGTCTTATTTCTTACACAGTAGAGGTATGACTGACCTGTTGGTTTGTAGAACTGTACAGTTACCGGTTTGGCTGTTCCCTGCAAGGAAACTTCTGAAAAACAAACAGATAAATAAAAGATTATTCATTAAAGCAAAAAAGTTGCAATTTATGACTGTCACTATCACATATTAATGATATGACCAGGACACCCGCTATTCGTATTGCTTATTCGGTTCCATATGATCGGAACCAAGTTCCAGCTTCGAAGGGAGTGGTCCTTAAATGGCCCGCTCCGTTCCGGGCCCTTTTCAGACTGGCCGCATTTAATTGGTTGCTTTTCTATGAAAGGGAGGC
>Ga0126337_10002734_pt1 | contig 11288 bp, 14 predicted proteins | sample DipCmetagenome_FD_92527 | JGI IMG/M metagenome (GOLD analysis project Ga0126337, IMG submission 92527) | Coral microbial communities from La Bocana,Puerto Morelos, Mexico - Diploria C A metagenome | ecosystem: Host-associated > Invertebrates > Cnidaria > Coral | place: La Bocana,Puerto Morelos... | reverse complement strand
GGGAAGACAGAGATCATCATACCAAGGTAGGTCAGCAATGTTGGAACTGTTTGATGGAGACATTTTCCGACGTTTAGGAATCGGAGGTACACCGTCACCATCAGAACCCACCTGCTTAGCTGATGCACGAGGAGCCCCAGCCCTCTCACATTGGCTGCTCCATGGAAAAGGCAACCCTGCTTCCTGGCGGGTTCAAATTGGGCGGAAGAGTTGGAAAGTTTTCGGGTATCTTTTTATATCCAAAGTACCACCTATATGAGTAAAAACTTGATTGAAACAACGCCAGGTTTCTGACCGATGACAGGTGAATAGGTCCATCAATTCTTCATCAGCTGTCTCGACATCCATGGCAAACATTCGGAAAAGTACTTCGTGAAACCTAAAAGACCTTGAAGGCATATTCCCGTAGATGATCCATGTTGGGCGATCGGAAAAAATTGTTGTGCTAAAAACTCAGTTTATCTCGAACTAGTGTCAAATAAATTGGGTTCTCATTGTTTTGGTGCAGCTTGGCGTGTTTACGTCCCATCATGTTTGAACCGACAGTACCTTCGCTGGAAGTGCGTTGTCCGAGGATTTTCTTTTCGAAGAGCTTGCAGCATCATTGAGTTCTGGACCCCTTCTCCGATTCGCTTGGCAAAGCCGCGAATGGTGCGACCTGGCTTGGAACCTGTCATGGCCGATGGTGATTGAGTGTGGTACGTGATTGGATCCCCCCCCAAGCGACCAGAATCCGAGCTTTAAAACAAATGATGTTTCAAAATCTATATACATGCAGAAATCTCGATTGTGAAAACCTTCAAGTTTCGAGGGCATTCTTGAAAAATGCATTTGAGAATGAGCGCGCAACAAAAGTTATGCAAATGTTTTTCCTTTGCTGCGCTATCCCGATGGCTCCACGTATTGCGGTGAAAACCACAATTTGGCCAAATGTTTCAATGGCTTCTCCCAGTGGTAAAATCAAAGTATATGTTTCAGCTAGTAAAACAAAGAACAGCTACAAAACAAGTGCAATGAGTTTGAGGCGTTTTGTTTTCGAGTTTGAAGTGCTTGAATAAGTAAGATTTATATTCTTAATTGATACCTTTCACGTCATCATCCCACCAGGTTGTAAACAGCCAACCCCAAGAGCTTAAAGCATTGCATGCCCTGGTCACACAACGCTACGAAAACATGACACGCCACCTAGGAACATTTCATTTGGCTCCCGCTTTTGCCTTGGGAGCTGTTTTGGCCTTTTTTGGTGGCTTGACTGGCTTTTCAGTACCGTCATCCTTGCGCTTGGTGTAGTACTTTTTGGCATTCCTGGAAATCGAGAAAATCCAAGGATGAACCAGTACTGTTTTTCAATAATCAGGATTGTTCATGGATCTAGAAAGAGCATGGGACGGGTCGATGGGACGGAATCGGAACCCCCAATGAATTTAATTTCCCGATACGTCCTGATCTTCATCTCGACACCAGAAGCTGAACTGCACCTAGGCCGAATACAATGAAGAATAGAATGAGCCAGAATCATGGTTGCATGTGGAAAACTGGGCATGGGGGCCCGACACATAAGTTGATGCTTTGATTTGGGCTTCAGCTGCTTGGTGAAACCTTGGATTTCACGATAGACTCGTCATCTATAATGGTAAACAGATTTGCGTTCAAAAGTTTATCGAAATTCGTTACCACTATTTTCAGAGATAAAAGCTGAGAAACGCATCTGTCATAAATCCTTCGACTTCACCCTTGCAAAAGACAGCCTGACATTTGTCATAAGTGTCGTCCAGCTTTTGCACCTGACCCTTCAAGGAAGTGACGCACCTGGGCGATATAACTGCATGGCCACTACTATCGTTTTCGAATTTGGAGGCATCTTATCTCAAATTGGAGAATGTTGTCATGGGGAAAAAGCTGGGGCACTTACGAACTGGCTGCAGTGTCATCGTACTTGGTTTCCAATTCTCGGATCAAGCTTCTCAATTTACCGCCTTTGGTGATGATCGCGTCCATGAATTTCTACAGAGCTTCTTTTGACTGTCAGATCGGTGAACCAAATTGCGATATTGTTGGAAAACAAATTTCAGAAAAAACGAAGTGAATGATTTCGGAATACAGTGTTTGAAAAAAAAACACACCTGGGTACCGGAAGATTGCTGTGTAGCGGTCAACTTGGCTGTCTCTTCTTTCTTCTTCCTAGTACTGCCGGCTTCCAGCATCGCAAACTTGCCAGCAGACCCAAAGTCGAAAGATGGATCTTCTTTTGCCTTGTAACGGATCGGAATTGAGGAATCAATTACAGGAATTAACCGTGATGGTCAAAGGAAAATACTTCACAGTTAATGCAACAAGTAAGGCCTCCGATTCTTTTTGGTGAAGCTCGGAATAGGTAGAAGATTCAACTTTCTTTCCAGACTCTTTCACCGTCACCCAAAACTCTTCTTCGCCGTCATATTCGTTTCGCCTTTCATTCGGATGCATCACAATTTGAAATAAACCTGATGAATGATCGAAAATAAACTATCAAGCGGAATTGTTTCAAATGCAGATTGGAATCAAAAAATCGGGCATCACAATGATTACAGCGAATTATATTTTTCAAAAACTGTAGATGGGTGCCTGTAATGTGTCTCTCCCAAAGCCTTGCATTTTGCTTTGGCCCCGTCGATCTTTTGCCTCAATAATTGGTGTTGACTTAAAAATCCCGAGACCCTAGGAATCGAACAGGATTCAAAAAGAGAGTATTTGAAGAATTCTATATCGATAGAACATTTTTTGTGGGTAATGAGATGAGACCCTGACTTGGCCCATTTGAGAGCCACTAGCTCCGACTCACTGTGCCATCCCTCTTCTTTGGTGAGCTCAATCTTCTGCTTCTTTTTGATGCAAATGGTGAGCCTGTTGAGAAAGGCGTCCTGCATTTTCGCCCGGGGATCGTCGAAAAAACCGAAAAGTCATTGAAGAAACAATTGGAATTTCCGAGCCAATGAAAATTGATTTGCAACCAAATCGTGCAAGGTCCCGCTTGAAATTGCAGTGGGCCAGTAGATCAGCAATTTCATTCTTGTTACCAGTCCGCCATTCATTCTGAAGCCACTCAGGAGCATCCTTTGATGGCTGCTTCGGATGCGGCTTGATCCATCTCATGATGTGTGACCTGGCAGCATTTCGCAATCTCGCCTGCAAAGGGTCGAATTGGAGCCGGCGGAGGAGGTTTGTTTTTGACATGTCAACTGATATGGTCATGGGTTTCCAAAACTGAAATTTCCGAATTGAAGTTTTTCTATCGGAAAAAAAACCGATTTTTAAAGAATCGAGCCTTGCGTGCAATTTCCGAATCTTTCTGCGGTTCTTGTTCTGGAATCTCGGGGGTGCTGTTAGGTTTTTCTGCTTCTTTAGTAGGTGCCTCCACCTTAATGGTAGGACCTTCCAAAACGGGCTTTGCACTCGGCTTTGCCACTTCTGAACGTCGGACCGGTGTCGGAACAACTTTGGAGGTTGGTCCAGCTTGACTAATCTTGCCATTCTTTGCTGTTTCAATTTCCTTAGAGTGTTTCAGCGAATTCTTCAAAAAACCAAAAATATAATGGACCATCAAATTTGTTTACAGGTGAAAGTGATAATACGAGTGGTTCTCCAATCTTTCCGAAAAACATCACATGTTCTACTACCAGACTTGCGTGAAAAGAGTCTTTAGTGGATTCATCGGGCCCAACTCCCGATCCACCGGAGCCCAGGCTTTTGCGTCCGAGCTGTGCCAGCTCCTCTGGAGTTGCCTCGGAAGCACTTTTGTCTGCAGAATCTTTCGGTTGGTTCAAATTGAAGAATTCGAAACAAAAAGCCGTTTATACCACCATCATCCAGAATATCATTCCGTTTCAATCAGTTCAAGATTTTTTCACCAAAAGCTGGGGTGTTGGCTGGTTGGGTTTCCAAACTCGAGATGGACTCCCTGACCTTGCAAACGGATTGGATGGATTGGAAGATTCAAGCATCAATTCATTTGATTTTAAATTTGATAATCGGAAAATGAATTATAGAAAAAGATTTGTCAGAGATATCTTTTTTGATATTGTTTTCCTTCTCCTAGCTTTCAGCGAATATTTACTGAGATTATCGCATCTTCCCGGTGCTCTTGTTCTGCATCGGCAATTTCAGCATCCAAAACCTGACAATTGCAAGAATTAGACGTAATGATTTAGCCTATAGCGTTTTTACGAGAAGCCCTTTACATGATCTAAAATTAAGCCTGGAGTGCTAACATCATTTCTTGTTCTCGAAGATCTAAATCCATTTGTTCAACTCCGTCTTGCAAAGTTCCACAACTCCATCGTTGAGACGATTCAGCAGTCATTATCGAAAAGACTGGTGACCCTGAAAAGCACTTGTGAACACAGATCCAAAATGGCTGCAGAAATGTGCCAAACATGCTACTCTTTGCCAAGAACATCTCCAGTATCAGTTGGAATTGATGCCAAAAAGCCATTGTTTTCCATTTGCGAATCGCAAACATCCGAATTGAATCCGAAATTGAATTTGGCATCGAAAAGAAATTACAGCTTCATGGCACAGGCTGCGGGCAATCCAGCTGCCTTTAAAAATTAGCTGTTCCAATTGTCAAAACTACCATCCAAAACGAGGTAGTCGGAGGTATCCAAAAACCCATATATTCTATACGGGTTTATATGGGGTTTATATGGGTTTTATATGGGTTTTATACGGGTTTGGCAAACCCTGGGTTTCCAACCAAACCCTGGGTTTCCAAATCAATACCTTGGGTTTTGCTATAAATATACGGGGTTTATACGGGTTTTATACGGGTAAAAAACCGAACCCGACTTTTTTTTCCAAAAAGTTGAAAAATGTCGTTTGAATCCAATTATAGTTTTGATTGGGGAAACCCGAATTCCGACAACCTCTGAAAAAGCTTCCTCTTAAAGCTTTTTTGGAAAGTAGGGTTTCCAGTCCCGAGGAATCTCTAGGGCTGCAGCCCCCCTCAGGTATGCATATAATTCAGCCACCCCAGCAAATTTCCAAACATCACTGTTGTCCCATTCGAACTGAGTGAATGTTTTAAATGCTGGTGGCAATTTTTGCGGCAGCTGAGGACACCCTTTCCGTTGACTTTTCATCTCCTCGATCATATCCGTGACCGCCCTGGCAAAGGGCATTGGATAGTGCCTGGGCAAGTTGTCGGAAACAAAAACCCTGGGGTTCCCAATTTGAAATCAATGATTCGGATATTTATGGAAGATCACCAAAAAGGGTTGAATCGGACTAATCGGACCACTGTAAATTTCGAGTGAGCTGCTCGGTGGAACGAAGTTTTGAAGTGCCTTTGTACCTCTTGACACCTTGCTTGTCTAAATAGTGTTGGCATGTGGTAACTTTCTTTCCTTTTGGTCTCCATTTTCGAAGCACCCCACGGTCCAGCCCCAAGATCACTGCGCTATTCCCAAACGCATAGTGGCGTTTCGGAGTTGGAGATCCATAGTGTGCCATCCACCATCGGACAGATTGCACCTTACGTTCAATCTTTGGGGCCCCAGATATCCGAATATTGAAAGAATGGATTCCGATCACAACTGCTAGGAAAATATATTTCGGATGATTTTGTGATGCAATCAGAAAACTAAGTAAAAGACAGCATATTCACCACCACAACGAAAGATACTCTGAACCACTTCACGCCAAGCAGGGTAAAACTCTAGTAAAGAGCCTGACGGTTGTTCCAACGTCCACACACCTCCAAGTGCCGTCGCCAGCAATACCAGCAAGGATGTCCTGCAATCGGAATTCTGATCCGAAACGAATCAAAAACATGAATTCTTATTCTTCCAGATTTGTTCGAATACTGCAATTTGGAAATTTCAAAAAGAATGAATTTTGGTTGGAATCAGTCCTTTCCAAAAGGATATTGCCATTTATTACCGATGCGTACCCAGTAAAACCAATTGCATCGCATGCTGATCTTTGTGAAGTTCCGATATTCACCTTTGAAAAGCTGGAACACTTGATCCCGAAATGACAGGCAAAGTCTTGTTCAATGCAACGAAGCAAAGCGAGGATCGCGAGCCTGGGCTGGCAAAAATGGTGGGTTCGATCAAAAGTTGGGTTGCAAAAAAAAAAGCAACACTGGGAAGCCAAGAAACCCAAATCCTGAAGCATGGGTGAGGTCCATAAAGTTTGAAGACCTATGAGGTTTCTGTTGATGGTCTTCTATATCAAACCTGAAACTCCGGTACTGCGAGGCTCTCATCATCGTTGTTAAGTTTCCCAAGCCAGCAAAGAACTCAACCCAGTAGATTTCCTGGAGGAAGAAATGAATCGTATGTGGGGCCAGAGTCAAATCATCAACTTTTCAATTTGAATTGTTTGATTCTGTTTGTGATATTCCGTACGGTTCCGTGCGCTGTTTCCGTCCTGCCTGATTCGTTTCGTATGTCCAGCAAATCAGGAGGATGCACATCACAAAAGCCTTTTTCAGAAGCTCGGATTGGATGGGAAATTGCGCGATGGGCTGTAACAGAATGGATCCAAACCCACCAGATCGATTTTCAGAAATATGACCGATTTGAAAAAACCTATAATCTTCGATCAGTCAAATCGGAATACGTTCGAATATCAGGCCTTGGGAGCACGTAGGGCCCAAAGCCGCCAAACTAGGGAATCTATGCATACCATGGCTCTTCAGGTAGCACCAAAAGATTCAAAAGCCACAGTGTTTTGAACATCCATCCCAGAAAGCATGATATCGTACCCTAATCGGATATTTGAGGCACCACATGTAGAAATTAGCATTGCAATGCGTGTTTTGCTGGATGAGCCAAACTGAACCATTGGTTGTAATTGCAGCTGCCTTTCAAATCTGCTATACAAATCCGAATCGCAAAAACCATGTCTGGGATGACGTTTCATAACATCGGCCCTCTCCCGATAAAGATTCCGGCGCTGCTTCGCCGAAAGGGAGAAAGGCATGGCCTCAGAGCCGGCTGTGAGTGGAAAGTGTGTTCAAATTGCAAACAGACGCAAACTTGGCGTACGATCAATCATCGAAACTAGATTGGGGATTTGGACTTTTTGTTTCTCAAACCAAGATGATATGTGCAGACTTTTCCAAAGAGGTATCCTGGCAGATTTCCCAAAGTATACATTTCCACAAATTTCGATAGAATTCGGAAATTCTGCAAAAAGTCATTCTGGAGTCTGGAAATGGAAAAAATCGGAAACTTCTTTTGATTTGAAAACGCAGGCCCAACCACCCAATGAACTCCAAGTGCCAATACCTTTTTGTCAACTTCAGAAATGCCTTGACGATTGAGGATGATGAGCTCGACCATTCAGTGAAGGTCACAAGCAAATGAAGGACCGGAGCATTTCACACATCAAATGTGGCGGTGGGATTTCCAACAATTTTCAAAAAGTCTACTATAAATTTAAAACCATTTAAGGTTGCAAGATTGTTTGTTAAATTCGGATGAGTTCGTTCGATATCAGCCCACCATGCACCGGATACAAAGCCATGATGGTAGCTCGGATCAAAACGAGAAGGTGCAACAGGGTTGGAAATTTAAAAAAAGCGGCATCCTCACTTCATCCAAATCGGAATTTAAAGATTATAATTGATTCAGACGTTTGGACCGATCATATTTTTTTTGGCCCGTAAGACCTCTCGAAAAACATAGAATTGAAAATTCATTGTGGGACGCCGCTGGGCGCTTTTCCCCTTCAGCCCCCCCCATGATCTCCAATGTTCTAAGCCAGCGTGACAGAAGATATGTAAGCCCCTTTTTTTTCGAATCCACAGAAAAAAACACAACTTTTTCAGCACATCAGCGTATCGACACATTTACTGGATTTTATTATGCATACCTTTACACGCACGCTAGCGGCACTGGTCGATCATGTTGTGTTCCTGTTTTTTTGCACCTCTACTCTTCCAAGCGTTTCCCTTTTATTCATGGTACTTACGTTTCCGACTCCAAGCTGGCAATGAAATCTTTCAATGCCTTCCGACCCGAGATAGCGATCATTTCCTTCATTTCGACAACTTCTGAGTCCACCTGCAAACTCACTTCGGAATCAAGATGGAACTGCTGGTAGTGGTGGATCCAGCGTGCCTCATTCGGAGCCAACAAAACCCGATTCGGATATATAAGATGAATTTGACAAGTTTTTCCGAACCGACAAGTTGACTATTTGGCTGATGAAGGATCGATGGTGATTGCAAAAAGAAATATCACATGTCAAATCGATTTTTTTCAAAAATCATCCGAATTTGCAAAACAGTTACAAAGATATCAGCTGACTTGATGGCGGCTGCAATAGCATAGATCCATGAGTCGCATTGAACCCTGTAGCCAAAGTAGCCCACATTTTTCCCTTCAGACTGGCACCTCACCCCACATCCGATTCCCTTTACACCTTTCCGTTCCCAGTAGATATCCGGAGAGCAATCGAATTTGTGGGCACCATAATTGGGGAGTAGGGATTTCAAAGTTGCTCTTGCATTCTCATCAGTCAAATCCTTTGCAACCTCAAGAAAAGCCTTGATTTCTTTCCTTTGCTCCTTCTTGGTAAGAGGTGGAGGTTCAATGGGTTTCAACTCCTTCTTTGAAGCCCTGCTCCTTTTCTTTGGTTCTGCTCCTTCCGTTGTCTTTTCAGATTTCCTCTTCTTCGCTTTCTCAGGCTTCTCTTCAACAACGGTTTCAGGAGTTTCAGGTTCTTTCTTCCTACGTCTTTTGGGTGGGGCCTTCACTTCTTGTTCTTTCTCAGGTTTCTTGGTTGATCTCTTCGGGGCAGGTGGTTTTTTCTCTGGTTTCTCAGGACCGACCCAAAACCATCCCAAACCTTCCTCGAAGTGCCATTCCTCACCATTTTCTTTTGCTGTTGCTTCCTCCACACCACTGCCTCGACCGCCCCCTCGGCCTCTCCCACGGCCTTTCCCACGGCCTCTCCCGCGACCTGGTTCTGGCTTGTTCTGGATCTGAGTGCTTCGAGTAACGGCTGGTTCTGAAGGTTCCTGACAGGGCAAGGTTTTCGAAAGAAGTGCGGAAAGGTTTGACCACCGAAAACTTAATTCCGATCTTTTAATTCCGGGAAAAAAAACGATCTTTTAATTCCGATCTTAATTCCGATTCTTTTTTATTTGCCTGTACAATTCCAATTCCGACACTTCACAAATTTGAAAAGCCTAGCCTCTTCCTCACTTTCCGAAAAGGGATAGAATAAGTCCTCAACGTTCTCGCCCGTCAAAACCACTTTATTCTTTAAAAGCCCTCTTAGTCTTTCCCTTTCCAACTGATAAGCCTTCCGTTTCTCATCAGCAGTCTTCTCAACCGATCCGTTTTTTTCAGCACTGGAAACGGGATCTGGCGCCACAGCAGCATCGAAGGGCATCGTCTCTTGGACATCGGATGCACACGGAAGATCTGCAGGGGGTCCTGCAGCCATGCGTCAAAACAAAACAATACAAAACAACTAAAGATCCGTGTGCACATTTCAGATTCCGACATTCCGATTTCTAAATAACATCACAATCCCGAGTAAATATTATACATGCAAAAAGTGTGGGTGAGGTGCAAAGGTTTCCGATTGATACTCCGAAGACTTTGCAAGTCCAAACACTGTGTTTTTCTTTGCGAAGCTGCAAACAAGAAATAAGAAACGTTTGGGACAGTGTTTGGTGGGATACAAAAGCCGATACAACAACAATTGATGCCTGATTGGCCAGAAACTGGAGGTGAGGTAGTGCTGCCGGAAGCGGAAGCGGGAATTTCCAGGTTCTTCTTCCGCTTCTGGATCCTGGGGCCGGTCTGGGCAATAAGAATGAAGATTCATTTTTAGGCCTCCTTTTGCGATTTGGAGAAGAAAAAAACAAAACAAATATTGAATCGTTTTGAAACAGTGTTTTCATAGACCGAGTTCAGAACAAACTTCCAACTTAATGCAATCGAAATTCTCCGCTAGCTTTGCAAGCAACTGTTCTCGCTCTGCTTTGATTCCAGCCAAAGATGTACCTTAATATACGGTGGGTATTAGGAGAGAAGACTTGATGGAAAAAACATGAAAAATTATATACAGAAACACCCAACATATCAGCCATGCATTTTTCCGATATTTTCCAAACGACTGGGATTTCCGATTTATTAACACTTTGATAGTTTCGGTCATCCAAACTGTCTCAACGCAACCAAAGTACTATCAGAACGCTTCAAAGGATTTTGCTTTTGTCCGTCACCTGTTCCTTTTCCTTTCTTGTTGAGTTTCTCATCCATCCTTTCATGTTTTTCGTCCTGTTGTTTTGTCTCCTTAGCACCATCAGCTTTGACTTCTTGCCCGGTGACAGGTTCGGGATCGCTCTTTTTTTCTTCTGATGGGTTTTCTGGCAAAGGTTCATCGGGATTTGGGGGCTCTTCTTTCTCTTCTTTCTCTTCTTTACACTCTTCTTTATCTTCTTCACGCTCTGCTTTCAGTGGGGTTTGGGGGGTTGACTCACCATAGATATCATCCTTACCTTCCTCATCCCACTCGTCTTCATCTTGTTCTTCTTCTTCCGCGTCCTGCTCTACGCAAAGAAACTTAGTTGACACATTTCAAAAACCCATTTGTATTCTAATCATTGCTCGCTTTGTGTTTGCCTAAAAGTATTTTTACCACAAACGTGTTTTCTTTTTCGGTTCCAAAGACTCCCCAAATCTTATACATTACGACCGGTCCTGCTCTGCAGTCCGTTCAAGCCTCCTTTGCCGTATTTCCTCCAGCTTTTCGTTGACTTGATCGACCACTTCCTGCATAAGCCGGTTTTTGACACGTGCGTGCACATTAACATGTAAAGTCGAACCAAATTTATCAAAATTTCATTCTTGCATGAATTGTTTGATTCCTGTACGCACATAATACGATACAAAATTTTCGAGACCCCCAAGCCAACATTACCCATCCTGCAAATCGGGATCCAGAATGAGACATAGGTTCTGGAAAGTTTCAGCCTCAAATGGGGACAGTCATGTTTTATTGATGGACTGACCGGTCAATTACAAAAACCGACTAGCAAAAAACTAAAGAGAAGTGAAAATAAAACAGCGAAGTCGATTTATAGATATTGCGTGTGCAATTCTTTTTGTGGTAAAAAATACGTCGGAAAAGATACCAAGCTTTGACCTAGTAACTGTGCTCACTTCATGTCTGCGAGTCTTCATTTTGACAAATCCACAGAACTTTTTCACCCTCCAACTTGCTTTCACAATTTCAGATAACTGTTCGGGAGTTGTATGACGTTTGTTTTTGGAATACAGTTTCTC
>Ga0126337_10002732_pt1 | contig 11289 bp, 7 predicted proteins | sample DipCmetagenome_FD_92527 | JGI IMG/M metagenome (GOLD analysis project Ga0126337, IMG submission 92527) | Coral microbial communities from La Bocana,Puerto Morelos, Mexico - Diploria C A metagenome | ecosystem: Host-associated > Invertebrates > Cnidaria > Coral | place: La Bocana,Puerto Morelos... | reverse complement strand
CTATCGTCTATCGTCTATCGTCTATCGTCTATCGTCTATCGTCTATCGTCTATCGTCTATCGTCTATCGTCTATCGTCTATCGTCTATCGTCTATCGTCTACCGTCTGGGTTTTAGCACATGCTCACAACAACTTAGATATAAAAGCCTTTTTAAAGTGCCAATAACGCTTCGCCAGTTACAATTTATTTTGAAAATTTAAGTCTTTCTAAAACGTTTCGCGAAGAAAAATATCCCATTCTTTGTTTAGTCTTTTTTTTTTATCGGCGGACGAAATCCGCGAAAAGAGCCCATTTCCCGCCATATTGAATACAAAAAAGGGCAATTGAGAGACAAGGTAATAACTAGCTTGTGACGTCGACCCGGTATCATATCTACAAAGCATTTGGTCATTTCTCACTTGTTTCGCTGTGCCGAACTTGAAATACGCCGGGTACATGTGTTGCTGGTGGATGTTCTGCATTCCCAGAAGTAGTGAAGGATATAGTTCTGCATGCTATACCTTTGCATAACGACAATCAGCCCGAAGCTAGAAAACGTAGGAAGAGATGGATCGATTTTGTGAAAGAGGCGATACGAAACTCTTCATTACGCTGAAGGATGGAAGATGACTTCATGCGTCGCTTCACCTTTACCGACGAGGCGAGTAAGAAGCCCATCATCCCAAGGCTCCAAAGAGACGAATTGGGCATTAGTGTTTTCCCAACTGTAGGAAGTGGTGAACAAAACTCCAGTTTTGAGCGGAAGTGCGAAACGTCTCCAGGAACGACAGATAGTAGCTATGATCTTCATGGCTCACGGCATCTACATGTATGCATATGCAAGCCAATAAAAACACTGAAGAAATAAGAAAACTTACTTTAATTTATAATTGATCTAGACGATCAAAGATTCACAAAGTGTTGACCAATATCAGCAAGGAAAGTGGTGATGCAGCTTCGATAACTGGATCAGGCCCTGCGAAAATCATTTCTCTTGGAGTGCCACATAAACTTTATCTGGAAATGGCAATGTCTTATATGCAAAATTCAAGTCTTTTTTCAGTCATGTCATCAACAAGCATGATGATCTATATGAGCTACTTTACAACGAATGCAACCATGGCAAAATAAAACACAGGAGTTAGCTTGACAAAGGTGAGTATAAGTTTAGTACATTGGGTTCAGGAATTGAGTGGGAGCTATGAGGGCCTGAGATATCTTGAGCAAGGGGGGAAAATGTTCAATACTGGTTTATTTGCCAAATTATAGTCTCACACACCTTGTGGATCAGTGGAAAAAAGTATCACTGTTCTAGTCTCATATTGATTGGTTATTACATACATATATGTATTTTACTTTCTGCGTGTTTTGGCCTGTTTTCAATGTTTACTTTTGAGAAAAAAAGAAACTGGCTAAGCGTTCTAGGCACTTTAAGAGGCCAAAGGAGATCGTGTAAGAGTAATTTTAGACTGATACAAGCGTACTAAAAGCTAGTACAGAATGTCAAAGTTTAGATTGTCATGATTAGGATTGTCAATTGTTGACTTGTTGTTGAGAGTACTGAACTGCTGGGAATACAGCTAGTCGTACGAAAGAGTTTGTCATTACTAAGTGTAAAAATCTCGGAACACCTGGGTACTGATTCAAGCTTAAATGCTAGCAATTATAGAGATGAAAAAGTGTCCAAACGGTCAAGAAGTAAGTCAAAATTTAATTATAGCGAGTATACCTGCTGTAACAGAGAACCATCGAGATTGCGATGTAGGAAATCATTGAAATGTTCACTGAAAAACAGTAGGTCGAGTAGTTTGATATTTTTCTTAAATTTTAAGGAATCGAAGGGACCTATCCAATCCAACTATCATATGTCGATAAACAACCGCCAAGCGATCCAGAGGAGTAGTATAGATAGCAGGTCTAACACGTGGTTGACGCTCGGCTATTAAAGAGAGCGAGGCCGTGGTTTGTGATATTAAAAATTTTTAGGTCGACTGCCGGTAACGGTTTTCAAATCAATAGATGACCGGCAGTCCTATATTTTTTGCTCAAATTTAAGGACTCGAAGGAACCCATCCAATTCAAACTATCATATGTCGATTTACAACTGCCAAGTGATCCAGAAGCTGTACAGATCGCAGTTTTATGCTGGGGACCTTGGTTTCTTTAGGTCGACTGCCGGTCACGGTTTTTAAATTACAAAATGAATGGCAGTCCGAGTTTGGGGAATCGAGCGAACCGATCATGTACAAGCTATCTTACAATATGTGAACTGAGAAGTTTCAAGCGATCCAACAAAAGTTTTCTTTATTATAAGTATCAGTATATGCAGGATTGCAGTAAGATCGTGACACCAGATTCGTGGTATCAAGCGTGACGCCTGCTCTTGGCGGGAATTTTTAGCACACGTGAGTGTGGTCTTACACAGTGACGATCGACTCTAGGCTTTAGTACATTATACATTTTTTTAATTTCGAGCATTTTAGTGAGGCAAAAGCATTGAGCATTACTCCAGCATTTCAGTGGTATTTTACCGGAAAATTAATTTTTTTCGAGAAACTAAAAATGAAATTATTATTATTAGAGAAAATGAAGACTAAAACTCAAAATTAACAAAAACGGAAATGCCACCCTGATAGAGCTGCATTTATGAACATTTTTTTCGTGTTGTTACTCGCAACACTTGTACGTTTTTGCAAGTTTTAAAAGTTAACACCATAAAAATGCCAAAATTAAAATTTAATAAAAAAATAATAATAAATCTGCATGATGAGTGCGCAAGCACGAAACTCAGAGTTGCAGTGAATCATGTGTGTTTTCATTTAGTAACCCAATTCTAAAAAAGACATTTGTATATAAAATATCAGAGTGCTGGTAATTTGGTGATTTTGAAACCTTGACTGGCTGCAGGTCATTTAGACACAGAAATTAAGCGGTATATTATGTCTGGAATGAAAAACTTCCTATCACTGATTTTTTGATTTACCTTGCCATTAGATTCTGTAGAAGGAGACCAGTTGTAAAAATGTCTTGTTCAGCTAATTACCGTTTATGACTTATGATATTTATATTGCAAAGAATATTGTAAAGACAAGAACAAAATTAAGAACAAATTAAGCATAAACAAACAGATGTACTACTTTATGTCAATGATGGTTGTGGCTTGAATAACTGTTATTCAATAAAGTGTAAAAAACAACAAGAAACGTATTGTGTTTCAAGGGCGAAGATATGTACTTTAGCTGGCGTCGACAAAATCGGACCGGATCGGAACGGATCGGACCGGACTGGAACACGAATCGGATCACGGATCGGATCACAGAAAAAAAAGTTTTAAAGGAAAAAAAATCCAAAACATCAAAACGTTTATGAGTTAGTAAAAAATAAAAAATTAAACTGGGTGGAAAACTAAAGTATGTTATATCTAAATAAGAAATGTTGAATTACAAGCCAAATCCCTCTCAAGTAGGAAGTTTAAATAGGAAGGACTATTTGAAAACAAAAGAAAACAACCTTGAGAATTTCAGAAAGGTGAAAAAAAATGCACATATTACAAAGAGTGTTCAGAGTTCACAAACTGACCATGAGCCACTATAGCCAGCTAGGAAAAAACAAAATTTCTCAGTAGCAGATGGAACACTGAAATGAATATTGTAAACACTCTGCCAAAACCTATAAATGAATCACAAACCATTCCTATAAAATTGAAAAGCAAACTAAGTAAGAAGTACCATTATCAGTTTCACAATGTTAACAAAGTGTTGGAAACAGCAAAACATCTTGTAAAAAGCAAGTGAACTGTTTCTGTGAACTGTTAATTAATCCACGAGTCTGACCATAGGTCTCTTTTGATTTTGTTTAGCCTATTGCATGAAGATTAGGGATCCGCCAAATGGTCGAAAATTTGGTACAGGCTCTTCTCATGGTCGAGTGATTTCGTTTGAGTGTAAAATTGGATTCGAACTGGTTGGACATCGTGCACTGCGCTGTATTCATGGCAGATGGAATTCCAGTGTTCCAGTATGTAAAGGCAAGTAGACTTCTCCGTTTCCATATAAAAGAGAAAATTCTGACTCATAATACGTCAACTAACTCGTTACACAATTCAAGAATATGATTATAGGGTCTGCCTGGTTACCAGGGTCTGCTATATTTCAACATTTTCACATATTTGTATAATATAGAAAAACAAACTTGAAAAGAAAAATACCTTTTGAGCCGTATTGCGACCCTTCTCTCTATTTGGCCCAAAGGCCCTTTGGGACATACCATTATAATATTTTCGTTTTTATGAAAAAAAGTGTTCCAGGGCAATTTGGTTATATCAACTAAGTTGAAAATGTAAATTTGCGACCGTAACGAGTTATAAAGCTGACGTTTCGAACGTTAGCCAGAGAAATGCAATAAACTGCAATCGTGGTACTAATTAAGGTATGTTAGTTTATTGCATTTCAGGGCAGATCGAGAAACTGATGGCTTCCCAGAACACATATCCTTACGATGAGTTGTTCATTCTCTAGAGCGCTACCGTGAGTTGTTCCCGCAAGGGAGTTATACAGCTTGAAGCATGTGAATATATTTTTGTCCGAGAGAAAACAGACCTTTTTTGGCATGGGTGGTTTTCTCATCACAGTCCACGTAATATTCTCTAGAGAAAAGTTTTTCATCCATCTAAAACTCATTCATTAGAATGCACGTGACTATTTAAAAATTGAAAGGCAGTAATTCTCAAGAGTTAAATCACATGGTCTGAAATGGGGCAACAAAACGACCAAGCTAAAAAGGTCTATTGCATTTCAGTTGGGGCGTTCCATGAGCCAGTTGATCAAGTGAAAAAAATATATTATTTCACATCGAGCTAACATACCTTAATTAGTACCACGATTACAGTTTATTGGTAAATGTTATCTAAGGTATGTGCTTATTTTTGTCTCTTTCCATCTCTAGCAACACTATGCTCAAAACCTACCATTCCTAGTAACTCGTACATCATTTATCCTCGAACAAATCAAGTGAGCTACACTCATGGGACTCACCTATTTCTCGCCTGTCGCGATGGACATTACCTAAAGGGGTCGCCAATCATGGTGTGCAACCAGACTGTCTGGTTTAAGAGGGAATTCAGTTGCATTGGTACGTTTTCTTGGAGTGCAAAATATGAAATAGGCCATTTGAGTAATGAACTGACTGGCAAACGCATTTTTTTAGCATCTATGTTGACATTTTTTTCCTGTCATTATTATTAAAGCTTCCTGTCCTGTGGTTGATTCAATCAAGAATGGTATCATTACACACGCTACTTTGAAAGACGGTGGAGAAGTTGAAATAATATGTCGCACAAACTTCACGATGATCGGGTCATCAAAACTAACTTGCATAAAAGGAAAATGGAGCGACGGTCTACCATCGTGTAAAGGTTTGCAAGACAACAATATCATATGTAATCAGAAAAAAATCCTCAATATTAACTGGTGACTGCCGAGTAACCTAACACAGAGAGAGGTATTGATTTCGTGAGTGCGAGCATTATTTTCCATAATTTATTTGTTAATTTTTATGCCTGTCTGTTAGTGGCCAATTCTAAAATTTTCCATTTTTTCGGCAGACAATTGCAAATTAATTATAACAATAATACATTTTTATAGCGCTGGCTATAAAAAAAATATTCAAAAGGGCCTTGCACATCATAAAAAAGTATAATTTCAGATTATTTCAGGGGTGGTGAGCGCGTACGATTTTTGTTCAAAATTTGCGTCAAACGAACGAATGCATCGAGTTGATTTTACACAACAAGTGAGTAAAATTCGCGCAAGCGAACTAACCGTGAAATAATTTGGTTATATCAACTAATGATGTAAAGTTTATATGAAATAATTCATTCTTCACTTTCTTATATCAACTAAGTTGAAAATGTAAATTGGCCACCGTAACGAGTTGAAAAGCTCACGTTTCAAACGTTAGCCCTTCGTTAGAGCGAATGACGAAGGGCTAACGTTCGAAACGTGAGCTTTTCAACTCGTTACGGTGGCCAATTTACATTTTCAACTTAGTTGATATAACCAAATTACCTTGTTACCCCCACCGACGCAGCACCACAGTTTCTTTAGAAACTTTCACCCTTAACCGTGAAATAACTTATTTATTATATACTTACGGAGCTTCATAAGCGAACAGAATTCAAAGATAAACATATCTTTATTTTCTTTTAAAGGAAACAACGCATGGTCAAGCTGCCTCACAGTTCGACAGTTGTACTGAAATGGCTTCCTTGTAGAATACTAGTTGCATTTAATTATCAAGCAAAAATACCATTAAAAGGCAGAACTAGTTTGAATGAAAGAAGACATCCTGAAAATATGTCGAAATAGTTCTACGGAAGTTCAAAATTTGAAATACAGAAGTGAAAATCCAAGACTTGAATGCTTGAATTGACAAACACTAGTCATGCAGAATCCGAATCAATAGGTTTGATTCTTTTATGAGATTTGCTAGGGATTTCCTCTCGAACTGAAAAAGTGGGCGATTGATTTAAAGTGTCTATTGCCACTCTAATATATCCTCTACTTCTAACAGCACCCGAAAAAAGAGAAAGTGGCTGCAGTGCTACTTGCTTGCTTTACTGAGAAAAAGTTAGACGAAATGTTGGATAACTCGTCAAACTTGATCGTGCTTTCTTTTCTCTGGAATAGAAGAGCCAGACTGGGGAGCTCTTTCTTGGAACTCAGTCCAGAGAGAGTGTGAGGCAACTGTTGTCTCTGTAAGATGGTAGCGCACCTTGCGATTCTTTAAACGTTTTTGTGTCCTGACGGTTGCATATAAATATCGGTTGGCGGCACGTCGTTGTTGACAAAAGTTTGAATCCGTCACAGTTTTTCTGCCGTTGTGGTTTGTAAAGTTTAGTCCGAGTCCGTCTTTCTGTGCCATTGTTTTCATTAATCTATTAAGCTGATTTACACCGACTGGAGCTTTTCTGAACCACGGTGCATCGTCGGTTTTCATCTCCTCGGCTCTCTTCGGCTCGCTTTTCTTCGTGGCCTAGTGGTTAGGGCGCTGAATTTGTAAGCCGGAGGTCCCGGGGTTCAAATCCTGCTCCCTGCCACTGGACGGAGTTGTCTTCGGTGGTCCCGAATTCAACTCCTCCACGCTTGTAAATAGCCAGCTGGTAAGCCTTCTACCAGTTGCCCGTTGGGATTCGTAACAAGTTTCTGTTCTATTAGCATTATTTGTTTCCATTCGCCCTGAAAAGCCCCGTTGAGGGAGTGGTCAAGCAATGTATGTCTGTCTGTCTGTCTGTCTGTATGGATGTATGGATGTCTGTCTATATGGATGTATGGATGTATGTATGCATGCATGTTTATACAATAAACCAAGTTATTCTCGCATTTTGATTGGTTCTCGCCTATGATCTATTAGAGGGCAGACACACGATTGAAGTCATCACCACAAAGTTTTTCCTTCTGCATTTTAAAATGGCGGAAAGTTTTGAGAAATAAGATATTTTACGTGACTGGCTGAAGAGAAAGTACAAAAACGTCTTGTCGAGGCATTGAACAGGTACGAGAAGCAGGAAAAAGAAAGAAAAAGCCGTTTCTTTTAAAGAGAATGACTCAGAAAAAATACTTGAGCTTTCTCAGTCGGCAGTTGAGCGAGACTAAACCAAACACAAAATTAATCGTGCCTCAAGGCTATGCCTCGAATTGACAAATCCAATAAACAAGTGTTTGTTACATTAATTTATTTCAAAAATTCAACTTTTCTCAATATTAAAATGTAGTTGTTGACACAGATTAATGTCAGGAATGAAACATAAAATCATCACTTCTTAAATTCAGTTAAAATAAACACGTAACCTTACTTTCCGACGCGAATGCTCCAGTCCACTTCAGGGCACAACAGCGAGAAAAGTATAGCTCACCACAGCTCGCGGCAAACTATACTGCAGCTATAAGGTGTCTCCAATACCATGTCAAACTAATTTGAGAATCACTAACCACAGAGGACACAAATTTCCACCGTCGGTAACCCTCCTTTCATTCAAACTCGAATCAAATGGCGTCCAGTGTTGACCGCAACCGCATGTTTTCCGAGCGTATTCTTTCAACTCCAGCAATATTCAAGGAAACAGCTTTTCCGCCCACAAGGCTACTCTGATGACAAAAACTGAATTGATTTTTCCAGCATTTTCTTTAACATTCGTAGATTTCGCAGTTCAATTCTGCTTTCGCTGTAAGTTTTCATTCCACAAGAAGCCATTCGAGTCAACTTTGACAGTGGTGTGATTTTTCTTGACCAATCACAATTCCTTGTTATGCATAGTAACCAATGAGTTTGCTTCATTTTGTATAGACAACAGATTACGTCAAATGGCTTTTTTTCATGTTTGCCAAAGTGGGCAAAGGCCGGCTTTCGAGTAATTGGGAAAGATTTTGAAATAAAAAGTTGAAGGTGTATGTTTTTTTTATTATATAAAACAAAGAGATCCCATGTTGCCGTGCATGCGTCTGTTCAGTAACAGATCACAGAGGACGTCAAAATGTGGTAAGAACATCAGTGACACACTGGGCTATCGCCTCGTGTGCCACTTTTTTGTTCTTACCACATTTTGACGTCATCTGTGATCTATTACTGAACAGACGCACGGCAACATGGAATATATTTGTTAAATACATGCATGCATGTATGTATGGATGCATGCATACATACTGTAGCGTTTTCCGAGTTTGCTCGAACTGGACCTCTTTCATAAGGCAAAGTCCATAGTTTTATTTCTTTAAATGGCGCTCAAGGGTATTTTTGCGAACCGTTATAAAGAACTCGCCGAGAAACTTGCTCAGCTCTTGAGGAGTCCATTCGTCCCTTTGCCTCGTCTCGCCTTTCAAAACAAGAAATTTTTTTATTTTTTTCTTATACCCCATTCACACCAACAAAACATGTTTAGCTAAACCAGGTTTAACAAAATGAAAAATCAGCCACAGAAAACCAAAAGACTTAGTTTTACACAGGGTTCCAGTAAGCATTAACTTGTGCTTTCACTGTGCTACATTTGAGGTCCACAAACATCAGTTAACAACTTCTATGAGGAAAACAATTTTAAACCGTGTTTAATTAAACTGACTTTAAACGTGTTTTAGCTTCGGTGTGAATGGGGTATTAGCTTCGGTGTGAATGGGGTATTAGTGAACTTTTCTACTGATGAATCTAGGCTCTGAAAACGGTTAATCTTATTTGAAGCCGTCTTTATAAAGAAAAATGCGCCTACGCCCTTAGAAATGTGTTATTTGTCTTTCAAGAGGAGCGGCGAGCGAGTGATACGGTTTTGTTTACCAGTGAAAATAGTGATATACCCAATCAGAGCGTCGATTCGTCAGTTTCCACTAGTGAAAAAATCGTATGAACAATCAGCAGGCTTCTCTAGCGCTAAGAGACCACTTTTACCTCGATGCTTTTTGGCGCGTAAATCTCGTTATGTATATAATAAATTGAATCCTTTTTGGCATGAATATATCTTCAGCTGTGTGTTAAAGAAGTTTGAGTTTGGAGCCAACTGAATATAGGAAAATTCACACCGTTGGTTTAAGTTTAATTCCTCTCTTTTCTCAGAGCCTTGCCCAGACCCTGGCCTTCCTCGTCAAGGAAATAGGATCGGTGGTGACTTTCGTCATGGCAAATCGGTTATATTCACGTGTCGTGGAGATTACGTAATGGAGGGCGTGCGAACGATTAAGTGCGCAGACGGTCGCTGGAGCAATGAAAAACCAAGTTGCAAAGGTAAGATGTCGTTTCTTTCTGTTCTCAAGACAGATTTTGTTATCCCACCTTGCAAAAGGTCATAAGGAAACTGATAAAACATGTACACCTTATAGACTATATTTTCTAGTGCCTATAGAACTGCATAATTTATATTTAAATCAAGTAAATCGACAAAAGGTTAGCGGAGTAATGACAACCACGTTAAATAACGTAAACGTACTTTGTTTGTTAATTCTGTAGTTGTGCTTTCTGATGTCCTTTTATTCGTCTTGCAATCCGTAGCTCCGTGCAAAGAACCAGCCCCTCCAGCTCATGGTAGACGAATGGGAGAAGATTTCAGACATGGTCGTTTTGCAAGGTTCATTTGCTCATATGGCTATGCACGGATTGGTGCTTCTACGATCAGGTGCAATGACGGTAACTGGAGCAACCCTGCACCAGCCTGTAAAGGTTAGACTAAATTGTTCCCAATTTAAAGTTTAACTAAGTTTCGAGATACCAAGCACTAACAGTAATTAATGATTTCTTTTATGACTGAATAGGTATTTGCCCAAGACTGAGAACTCCAAACAAAGGACGATTGCATGGAAATAAATTAAGATTTCTTGATGGAGATGAAGTTAAATTTTCCTGCGATAACAAGCATGATTTGTTTGGGAAAGCAAGATTGCGCTGCGTTGGTAAGACATGGGATTCCAGTGTACCAGAATGTAAAGGTAAGTTTTTTCGCTTGAGAGAGCTCGCTGCCCAACGTGATCGTTAAATTTGGTATTCATCATATCATACCCTATAATTTAACACTAAGAAATGTTACATGTCCTCAAGGCCCACATTGATTTCCTTCACGACTTGGCTCAAATGAATCTTCCAAGTTATATTTTATAATAGACAGCTCAGTGCCTCGTTAAGCTTATCAGCAATAGCTAGCTTGTATAATGTATTTACAAAGAACGGCTTTTCGATTTTATATTCTGGCTTATCCGAATCACAGGAACCATCGTGCATGCATGACCAATCCAGGATTATTCACTAAACTGTAATGCATTTATGTGTGAACAACTGTTCGAGGGTAAAGCCGTCTGCAATTTTCTTTCTAGCGCTAGCTGTGAGCCTAAAATCATTGTAGTTGGCTGAACAGGTTCCTTTACTGCAACTACGACATATTTATAGGTTATTTCACGGTTGGTGAGCGCGTACGATTTTTATCCACAACGAGTGAATAAAAACTACGGTGGCCCATGGGTGCCACGGCAAAACCAACAAGAAACTATTTCTCAGAAAGAAATGGTGTTTCGTTTCCGGAAAGGTATTCAAAGTCTGAGAAAGGCCGGGGTTTTGATATCTTGTGCAAGAGAAGTCCTGGGGGTGAGAGGGATATGTGCTAACGCGCTGCTTTGCACCAAACTGATCTGCTCAGTTGTCAGAGCCTGGGGTTTTCAGCCAGCATAGATTTAGTACTGAACCTATTGTAAAAGAGAAAGGGCCAATAAATTTAAGTTGTCTACACATGTATCAGTTATTACAGTCAACGCGCTTCGAAATGTATTTACTTGTGATACTTT
>Ga0126337_10002731_pt1 | contig 11290 bp, 3 predicted proteins | sample DipCmetagenome_FD_92527 | JGI IMG/M metagenome (GOLD analysis project Ga0126337, IMG submission 92527) | Coral microbial communities from La Bocana,Puerto Morelos, Mexico - Diploria C A metagenome | ecosystem: Host-associated > Invertebrates > Cnidaria > Coral | place: La Bocana,Puerto Morelos... | reverse complement strand
TATCCACCACTTTCACCGACACTGAGGTGAATAATTGTTTTAGTATATACCACACAAGCTGAATAACTAGCGGACCAAAGAGTAACTTTACTTGTTTAAGAGTCACTTTATTTGAAACGGGAAGTCATTTTGTTTTTCTCCGGCTGCTCAGAGGTGAATAGTACTTGGCTAATCACCTCCGAGCTAGCCAATCAGTACGCGCGAAAAGCACTATTCACTTGTGTGGTATATACTAAATCTTATTATTATATACCACTCAAGTGAATAGTGCTTTTGGCGTGCGCTGATTGGCTAGCTCCGAAGTGATTGGCTAAGTACTATTCACCTCCGAACAGCCGAACAAAAACAAAATGGCTTCCCGTTTCAAATAAAGTTACTCTTAAACAAGTAAAGTTATTCTTTGGTCCGCTAGTTATTCAGCTTGTGTGGTGTATACTAATTAACAATTATTCACCTCCACTTCGGTGAATAATTGTTAAATATATAGGGCAATTGGTATTGCGTTACATATTCCGAATTACTTTAGATATTGGATACTTTTGGAAGTATTTTTTCTTTTTCTTTTGACTTAAGCAAGCAGAGGTTCCATCGATCAACAACCCTGTTTTCATCCGATTTTCGCGTGCTTTTCCACTTGGTCTATTTTGGTTTTTGTCTTTTGTTTGGTATGCATGGGGGTATATGGTGTGTGTTTAACCACGGTTGTATTCCCATCTGGAACATCCTGCCTCTCCGAAATTCTAATGGTTAAGAATGGAGTATTAATTTATTGACGCACTTTCTTTTTTTGCACGATTTCATGTGGGGGAAGCCTAGCACCGATAACAAAATAAGTGTTATTTACAAATCTATTGTGAAATCGTGCCACAAGTTAAAAACAAACTGTAAGGGAGATCATTCCCATCAGAACACCTGGGGAAGATGACGAAACGTAGATTGCATGACAGAAAAAGCGATCACGAGCAGCTGTTGCTGACCACGTTACGTCAACTGATCACAACTTAAAAAGGAATCACTTTGATATACTTGCAAAAGGTCGGTCAGATACACCTTGCAAGATAAAGGAAACTCTACTAATAAGAGAATTGAAACCCACCCTAAATGATCCTGTTAGTAGCGAAAAGCTTTTTCTTTGCTAGTTTGCATCTTTTATATGCAAATTATTCTCAGCTTCTTCTTCTTGTTATTGTTAATTAGTTACTTGTTTTAAATCTAAATCTAGTTGTTAGTTCTATTCCTAACAGTCACTTCTGAAGATGTATGTCGAAACGTCAAGTAAATGAACTTTGTATCTTATATACAAGGCTACACGGTTAAAAATTATAAAATTACAAACGTTTTCGGCTGTTTACCATCATCAGGGTTGATGATGACAAACAGTTTAAACGTTTGGTTTAAACTTTCTTTTAATTTTGTCACCAGTTACTCGCCCCGGTTGCTGGAAAGAAAAATAAGTTTATAAGCTTTCGTGAACGTTCCCCCGATAACCATACCCAGTTTCAGACCAAAATGTTCAAAATCTATACCCGGACACCCTTTGGGGCGGCACATACCTATGTACCTGATATGGGGGAGTACCCTCCCCACCACGGGTATTTAATGTACTTCTTCTTGCCCGGGCTGTTCAAACTGGTGGATATTAAACGCTATCCACCCGATAAATAGCTATGCTAATTAGGTTTTATTGTATTAGGGATAATCAGACCTCGATAAACCACTCCTTGTGAATATCACACCACTTGACGCCGACCAGTTTACTCGAGGCTATCTTTTCTTTTTATAAATATCGTTGTGTAAAATAGCATATACCAATTCAATTCACGAGTATTTTCTGGTTTGTAAGCCGCATTCAGCATGTCTCAGATTCTTCTGAATAAACTCGATTGCTGCCGGCTCCATCCACTATTTATTGTTCTATTTGTCTCCTTTACTTATGATAGAAATGTTTTCTATTCGGCTGAGCGACGTGAAAGCAAATAGAAGATTAATTTTTTTGTGTAAAACTTACAAAACGGCTTCCAAATCAAGAGATTCTTCTGAAACAGTCCTAATTTTTCAAAGGTCGAGATTAACTGAAGAAGGAACGAAAGAAAAAAAGAATGAAAGAATAAAAGAGGGAATGAAAGAAAGAATCAATGAATAACGATAGTAAGATGCAAAATTTAGACTACTTTCTTCAACTTTTTTGTAGATCAATCGAACACAGCAAATTTAAAGTTCGCACCGTCACCAAAGGTTTAAGACGATGATACTGAAGTGTGACTGTGAACTGTGATTTAATAAATAGCCGTGAACTGTGATTTACTCTCAATGATGTTATAGTTTATAACCTTGAAACTAACATCCTGGTCGGAATGAAATGAGAAATAAAACCACGTCTACCCCCAAATCAATGATAAACTCTTGCTATAGCGGCCATTTTCTTCCGTCATTGATATAGAGGGGTGGGGTGGGGGGAGGTGCGAGCAAGGTATCCTGACATTGTTTTGTATTCCATAAGGAGAGCGTCCAAAAGGAGAATCGAATTTTTTTGTTGTGTATCGTGGTTTTGTGCTGATTGATGAAACGTGAAGTACATGCAACGTGATATCAACCCACTTCTGTCCTTCTCAGCGACTGAAGGACATCGTTAACCGTTGCTAATTTCGGACAGAGCTCGGGAAAACAACGCGAGGAAGAGATTAACCGGGATTTTCAGAGTTATAAAAACACGGGGGCAACATATTCACTCTTGTCGCAAAGATCTTACGTTTCCGTGCTCTAAACAAGCGTAGAGTGTTTCTCATTAGGGGTATCCGATCCATGCAGTGGGAATCACGCAATTCTCTTGTGACAAAAGAACGGCAAAGGGTATTTTATTTCTTAAATATCGACGGTATTAGTTGAAGATTTCACTTTTGCACCAACAAATATAAGAGGGAACACAGCAAAAGTTCCCTCTACACAGTTTTTCTGCTCGTTTTTGTCGACTTTTTTCATCTCGTTAGAAAGGTTACAGAAAGGCACCCCAGCTCTTCATCTTATTTGGCAGGGTAGAGTGGGAGGGGTGATTTCGAGGACAGAGGAGAGGAGGCATGACTTACACCTCCCCTACAGGTTCTTGTCATTGGTAGGGGTAATATGAATAGTGCCAATATTCTGGAACACAAAGAACTAGAAAATCCTGAGATAATGACAAAAAATAGTGATCAACGTGTAAGACTCAGGTTCTGATATTTCAAGGTCCCTTTTCATGCTGACAATCACTTTTTTAAGGTTGAGGGAAGACATACCAAGTGTATTGCATTACGACTGAGGTCACTCTAGTTGGCTGTAATCCAGTTGAGGATCAGTGTTGTGATTACTGTGTAAGAACAGTTGCTGAAAAGAGTACTGATACTGTTGCATTATCAGTACATAGATTAAGGGAATTTCACATCACATCTCTTAGTTTGCCTACAGGGAAATTGTTAGTGTTTACAGTAGTTCTGAAAGTCAGACCTTTGAAAGATATTTAATATTAAAATATTGAATCACATGGACCAAAAATAGAAACGTAACAAAAATAAATACAGTAGATAAGGATGCAGTTCATTGGTCAACCAAAACTAAAACCCAAAATGATCCTGGTATTGATATGACACAGCCAAATTTGATAAGTGCATTTTTAAAGGATGTCATTACAAAATTCCTTACTCTCACAACTAGACAATCACATAGTTCACACAAACACAGAATTGACACACTAAGATTGAATTTTTATAGGCGAAATAAGCTTGAATTGTGACAACAAGTCCTCCAACATGTCCACAATTCATTCTTTCAATGATGTAACTCTTCAAATCCCTTGAATGAAACTTGAATCTAGACCCTAAAGAACAGAACTCATTTACTAGATAAGAACTCAGAGAAGAAACTGCTGCTGAAAAGTGAGAGCATTATTTAGAAATCAAAACAAAGTCTTAGATTTGTTATTTCAGGGGCTGACAGATACAAAATAATTTATTGGAAACCGAGGTACAAGGTACACTCAACGCTATTAAGTTGAATTCCTAGAGCAGTTCAATTAGCTTTTTACTCAGTGAACACGACAATGTCAAATCCCAAATTGAAACAATACTATGAAGTATTTCATGTTTCATTGTGGCTTTCTCTGTTGAGAAAAGTTCAGCTGCTTTCTGTGAAAACTTGGGCTTAGTAAAAATTTCAGAAAGATTTTGTCATACATCAGCTGACAGAACTAGTAGAAATATCATCACACTCTTATTTCCAAAGTTGACTGATTTCATGTCTCTACCAAGAGTTTAATTACACTGTGAAGCAAAGGAAGCGAAAGAAGCATATGAAGTAAATAAGGGGCATGATTCTAGATGTACAACTGAATTCTGAAAATGGTTGTTTTCAGTAGAGAGAGTTGATAGTATCATTTTAAGCTTGGCAGTAGAAAATGTCCAAGAGTTAATCTGAAAATGGTCTCATTACATAGGGAAACAACATAATAAATTTGTTCATACAAAAATTTATAAAAAAAGTTGAAAATAAAAATGATCAAAACAAGTTGCTGTTGATGTCACAAAATAAAGAAATGAGGGTTAATAGAGTTTTAATGAACGTTTGGAAGAAAAATTGATTGCATGCAAAATGCATGTTTTTATAAATGTTCAGAAAAATTATTTTACATCTAGAAGAAACATTTTCGACAAAATTTACAGAAGCAACCTAACCATTGCTGAGAAAGCTGGCAGTTAATCAAATTCTTAGTTTCTAAACATCCCTTTGCCTTTGATAATTTAACTATATGATTCATAAATATTTATTTTCCTCTGCTCATACTAGCTTTTGCCATTCATGGAAAGGTATGAAAGAAACTTTCGCTGAAAAGTAATTCACATGAATGTAAACATCACCAAAAAATAGATTGTAGTTTTGTAATAGAAAAAAATATAATGCAACTTTTCTTAACCCTGATGATGACTTTAGAATCTTCAAAAAGAAGATATTTGATGATTGAAACCCTAAAGAACAATTGTTACCAACAAAAACGAGCTAGCGAAATAATTAAACCAAAATTCCAAAAGGATATATACTTTGGCCATTAGCTGCGAAGAGTAAATATGCAATATGGGTCACTACATATTTGGTATTTCATTGGAAAACACTGAGTATCGTGTGTTTTAAGCCAAATTATTTCAGTTTAAGTTCAAGACAAAACAATGTTAGAAGCTGCAACGCAAAGTGGTAGTTTAAACTCGGATGTAGCGATGGGAGCGCTTTCCAGCTTTGATTCGGTGACTGTTGCTTTTGCAACATTGGGGTCAGAAACAGGAACGAGAGGCTTCTTGTTCGTCGACAGCTTCTTTCGCCTTCGTTTCAATTTTCGCACCTTGTTAGTAATAAGCTTCGCCTTGGAAAGCAGTTCCTTTTGAACTGGTTTTGGTTTTAGCGACTTCTGGCAGCTTTGAACAACTGGCCTTCCAAGAGTCCATCGCCACACGGGATGCGATGAATGTGGTTGCATGCCTTTCGGGCAAGCCATGGTGAAAGATGGACACAAACCTCCACCGGCTAGAGTTAATAGTGAGGTCGCTGGAAATAAGTTTAAAAGTTTAAAATTACAGTTTGCCTTTAACGCAGGTTTTGCCTTAGGTTTCTTAGGCTTGGGTTTGATAACTTTGATCTCGGTTGATCGAGTGGAGTCTGAAGTGGCCGTGCCAAAAAATTTAGTCAAAGCGGTTCCGACAAGCCTCTCGAGAACCGAGTCTTTCTTCAATAGTTCTTCTTTAGTTTGCTTATCAACGTCAAGTTGTGTTTTTGGACTGGAGCCTCTCTGAGGAAGGCAACCTAGTTTCACGTTTTTTGAAACGTCAGTAAGCTTAATTTTTTCAGGGCTGACAGTTCTTCCGTTAAACAAAGTCTGCTCATTGCGCGCTTTGAGCTTCGGGAGTTTGCCTTTACGCTTTCTCCGCTTGAATTTTTTCTTCTTTATAATTCCCGTACCGTCTTGACTGTCTCCTAAGATTAAATCTTTGGTGACGAGTGGCTTTCTTTCAATTTCCTCCTTCAAACTTAGCGGTTTCCTGCATTTTTTTGCCTTCTTCACTTGTTTTTGCTGAAAAAGAGGTTTTGGACCACAGACTCCTTCGAACAGAGGAGTTAAAACAGCCGGTCGCGCTTTCTCTCTGGGTTTCACTTTGCGTTTATGCAAACAGTTCGTTGCTTTATTGACGGGACTTTTTTGTTCCACAAGCCACGAATCCTCAAAGCGCTTTAACAACAATGCTGGAGGTGATAATGTCAAGCTTTTTCCACGATTTCTTATTTCCTTTGTTTTGTCTTTCTTTGGTGTTTTCAACTTCAGTGTACATGGAGAAGTATGTGCGTGTTCTTTGATAGTGTCCTCGTCCATTCTTAACGACCCGCTCAGCTCGCCAGCTGAAAAATCTGTCTTTGTCGGTGTACTTGCATTCGACAACGCCGTTGAGCCGAAACCACTGTCATTTGACGAGCAATCAGAAATAAGCGAATCAAAATCTTGCTTGTTGGGGTTACAACCGTTGGTACGAAATTGACTAACTTCTTTCTTTTTGTCGCTTTCTTCAAGTCCATTTACTTCACTCCTCTTGGGAATTTTTAATGGCGCCTCAAACGGTTCCTTGATATCCAAATGGTGTGAAGACCTTTTCTTCCCCCGAACCACTTTCCTCATCTTTTCATTCGGTCCCGACCGGCTGTCACGCTTCTTTACGCGTTTCTTGTTAGCGCCGAGATTCGCCAAGCTCTTCGTCTGTGTAAAATTCGTCACATGGTGCGAAGAAGAAGGCGAATCGAGAAGGCAACCTTCCTCGTACCTGTTAACGCTTCCAGAAGTTAGATCTCCGTCAATGGCTGCGCGCTTGGCATTGTCCGTTAATGTTTTATTTACTTCACAATCCGGCGGAAAGCGCGATTTCAGTTTCTTCGCTGTAGCGACTTTCGTTAACCTTAGCTTGGGTTTAAGTTGCGCAGAGTTTTTGTGTTTACAAAGTACTGCTAATTTGTTAGGGATTGTATTGCTGTTCAGGTGGTTCGATGCTGTCTTTTCCTTGTCGTTAAGAGCACTTTTCATGCTGGTAACTTCAGAAGCGGCCTGCTCTGCGTTCGCATCTCTTGAGATTTCTTGGTTGAATTCGCTTGGTTTATCGATATACGTTGAACAGTATTTCTCAACTTCTGTCTTTGATAGCAGTGTACAGTTGGCTGACGAACCGTGAATTCCATTCACTGTCTTCAGCAGTTTGATTTCTTCAGGCTCACAGAAGTGCCTGCGAACTTTCATTTTTTCCATCCTAGTAAACAGCGTAGTTCGCGGTGTTGATGGCAAAACAAGTGCCAATAGCTCGGCTAGAGGTAGCATATATTCTCCGTCGATATTCAGATATGCCAGTTCAACACCACGAAATACGAGCCTTCCACACTGAGGGACTTGTTTCTCCTCCACTCTCTGTTCAAGTACAGGTTCCATACTCATCATGGTTCCCTGTTTTGTTCCACTATGTCAAGGTTGTGAAACGACAGCCCGATAGCTGCTCAAAGCCAGAAGTTAGACCAGAATCTGGTCGACAGATTACATAAAGATCTGGCGCTCTAACGCTAAAACAAACGTACCGATAGCGTCAACTTACAGCCTGCCCTCTTGCCTCAACATAGATCACTTGAATTCCGCCTCAACGTTGTCCAAAAAGCACCGATTTACCTTGATATGTTGGGGTATAGTGACTCTTTTACTTCAGACTCACGTTAGCCCCATCTCAAAAGCACGCCTCTTTGCCGCTAAGCTCAATTGCTACAGGATCACGCTCTGATTGGTCAATAACAAAGTAACGCAGTCTGATTGGTTAGAATCGCGCTACCTTGTTATTGAAATACTCATGTATTTCCTTCGTCGTCGAGGTTATGAAAATCGGGTCACATACGATAGCAGGACATTTACGCTTCAAAAGCAACGATTTCCAAGCAATTGAGCCTCGATTTTCGAGTGCTTGGTCAGCAAATGAAGGAAGGTTCATCGCGACAAGATTCGCCTCCAGCAGAAATGTGTGTTTACCTTGGTTATCACTTGAGCGTCTTGGTGTTCGAGTCAGCTGGCTTCTACGCCATCAAATACAGTGATAAGGTTTTGCATAACTATTCTAAACATATTTATGATGTGAATGAAGTGTAAATGTACTTTTTAGCTTAGAGTAATGAGTTGTATAGTTTCAAAGGTGAAAAAGTTTACTTGATCGCACGCAGCGATGCAATCAAATCACAGACATGTTTCTCGCTGTCCAAAGATCTTCAAGTTTATATTCGAAGTCGCAAACCCGTCACAAACGAGCAGAACACAAATAAACGCTTTTGTGGCGTTTATTGCCGTTTTAATATTTTATATAGGATATTCATTCCTTTGGTGATCTTAAATTCCATTTTATTGTTTTGTAAATCGCCGAGTCTATGTCAAAGATGCATATTTTAGTAACGTCAATGTCGCCAGTTCTCACTGAGTGAAACTCGGATCAGTACCCAAAGGTATCATTGTTATGAAAGTTGAATCAACTGCAGTCCAATTGTGCACAGATTGTCATTTAAACTGAAACATTTGAACGTTGAAAGTTTGTGAATTGAATGATTATATGTACCGGGTAACTTTAGCCGAATTTTATTCGGGCTTTAAAGGCAATCGTGGGTCAGAATAGTTTTGCCAGCTTCAACTTGCATTGTTGCAGATCAGATTTTTTACTAGTATTCAAAGAACTTCAAAGGGCATCGCAATTACGCCAGCTTCATCATTTCTGGTTGCTTGCTATCAGTAAAGTAGTTTTAAAATGTATGTATTTTGTTGTCCAGTATTTCGACGTGAGTATAGGGCCTTCTCTCCGACGGAGGCCTTTAAACGTGTAATGAATCTTATGTACAACAGAGCTTTAATAAACACTGCAGAGTCGAAGCTACAAAGTAGGTTTCACGTTCCCTTGTTGCTACAAATTACTGCAACCACCTGATTTCATTTCAATTAGTTTTCCTAATTGCTCAAACAAGGAATCAGCCAGAGTCGGTCAGGTTAACTAAGCAATTTTGAGCGAATGATTGTTATTGGGCTTTTCAGTAGAAAGCCAGTTGTATTCCATGTGGAAGCAACCTTGGAAAATCGAACGCGCGCCCAAGCCATCCCACTGTTTCCATGCAGAATCGCTTCCTTCATGAACGAGGAAATGTGTTAGTATGTAGGCGTTTTGGCTGAAAGGCAGGCAAAACATGTTTTGATTGCCGTTGATTCGTCAACCAAACGACTACGTTAGGGACACGATGAACCGTAAGTTTAGCCAAAAGTAAAGACATATTTGCATAATTATTCTCGCATGTCTCGAGCGTTCAACTGAAAAAAAACGTTTCAACCTCAAAGTTATAAACAAGTTCTTTCGTCAAGTTTTTGACTCGTGAGTGTCATAATCAACATGAACCGATAGATTTCAATCGTTTCTGTCGGTCCAAATCAGCGACGTTACGCTGTAGAAACGTGAAGATAAACTTGCCGATGAGGTCGTGGTAAGATCTTCCGCAATACGGACGATTCGGAAATAACAACAAGAATTTAAACACTGCAACGGAAACTAGGGGGCTGCATGTTTTCCCAAAACACGGAAACGCGACGATTTATGTTTGATACTTCAAAATTTTTGTTCCTTGGCTTGATGTCGTTATTCCTTTTAGGGTTAACTTATCAGTTCACAAAGGTACTAGACAGAGATGGTTGTAACGCAGTCCATCAACTGCTGGTAAGTTTAATCTGTACATCAAACAATATTACAAAGTGACAAAAGAAATGTTTCAAAATAACATCGCTATCAAGCTATGCACAACAAAAGGGAAGAAAAGTGGGATTGTGGACAGTTTGTCAACAGAATCTTGTTAATTGGCGGCGTTTTCTCTTACCAGACGTACTGATCGGGTTAATAAAAGGTTCAAATATTGTACTCAGCGCAAAGAGAACCCGACGAGACGCAAAAAAAAGGAAACTACGACAATATTCGTTGTAATCTTGTGTGTTGTGTTTTTTTTTGTCGAGGTTGTATCCTCAGGATAGCGTCATCGAAGCAGAGTTGTGAGACTTACAAAAACTAGAGGGAAATGAAAACTCTTAGAGTTCAATGATTGATAGCACAAGCTGTAGTTCAAACAGTGGGACAATTTCTCCAGGTTGCTTTTGATGTAAAACAAGGAGTGTTTTGTTCAAATTACACTTCTGAACTACTCAAACTGGTTACTTATTTACAGTCGATCGATGTACTGTACCTATCATGCTAGACATTTTCATTCCCGACGATAAACCCTGTAAGTCTAATTTAGAATAGTATTTTTCTACATATCCAGTAATGTTTGAAGTTGTAGCCCGTCTTGCGCTCATTACGGCATCAAGGCCTACAGAAAGTTTTACGGAAAAGTAAAGCTTTTCGTTTATAACACACTTAGGAATCAAATTGTCGCGGCCCTAGGGCTGCAATATGTAATACTTTTATCTATGTTTTGCGTTCAAGTGTCGTATTACTCAATAAGTCATCAAAGAATGGCTTTTTACTTTACATATCAAATAAGTATAAGGCCGACACGCGGCCTGTCTATATATACACAAACATTGTTACATCGGTCTTGTACGCTAATTACTAAACTTCTTTAGAGATTTGTACTGATAATAAACAATCTATTTCCTCATCGGTGAGTCGAAGAAGTGGGTTGGTTTCTTGTTCGGGTGCTTGCTCTTGCTTCCAAACCTGGCGAGAAATAACAAGAAAAAAACGCAGGTTACTACAAGGCTTACTGCCCTACCGGCCAAACTGTCTAAGAAACGGGTCAGTTTGGCATGTTAGGAATGCGGAAAACTTGAAACAGACAATTGTCAGCTGGAGTACTTTGCCTGCACCCGCAAATCCTCCAAGTAACTTGAAAAGACTTAACTCGGTCTGAAAGGAAAGTATATATTTTGAACCTAAATGGGGAAAGGACACTGCGCGGGAACACGCGCGACAAAATACGCGCGCGATAACAAAGCAAATAAATAAACGATTGATGTTGGGAACTTTAGAAGTTACGATACAAACATACAGAGCCGGAAATCCTGATTCTTCAGGGTACAAAATGCTGCACCATCCGTTATTTTTCATTTGATTGTGGCATCAATATTTTTATCAACCATTTAAGTTTCCACATAGAAATTTGCGTAATGCTTCTACAAGCCGCTGTTTACCTACGTTAGAAGCAAGAATCACGCGAGTGTGACTCCGTAAAAAAAAAACCC
>Ga0126337_10002730_pt1 | contig 11292 bp, 4 predicted proteins | sample DipCmetagenome_FD_92527 | JGI IMG/M metagenome (GOLD analysis project Ga0126337, IMG submission 92527) | Coral microbial communities from La Bocana,Puerto Morelos, Mexico - Diploria C A metagenome | ecosystem: Host-associated > Invertebrates > Cnidaria > Coral | place: La Bocana,Puerto Morelos... | reverse complement strand
CGCAGATTTTGGTCATAAATAGAGTAAGGGTTTTGGGAAGCGGGCCGCACACCCCTACAAAATTTTTCTGGGAGAGCCTTTTTTGTCATTTCGGTTTTAAACGCTCCATTCTAAATAAAGGCGTACTATTAAAACAAGTTATAAGCTTACTCGAGCAGTTGAAACCGTTGCCAAAATATCCAGGTTTACAGCGACATAAGTAAGAGCCATGGCGGTTGGTGCATGTTGACTTCCTGTGGCAGTTGTGGGTAAGCAGAACGCACTCATCGTTATCTAAGGAGAGAGGACATTGGTTTGTACAATAACCGATTGTTCTGCATCATTTCCGGAGTTTTCTAGAGACGAATGGAACATCATTTTACAGATTATCGGGAAAAGAGGACAACTTGCGTTTTTCTCGGTTGAAAATTCACTCTTCGGATCGTCAAAAATTTGCGGATTTCGCAGTAAAAACGTTCCCAGGAAGTTCCATTACCATTTAAACTGGCTTCGAAATTTTAGGAATTCTTGGTTAATGTAAAGCACCTCCAATTAATCTGTCCAAGCTTTTAAAACCAGAGCTTGGAAGAGATAACCCATTAAAAGGTAGGTTGTCATGTTCTGCTAAGTTAAGTTGTAGACCTGCTGTAAAAATCGCCGGTCAACCACAGCATTAGAGTGATTAGACGTTGGCATGTACATACCTCTACAAGAACGACCATCTCCTGAAAAACCTGTTTTACATTCGCAGCGTTTATCACCGTTAGATGATGTCACACAGTCAGCGTCAACAGCGCAAACGACGCCTGCGCATGTCCCGTCAGCTAAAGAAAATTAAATCGTGATAAATCAAAAGGTCGATTGATGCATCTATGAAAGTGAGTCAGTCAGTCAGTCGTCAGTCAGTCAGTCGTCAGTCAGTCAGACAGTCAATCAGTCAGTCAGTGAGTCTGTGAAACAGACAATCCCAGTCAATCAATGGATTAATCCATGATTAATTAATAAATATTCTTCTTCTAGCTGGTGTAAGGAAATCATCAAGATCGAGGATTTTAGTGTTTACTTTAATTGCTTCTTATTAATTAATTACTCACGTTTGCAGTTTTTTCCGTCGCCTTCAAACCCCAGTTTACAGGAACAGTTGTAGGATCCCACAGTGTTGATACATTCGGCATCTTGATGACACCCATGATCATCTTTCGTACATTCATCGATGTCTGTAAAAGATACGTTCGTTATTGTGTTGGGGTGTGGCTGAAGGTGAAACCTTGCAAGGTTGTTACCCTGCGCTCAACAATGCCACTTTAAAACAAAGCAATGTGAAGCGAGAAAGGGCTACTGTTACTACTTATGGATAGGATGCGGCTCATGGCTGGTGCCCCAACCACACTCTTTCATGTACATGGCGGGAAGCACCACGCGTGCTAGAGCATTTTGTCTCCAAGAACATGTGGATAGCAACACAAAGAGCGTAGAATAGCGAGAGTTGATTGTCAAATTTGTTATTTCGGTTTGAGTTAAACAACTTTCAAGGCTTCACAGAGTTGTAAAATATAAATTAATTTATATGAATCTAAGAATGTTATATGTTTGTTTCACAAACGACAAAGAGAAAAAAAATAACAAAAAAACCTAAACAAACAAATTAAAAAATACAAAATAAAAGGTCAATAGCAATACAAGGCTTCTGCTTCTCAAGGAACGAATAGAAATAAGTGAAGTTGGTCGGTCATAGATCCTTACCAGAACACTTCCGCCCATTTCCTTGGAAACCAGCCTTACAAAGACACACTGGACCAAGTGGTTGGTCTTGATCACATATGGCATCTGGATGACATCTCACTCCTGCGCATGTGCCATCCGCTAAGGGAGAAAAAAAATTTTAATACAGCAATCTTGATGAGCTCGAATGTAAAGGCAATATAAACCTAGTTAGTAGACTCAATGTCTCTAGATAAGTCTTAGGAATACACTGAAGCGAGGAAAACATTGTCACATAATGACACGCACTTCAGATTAGCCGCTCAAGCAAACGCTCTTTCGGCTCATCACGGATTCATTCCTTGGGGAGTAACAACGAAGAAGAATACGTAAGATTATTTTTATGACATATTCTTGTCATACAACGTGATTTCTTAGTGTGAAGTGATCGTGAAGTAAAACCATCTTGTGGAAGTTTAGAATGCAGGAATGGTTGTTATTCGTGTTCAGACTATGACTTAAAAAGGCGAGATAACTTGATGAAAACCTGTAACAGAAAGGAAACTCAAATTTGCATATATTCATCTTCTCATCTATTACATGTCAAGAAGTCTATTCCTAATCGATGACCAAATATTTTGTGGCCCATCGATTAGTCATCGATTACTCATTGATCATCGGCAATAATCAATGACTAATCAACTGATCACCTATCGATTACCTATCGATTACTCAATGATTACTCATTGATTACTCACTGATTTCATTGATGTCATTGGTGTCATCGAGTAGTTATGTCTGGCACATGGAAAGCATGGTGGACTCTGATCAATATATATAGCTGAATCAAGCAATCAGTTATCCGGCGTACTAATCGTCACTCATATAAAACAATTCAACTACACAACAGCTCTCCTTTGTTGACAAGACTACTCTAGACGCTTTTCGAAGAATCAGTATTATTTGAGAGCGTTAAGGGTGACTGCATTGATGTCTCTTGATGCTAATCTCTGTCACGATTCAAGGATTTTCATCGGCTAGCTCCATTACCAGTTAGCCGCTTTTGACACCGAGCGGCTTGAGAAAGCGTAACATATAAACATGACTGCCCAGAGAAGCCTGAGCGAGAGGAATTTTCCATTTCCAATATCAAGTCAATGAAACACGCTTTTCATTCGCACAAGAATAACATCGATTTCACAGCCCATGATGACACGCTGAATATTAATAAGGGGGTTTCCCCGACATCTATCACGTTGCAAAAATAATAATGCGTCGCATCTGTTATGAACAATTTAATGTGTTCTCTGTTGAAAGGTCTATGCCTTACATAATTGGCGTGTCTGTAACGATGCAGATTTTAACTTTCAAAGAATGAGTAGAATCTTCCCAAATTTTTAATTTGCCCTGACACAACGGGCAAACTTAACGACAGAATGATGCACCATTTTTAAAGTTTCACCTTGACAACACGGGTAGATGCAATATATTTAGTAAGGTACGTGTAAAACTTTGAAATCAAAGCAAACTTCAAGATTATGAAAAGAATCCGTTTAGAAACGCGCGCTTTCAATCCACTGAAATGATTTACAAGAAGCTTGAAGCGCATGCGTGAAAGAAGCATATGTAAAAACTGTCCCACATGGCTAACAACACAAGCTATGATTAATATAAATACATGAAGCACGCTAAGAAACTACTGAGGTCCGGATTAGGGGAGGGTTACCCCTCATTAGTGACTCGTCACACCCCTCCCCGCTCAATGACCTCATCTTTTTTCCGCCTTTCATCATGGAAATGTTAAGAATATGACAACACGAGAAGGTAGGGAATGTAAGGTAAAATAATATAATATTAACATGGTAATCCTGTAAATGAAGGAAGTCTGCTAACTGATTCACCAGGCAAAATATGCGGATTTCTGTGGAATAAGAAAGAAATTTCGCAGCGCAAAAAAAAACTCTTTCTACAAGAAACCAAACAAAACAAGGAAGTCAAATAATTGTAGTCAATTCAACGAATAACCTGGAAATTTCATGTAGTATAATCATAAGGAATATTTTCAGACTAAAATCGGGAGAAGAAATAAGAATATTCAATCTCGGCCGGAAAAATAATTTTACTATAACAAAAGAGTATATTTGATATGGAAAGCGTTTTTCTTTCCACTCTCCCCCGCACGATTTAGGGTTTTGGCTTCTTTACTTTTCTAAGCCCGTTTATGCACCATAAAGACGGTACCAAACCAAAGGGCCTCTAAGAGTAAAGTGTTTCTCCGAAAATCCGTTTTGGATCGCTCACTTTGAAGCGAGCTTGAAGGAAGGCCGCTACGCAGATGTTCGTTGTACGGAAAGCAAACATTGAAATAATATACTCGCTCTTAAACGCTAGGGGAACCCCCCGCTTTTTTTCTATCATGGCTTCGCGTTTTAATGTCTCCAGAACAATATCATGTCTTTTTATCACAATTCCCGCATACGCAAAACAATGTACTTATCAGTTTGCCTTCGATGACATTTTAGAATTTTTAAAATTTATTTCGGTTTATGTACATACCCCAAAGGGACAGATGTGTTCTAGGAAACGGAAATATGCAAATATTGCAATTATTGTCTGAAACTGCAAACCACCTAATTACATATTTATTAATGGCGTCGCTGATCTGGATTTATATTTTCACTATTAACATCGCCTGTTTCGAAGCATTTTCGAGGTTGTTACATGACAGAACGATGCAAATATTCAAAGTCTAAATGAATAGCGATTTCTTCTTTTGCTGTCTTTAAAATTCCCGCGTGTGAGAATAATAAATGAAACAAGGAAATAGACCAGAAAATTATACATCATGGCGACAGCACAATTTAAACTTAGATGAATACTTACTAAACGAGCTGAAGGTGCTATGCCTTGATTTTTTAATACGAAAGATATCCGCACCTTTGATCAAAAAGCAATGCGCCTATGCGCATTCGTTTAATCAAGCAGTTCTTCTTAGGTCTTCTTAGAGAGCACCATACGGAGCAAATCATTATATACAAAAGAATTAAGTAGTACCTAACAAGGTTAGAGGCTCGGGCATGGCGAGGGTTATCTTAAAATGGTTTACACTCCCCTCACCGCTTATTGACATCGTATTTTGCTTCATGCAAAAACCAAGAAGAAAAAAAGAAACATTCTTTTGAATACTCTTAGTAATTCTTTTGAATTTTCTTAGCAAATAGTATTTCAGTACGAATAAGATACCGTTGAAGTTAGTTTGGAGTCAGAATAAAGGCAACTAAAAGCGTGATAACACACGCATGGCTTCTTGCCGCATTGTTATAAACTAGAGACAAAATATGTTTTTGGCTAGTTTCACTGTTTGGAGAAAGGAAGAATTCAGAAAATGACATTTGCCTTACAATTACAGCGGTATAGACATTTCAGTTTTCTCTTCTGTTTGTTCGTTTTTTTTTGTTTGGTTGATAAATCCGATGTTTACTTTCGAGACCATTTCAACAGTGGGGTTTATGTAATGTGGCTTGAAAACGTTGGTGAACCAAACTAACCGAAAACGGTTAATATACGTTCTTTTAATAGAGAACATGTTTCGAAGAACGTTACATATTCGTTTAGTTGAGAACTTTTTAGAACCCTGTGAATTCACAGGTTCTGTAGCTTGCGTAGATTGGCGGCTTAAGCCATTTTAGCTCGCTGAGAAAGCGGCAAAGCCTTGTAAACAAGCGCTGAACCTAAAACGTTTCCATTTACTTATTTACTTACATTGACAGCTGAAACCACTTCCGGTAAATCCTGGTTTACACTGACAGGTGTACGAGCCAATAGAATTGAGGCAGTCCGAGTTTGAGTGACACTCGTGGTTATCAGTCAGACATTCATCAATGTCTGTTTCACAGAAAAAAAAAAGAAATAAATAAACTATCTTTATAGAATCGTTCAACCTTGCCAACGTGAATAGTGCATTTATGTTCATAAATGGAACATGTGTAGACTTCAAGGTTAAGTCTGCATACGAGCTAAATGGCCCATCAGGCCGGAGCTTATCCCGGTTTCCGTAGCATGAAGCGACTAGGAATATTTCTATTCCCCACTGGGTGGGATGCTAGTCCATCGCAGGGTTACCCGCGGAGGAATGTTGAAGGGTAGTTGAAAAACTTAGGTCGCTGGTTCCTTTTTGTTTATTTCCTTTTTTGAGGAAAAATATCAGCTACTACGGTGTTTTTCCAAGGAACACTACATTTTTTTAATAACCCATCTGCGCATGTTCTCCTTTAATACCCCATCCACACCTGTGTTCCTTCGATAGCTCAGTTGGTAGAGTGGAGGACTGTAGAAGCGTGATTGGTTAGAATCTGGCACAAAGTAACGACGTTCTGTTTTTTTAGTGTTTAGACGTAGATCATTATGTTATGTTTAGCAGTTTGCTCGGCATTATTTGTTGAGCTCACTCACCTGTGCAAGTCTTTCCAGACCCTTGATAACCACTCTTGCACACACAGGTTGGTCCCTGAATCAAGTTACGACAGGTAGCGTTCACGTGACACACTTCTCCCGCGCAGGTGCCGTCGGCTGTGATAATCACAGAAATACAATCATCTAAAAATCTTTTAGTTCGAGCATTAGAAATGTAAGATGTGTCAAACCTTGACGGGTGACCATTTTTAAAAAGATAGGAACCCAACAAGAAGTTCACTCATATGCCACTATTTATTATGGTAAACAAAAAGTGTCAACTCGTCAAACCGTAGCGTGTAGCCATTCAGATGAAGACTCATTGGGCTGTTCTTCTCCGGAGAGCTCAGTTGGTCTTGGCAGAATATGCTATGCTTTGCAAATGAATATATGAAAGAGCATATATTTGAATTGCGGGGAATGATATAAATTTATTATTGATCTTCGAGGTTATGCACACAACTTTAGCAGTTGTGAAATCAAAGCCTGAAAAAATTTCAGACATTTCATAAATGCATTTTCATTCTTCACCTTCTACGGGTATATAACGAATTCACAATGTGACCAGCTCCGAGTTGGCTTAATAGCTCAGTTGGTATAGCACTGCACTGTTTTCGCGGAAGTAATGGGTTCGAATCCCTTTCAGGCCTGAATTTTTTTACAGGCTTTAATTTCACAACTGATTAAGGTGTGTATAACTGCGATGATCAATCATACTTAAGGATTTTTGCCAAAGAAAAGCGATCGGTGATAGCTATTCTGTTAAAACCGATTTATTTCCAAACACCTGCACGCGGACTTTTTCCAAGAACTATCGCTTTTCAAAATATATCCACAGATTAATTGCTACTTACATTCGCACTCAAAACCGCTTCCTTTATATCCCAGCTTACAACGGCAAGAAAATGAACCAGGACTATTAAGACAATCAGCATGCTGATGACAGCTGTTATTAACAACCTTGCATTCGTCAACATCTGTACAGGGAACAGATTAGAAAGTAAATACAGAAGAAAAAGTATCATGAACAAAGCCTGAGATTGGTCAGAACCGAAAGGCGAGAGAGTGTGCTTGGTGTAGGTGGTTCTAAACAGCTTCACGGGTGGTGCAAAATGAGGCAGATTTACCGCACAACACTCCTACAGGCCCTGTATCGCCATATAACGCGGAACACAAAAACTGAAAAACTCAATAGCTCAGTTCACGAATTAAATTGAAAAACCTACTCAGTGTGAACAAATGATAAATAAAGCAACGGCCATTTGGGTAAGTTAGTTCTTCATTAAACCTTAAATGGACTAATGAGTTACCATCACATCTTCGTCCATCCCCTTTCCAGCCAGTCACACAAACGCACTGTCGATCGCGTCCTCTAGCGGTCTTCGGTACGCATGCGCCATGTTGGTCACATACCACTCCATCGCAGGTGCCGTCAGCTGCAGAAGAACAGAATGGTTTGATGAATACAACAACCCGGTCAGGTCTAACGATACAATAAACAAAGGAAACAAAGTGTTCTCATTCTCCCTTGTTTTTTCTTCTGTGTGAGTAATACTCACAGACGCATTGAGTTCCGTTTCCTTGGTAACCGAGCCGGCAGCGACATTGATAAGAGCCTGGGCTGTTGAAGCAATCTGCATTCAAGTCACACTTGACTGCGGACGACTTACACTCGTCAATATCTGAAAAAAAAAGAGTCAAACAAGACAATTAAGAGCTTATAAACGACAATTAAAAGTAAGGCTATAAAACCGGTATCAAGAAATCCCTTTTCAGAAATGTGCCGATGAATGGTTAAAATCAACAGTCCTGAGCCGTGAGACAATAAAATCTAGTTTTATTCGATCAAATATTCGCTGGAGTGTTGTGTAATCGACAACTTCGCAAAAATAGCGAACAGTTTCACTGCGTGACACATATCGCCTTGTGAGGAAAAAAGGCCAAGCTGTAAGAAAAAGCAAGGCTTTTGAAGTTGCAGGTGGTTTTCACCAACAGCGAGTCAATTGAAAATATACCACACGTATTTTGTAATGTATGATATAGACATTTATATCGTTAGTGACTGTTTCTTCTTGTTCCCTTGTTGCTTTTAAAGCCTAGTTTCTCATAGCTTACCAGCACAGTAGGTTCCATTTCCTCTCCAGCCGTCTCTGCATGAACACTGACGTTGATCACCAGAAGCGCTATCCTCGCAAGCGGCGTTGGCATCGCAAAAGATGCCATCACAAGAACCATCAGCTGAAAGTATTAGAGAGAAAATTGTTAAAAAGAAGTTTTGTTGACATTAGTCCAACGTGGCCTGGCACCAGTACAGTAGTGTCTAAACAAGTGGCTCTTATCTCGTGCTTCTTAGGCATGAAGTTGCCAGGGTTGTTACTGCGTGGAATGTCACATTTGGTGTTCGTACCACACACATGCAAAAGAGTGTTTCCTATTGATTAAATTCTTTGATATCTGTCCAATTCCCGCATACTTTTTGCAGAACGTATATGAAGAATTGTTTGGCAGCAAGGCGGCTGACCTGTAACTCAATGAAGGAAGTTAAAAATGTTACTCATTTGAAAACTCGCGCTTTCCCGTTGAACCATAACAAACCGTGTCAGTTAACGTCTTAAGCAGTCAACCATTGGCGTTAATAACACTAAGAAAATGACGGCGATGATGAAGAAAATGACGGTCCACTTACACGTGCAATTCACTCCATCTCCAAGGTAACCAAGCTTGCAACGGCACTCAAACGAGCCCACGGTATTGAAGCACTCTGCCTTCGAGTGACAGTTGTTCTTTAATGCCTGACATTCGTTGACATCTGGAGAAAAAAATAGGAAAAAAAAGAAGCAGAAAAAGTCACGAGGAAGAAAGGACATGAACACACTTGGTGTAAATCACCGATAACGTGATGGGGGTAATACGCGTCCACGTAAAGAAAAATAGCCCTATTTCGATATATTAAAATGCAGCCTCAAACAATTCCCCGGAGCGTCGTGCTGAGGTCTATTGTTACGTTTTTCTGAGACGCTGGCCATCAGACGCGCTCTCTATAAGCAAGCAGGAACAGTTGAAGTTGTAAACATTGTATAGCCTTACCGGAGCATGTTCTACCGTCTCCCTGCCAACCATCTCGACACTTGCACTTCCGGCGTCCTCCGACAATTGTCCGAAGACATTCGGCATTCGGGTCGCAAAATACTCCTTCACAGGAGCCGTCCGCTGAAACATTTTTTATTAAATTTAGAAAACAAGATATTAAAGGACTTTTGTCATGAGTATAGCTTCGAAAAGTCAAAACTCGAAAGACAAATTTTCATTGAAACTCGGATAGAATGATCTACTTGAGTTAAGTGTACTGAAGCTACAAAAAGCGATACTACTAGTTATGAATGCTAAGATTGCAATATCATATTGAACGAAACTGGCAGAAGTTTTCAAACTGTTTTGGTTGTTCTCCTTTCATCAGTTAACTTAATATTTTTATACTGGTTTGCGTGCGAAAGTGTTCAGTACAATTATAATTTTATTACTTCTGTGGCCAAAAGTGAGCAAGAAAATATTTCAAAGGATTTGAAGCAAAAAAAAGATCTTTTAAATTGAATACTATTGAAACTATTGAATAAAGGGTGAAAGTTTCTAAAGAAACTGTGGTGCTGCGTCGGTTGGGGTAACAAGGCAATTGGTTATATCAACTAAGGTGAAAATGTAAATTGGCCACCGTAACGAGTTATAAAGCTGACGAGACGAAGGGCTAACGCTCGAAACGTCAGCTTCATAACTCGTTACGGTGGCCAATTTACCTATTGAAACTATTGTCTACTTTAGGAGGGATTCCTTTGGGGTGATCAGGTCAATTCAGATTCAGTGATCCAAGATCACCCGTATTATCGTGCATCAAAGAAACCGGTGAATGCGTTGCCTGGGGGAGTGGACTTATTGGTTCCTTTTGCTACACCACAATCTGAATGATCTTGGATCACTGATCCTGATCCGGATCACACAAAAGACACGCACCCTAAATCTCCTTGCTGATCCCAGCAGAACATTGGCGACGTACATTGCAGTGTCATTCAACTTACAGATAAATTAAGAACAAAATGTGACTCACAGACGCAAGTAAAACCGTCTCCTTGATAACCAGGCCTACATCGACAACCATATGAGCCCTCGGTATTTAAGCACTCAGCTTCTGAGGAACAGTTGTTCTTTAATAGTTCACACTCGTCTATATCTGAACGGAATTTCAACAAAAAGTAAGATGTTTTGATTAGTTGATGATTTCCTATTTCTTTACATCTTCGGAAAAAAGCGAAAAATATCGAGAAAGCCATCGCGTTAATGTAATTTCCATTGCTCTGATTTGTTGCTTTGCGCAGACGCTAGCCAGCATACGCGTTCGCCTTTTTATTTCACTTATAAAAATGTAGGACCAGTTGAAGTAATAATTGTACAGCCTTACCAGAGCATGTTCTCCCGTCTCCCTGCCAACCATCTTTACATTTGCACTGTCGGCGTCTTTCAGGAAACGATCGGATGCATTCGGCATTCGGGTCGCAAACGACTCCTTCACAGGAGCCATCCGCTGAAAGGATTTGAATAAAATATTAAAAATACATCATGAGCAAAGTGTCGAAAAGTCAGATGCCGATAAACACCTATTCATTGATTTAAACTTAAACATAATGATCGACGTTTGTTTATTTTTTTAATAAGTGCGCTGAGGCTACAAAAAGAACGACAATTAGTTACTGATTCTCAAGGTTGTGATATCAAATTGAGAGAGCCGAGATTAATAATTTCAACTTGGTGTTTTGGGGGAACATTTCAGTGATGTGCGCGAGCTAATTGTTTGATACTCTGTTTTAATTTAAGCACTTAAGGTGTAGCAACATTTCTTAAATATTAAAAACTATTAATGCAGATTTAAGATTAATGTAAGTTTAATGTGAATATTTTAATCCAAAGATTGTCCAAAGAGATAGAGGAAAATGGCAAGTTTTGTAAAACCTTTAAAGCAACCTGAAACATTGTCAAGAAAACGATTATAGGGACTTTATTTAAGTGTCAGAGTATTTAGCACTGTTGTGCTAATTGTGGACACTGTAAATAAGCAAACAAATATTACAAATAGAACAGAAATTTGTTAAGAATCCCAACTGGTGGGAGGCT
>Ga0126337_10002729_pt1 | contig 11295 bp, 9 predicted proteins | sample DipCmetagenome_FD_92527 | JGI IMG/M metagenome (GOLD analysis project Ga0126337, IMG submission 92527) | Coral microbial communities from La Bocana,Puerto Morelos, Mexico - Diploria C A metagenome | ecosystem: Host-associated > Invertebrates > Cnidaria > Coral | place: La Bocana,Puerto Morelos... | reverse complement strand
CCTGTCCTGCTACTCTGATCTTTGACGGGGAGGAGACATTCACACACATAGCTTCTGTCTTCTTCAAGCTTATCTTCAGGCCAACCTGGGCGCTGAACATGCTGAGCCGGTCGGTCTTTTCTTAAATGTGCTGACGAGTGTGTGACAACAAGGCTATATCGTCCACTATGAAAATGTTATAATGCAATCCATCATTTGTCAATAGCAAGACAAAAGACAGACGCATGAAAAACTGACAATTTGTTTTTGTACGGTACTCCCAGAAAAATTGGGTAGGGGTGTGCAGCCCGCTTCCCAAAACCCTTACCCTAATTATGACCAAAATCTGCGATTTCCCCTACCCTATTTATGACCTGACCACAAATTTGATACCCTATTTATGACTTGACTCTTAGATCATTAGGGGAAGGGCCTTTGTTGCTGGCATTAATCTAGCCTGCGTAGCAGGCGTTAAATAGGGTAGAAGAAGGCGAGGCGTGGATGGGAAAAGGAGGGCATGATGAAGAAGTAGCTTGTTCTAAAGAAAAACGAATTGAAGACTAGAGTGCAAAAATCGATACCCTATTTATGACCAAAACGACTCAAAACCATACCTTTGGGGCCGCACATACCTATATAGCACATATAAGGGAGTACGCCCCCTAGGCACAAGAGGTCCTTGAAGACTAAGGTATCTTATTTATATCGTATTTTCTGTCTTTTCCCTGAGCGTGTAGAATTTCCGGCATTGCCTGACAATTTCCTAACTTGTGCTGATAACCCTGACGCGAGCCGGCGAAGCCGGAAAACAATGAAGTGAAAGACAACTTTATTCTTGGAAAGATTGCCCTAATTGTCAGCTTTAACTTTGTTACATTAACAGAACTTCTCCATTCTTTTGCCGAAAACGGACCCTTGCAACTGAGCCTATTCAAGCCATACTTGATTTTCCTTTCATATAGCGCATGACCATTTCTCTCACACAGCCAAAAGACTGATCGCCGGAAATTAGTCGCGATGGTTTGGCCGAATGTCATGCATCGAGACATCGTTGACATAGTTTGCATTTCATGTGTTTTCGACTGAAACTACACCTACCCGGCCTGCAAAACGTGTCTGGCATAAAACACGCGTTTTGTCGGTCAGGGAATATCTTATGGACCCAGTGTTGTGTGATGTGGCTAAGCAAGTTCAACATTTCTATGCTTGGCCTCTCGTTATGGGCTTAGCTCGATCTTCCCGTCTCCAAGATTGAGATAAGAGTTTGTGCTTGGTCGGCAAAAAGGTGTTTGAGGACAATGCTGCGCTTAACTCTTTTTGCGACGTAAACGTGTTGGCTCCATGATCTCAGGGATCATGCAGATCATTGGCCGGAAATTCTTCTTAGTCGCCTTGCCACTCAGTCACGTCCAATTACTGCTTTCCCGCTCCACTCTGACGTAGAACCCATGGTTGTGAACTGATGTGAGACTGCTCAAAAAAGAACAGAAACGGATGGTGCATCGTCTCGTACCTCAAGCGATTTGTGTGACAGTTACAGAGCAGATTTTCGTGAAGGGGATTGATGAACTTAGTAATGACAATTATAGTAATGTAACTCGCGGGTCCCATAAGGTCAAGCCTCCTTATAAAATACCGGAAAAATAAAGTCTGTTCGGAAGAAGATAAAAAATTGTCTGTTCGTTAAATCTCAGAGAAAACACCAAATGTTTGTTGTCTTATTACACTAGTTTTTTTTTTATTTTCTGTGAAGTATTTCTCACTCACAAGCCGCACGTTATTGTTTGATCCATGGGGAGGTTTTTTCCTGACTTGATTTGATTGTGAATTGCAATCCATCGCAGCGACTGAAGGTCTACGCGATAAAAAATAGAACAATCCAGAGCGAAGTTTAGAGAGACCATGCGCGAATGATCTTTTTCCGTAATATATGTGAAACTGTTTTCAGGATTGTCTCGTGAATTGTGTTTTCATCAGTAACTGACCGTGAGCCATGATTTTACATTTCTGTTAAATGAAAAAATAAGCGTTGAACTCAGTTGTGAGCCCTATTGCTGATTGTAATTTCAAGTATTTTTGACAGCCTTCATCACGACATTAACATAATGCTGTTGCATAATCGTGAAAGGTGATTCGTTCGATTCTATTAGTCCATCTTCAGTAGATGGTCAAGGTTTTCTTTTTGCTTATAGGGGAAAAAGAAACAGATAAATCGCGAAGATGCTGAGCAATACTTTTCTCTGGACTTTCACTTTCAAAAACTTTATAATTTTGAAGCTCAAGTGAGAATTTCTCCTTTGGTCGTGATACGTGGCCTGTTTATTTTATTTTTCGTGTATTGTGAAAGACCTTGAGCTTTTGCGAAAAGTGATCTTGACACCCTTCCCTCCTTTACCAATCTCTAGCTAGTGTATGTGAATTACTATCATTAAGGACGCAGAAGGGAAAACCTACTAACCACCAAATGGATGCGCGAACTGAAGAAAAACATTCTCACAACAGGAATGCGAAACATCGTTGCAAAAGGGAATGCGGAATATCTTTACTACAGGAATGCCAGCGTGGTTACATGTGACCCCCGACGGGAGGTAGCAAAACTCATAAAACCTGCTTGATTCGGCCTCGAGGATAACTCGTGCATGCTGCGCTCACACTCTTTTGGCAGAGAGGATTTCAACTTATGGTAAGGTCACTTGGGAAGTTGGTTTGAGTGTACTGAAAGGTAAGTTATAGCACGACTGTCAGCCGTTCATCACATCCTAATCATGTCTCAGCCGCCTGGTTCTTAAATGTTTTGACATTTTTGTCATTCCAGACACTACCGGTCCTCGCATTAGATTGATAGAAAAATAGACAGTCTTTATAAGTATAAGAGAAGCCAAAAGTTGTGAGGCCGTGTTGGAAAATCTAAAAATTAAAAAATTACATAATATACCGAGACTCTACTGGTTGAAGCTGATGTGAAGTCTGAACTAAAGAACAAACAAGTTTATCTTATAATCGCCAATGTCCGCTAACCAGTGACAAATTATACCGTATTGCACCTTAGTTAATAGTCTCTTCCATTAACTAAGATGGCACGAAATGTTTTGCGGGTTCTAATTTGAGTGTTTTTTTTCTACGATCCGCAAAAACAAATTCCAGTAAAAAAAAGTTCCTGCGAAAATTTTCTCCCTAAAAGATCACTCCACTGACGAAATTAGATATACAAACATCACATGAAGCTCTTGGTGTAATTTCAGAATTTTATTTGAAAAATGTTTCTTTCGTTCATAGGGGCCAGAGGTTCAAACTCGAGGGTTCTGCATAAGTCAGTACCGTAGTTTTTGCTGATCCATCGTCAGAGCAATTAGCTACACTAACTAGGGCAAGATGAAATAGATTAACACTGATTTCCCTGTTACTACTTTTCCTGTCATTTCACTTCTCGATTACAGATAACTTAATAAAACGTACATAAAAATGTATATTTTAATTTCAATTATGAGACTAGCTCATGAAAATCGCAAAAAGAAATATTTAGCAAGACAAAGCATACAATTAGTTTCCAGCAGGGAGTTATCACGAAAAAATCGCGAAAAATGCGCTCCGAGCGATTTCCGAATATCCTCGCAACCTCGCTCCCAGGATCCTCTCCTCCTCTTACTTTCAAAATTCAAAATGGCCGAAAATAAACAACTGGCATGTTTTATTCATTACCTTATACGTTGCGAAGGTACCAGACCGTTTAATCCCCCTCTCATTGTCTCTGTTTTCTAGACTACTTCACGAACTGAGAACATGGCGGACGAACAGTCACTTCTTAATAGCTTCGAGTCTTTAGCAGTCGAGAGCGAGTGGAAACTTGCGGAAGAACCTAGTCCAATCAATGTTCCGATCTTTTCCTCTTCCACCTTCAGGCTTTCGTCCGTTGCTCACGGAGAGGCAATCGCATCGGGAGAGGTAAGACGTTAATTGACAGAGATGAAAATCTAGGTTTCACCTCTATTCAGTCTCGAAAATAGAATCTATTGAAAGAAATCGTAGAATTCTGCAATCAGTGAGTATCTACTTTGAACTCGGATTTGAGAAATCTTTGTATGGATCTTAGCTTGATGCTCGAGTAGGAACCCTTAACCCCTTAATTGAAAATATCCGTTCCAATATTCAATGTAGGTCTCGTATATTTGTCGCAAATATTTATTTCAATGATATTCGGTGAGTACCTAACAGTGTTTCAGTTCGTTTTTCTGATTCAATATCAAAATAGTCTGACCTTTTTTTGATGCCTAATAAGCTTATTACTGTTGTAAAAAACGCTATTTTCTTCTCTCAATTATGTGATGCAACATTTTTACCACGTGGCAAAAACTCGCAAGTTTGTGGATGGATGATTTTTTTTGTCTTGCGCAATCTCAAAAGACTTGGCCATCTAGTTGCCTTCAGAGGGAAGTAACCTTTTTGCCGATGCGGAACTTTTTTTTAAGAACTGGAAAAATTAAACAAAAAGACAGACAAAAAAAAGACACAAAAATCTTGTCAATATATCTTGTTTTGCATTTTTAATTTGTGTTAAGAATGGTGTAGATGATATAAAAGATTTGCATATGTATGTTGTAGGTCAATTAATTTTATTTGACTATTCATGTTCACAGATATGTCTACCTAAAAAGTTCCCAATTTGTCAGGAAGATCACTAATTTCGAAGTAGAGTGCCCCTATTTCAACCACAAAAATATGTCAAAATTGTATCTAAAATCTTTCCAACAAAAATGCCAAAAGTCAGCTTCAGGACGTTTAGGCGAAAATTTTGTACTCGATAGATTTTTTTAAATTTCTACTGCGGACAGATGATGATTTGCTTGTTTTCAGAAATGAAATAAAAATTGGGGGTCACCGGCTTCGCTTCAGAGATAGATGTGTGGAAAACTAGTCTGATTTTGAGCAAACATTCCCAGGAAATTTCTGTATTTCTGTAGTTCAAAATTTGGCGGAATTCTTGGTGGAATGGGAAGTCTGGGAGGACGAAACTTTCTGTGTTAAGTGAAAACCCATTGGTAAACCCATTGGTAAATTCACATTGGCGAGTTGTATAAAGTAATGTAACTGGTTTTTGGATATGAATGTGATCAATAACATGGGTGCGGATATCTTGTGTAAAGAAATGAGTTACAAATATGTTTTACCACTTTCTACAAAGACAATTAAGTTCAGAATTGTTACTTCCTGGCCAGGGCTTGAAAAAAACTTGGATTCTAGCTTGTCTGTGGGACAAGTAGCTTTTAAATTTTGCTTGCCCTGGGCAAGACGTAGTAGACTCTTTAAATGATACAGTTGATGGAGGACTTACCAGATCCCTTGCTTATTGGGCAAGTGACAATGAAAAGTTACATGCATTACCCAGAAGCCCTGCTCCCTCCTTTTCAATCTACAGTGTTTCTCAATCATGACCCCATTATTGACTTTGTTTATTAGAGAGATGGTAATATTAATATTTTATTGTGCCTAATCAACTCTACAGCCTGGGTGGATATATTCACGCTGGATTAACCCCACTGTTGATGCTGCAAGACAAACCCTCAACAGCTTAGAAGGTGGACATGGGACATTGTTGTTTTCCTCTGGCATGGCCGCTATTTCAACAGCATTATTTGCTGTTCTCAAATCTGGAGATCATGTGGTTTGTATACAGTTCATTTGTCTTTGGTTTCAAATCCTCTTTGTCCCACGAGGAACATTAAGGCCATTCACTATTCAGTTTCATTTCTGTCAATCTTGGACATCTCTCTCTCTCTCTTCTCTCCAAGTCATGTTGGGTTGTAAATGACAATTATTTAATTATTTTTTATTTATTCAACTTTTCAAGCTTTCTTAAAATTAATTGTCACAAGAAATAAGTAAAATGCATGGACCTTTTGTACCCTTTTCAGGTCAAGGGTAGGCTCAGGTACTGGTATTTCTGTGATGGGGAGTCAAAATTGGGGCAGCAAAATTGGTAGACCATAAAAGAAGTCCTTGAAACAGAAGAATTTTACCAAAATAATAGCTACTGTTAGTAATAATAATAGTAACAATAATTATAATTACAATAATACAATGTAGAAGAGTAGGGCACGGAGTTCCCGGTGTTGTGGTCTGCTCTTTATCCATTGAGTTGTTTGTTGCTCCCACACGTTTAAACGAGCGCTTGCGCTCCTAGGTGTCACATGGGTAAATAAAAATAAAAATAATAAAATGAAATGTAGCGATAATAATAATAATTATAGTAGATTTCTATAGCACCCTTTAATTTCTCGACTATTAAAGACTGCAAATTGCTAACTACCAATATACAAACTTTGGTATACCGGTAATTAAAAGCAGTAATATTAATATTAACCAAACTCTCAACACTCACATAAACTTTCTTTGACTCTGAATAGTTCATGAAAGGGAATTAATGCATACGCTGCAGTAGTTATTAATAAAAACTGTTAAACAGGAAGATATAAAGGTTTTTTATGATATGTATATATTTTGATGTGAGCATGACAAACCCACGTCAGGACAGCAGTGCCAATTACAATTTTTTCAACTACTCACACAGCAGCTGCTCGTCAGAAGTCTCATATGGACAGCATTTTGAATGGTGTCTCTCATGCATACATTTTAAACTAGTTAAAAATTGTCATTAGAAATATTTTAATTTATTTATTATTTATTTACCCCTGACTATGAGGCCTTCCAAGGAGTAAAGTGACAAGCGACATGACCCTAAAAACCTTTAACACAGGAATTTCTAACCAGCAACAAGTGAATCAAATGAGCCACTAAAATTTGACAGCGACACAAGGAGCCCTAGAAAAGACAGTGACATTGACCCTTTTGGACATTTTTGCCTATTTTGAAATTGTAAATGTCAGAAACTTGGGTGCTTCTCCATTGAATACACTCTAAAAACTCAACCTTGTAGCAACAGTGACATACGACTTCATGCTAAAAAAAGACAGCAATATTTGCTGCCACTGGTTAGGCTACAGCAGTACACAAAAGGATGTGACATGGCGAAATGGCTGTCCCCTTGGAAGGCCTTGACTGTGGGCAGCAGCTGATTAAGTGATAGAGCAGTTGCAAGCAGAAGTTCCTTCCTGTCTCTCTCTGAGGAGTACTCTGTCTTGCTGGGTAACTTGTACACAGCTGAAAGAAACAGAAAGGGAATTTCGGTAGAAATCATTTTTTGGGGCTGGCTTTGTATTCAGCTGGCTCTCATTGCTAAGAACAATGGGTAGGGAGACATAGGAGGGAGACGGAGAAGGCAAAATACATATTATATAATATTTCTTCCTCTTGAAGTCCCTTTATCTTTGCGCTGATATAACCAATTCTTCCAATTGGCACTGACTGAAAGAGGGAGTTTTTGATGTGTGTTTCTATAGAGTCAAAGAAATGTATGCTAGTGACATCTAGTGATGGTATCAGACCAGAGATTTTTTCATCGCATAAATTTGAACTACAGTTGTTGCTACATGACTGATCATTCATAATTTTAATATTGATTACATGTACTAACTTGCCCACATGTAATGGATAATTTTACTTTTATTGAACTATCATTGGCTAATGTGCTTGTTTGTTTGTTTGTTTTCGTTATGTTTGACAGGTAGCTCCAAAGATGGTTTATTGTGGTACTTTCGGCACATTAAAATATGTTCTCAAACGCTTTGGAGTGGAGTATACATTTGTAGATGGCTCTGATATTTCTGAGTATCGTAAAGCTGTGAAACCCAACACCAAGGTATATAGTTACTTCATGAAAGATCATCCCAGGTTATGAATGCAACTTCAACAGTTGCAAACATTATAAGCCTTGAAAAAAAGTCAGTCTTGAACGGGATTCAAACCCATGACCTCTGCAATCCTGGTGGAGCTATCAGGCCAGCTGGAAGCTGATCAATTTGCGAGCGCTTTGTATAGCTGTAGATGATGAAGACAAGCAAATGAATAGATGAACTTCTGCAGGACAAAGATGTACTACATCAAAGATCATTATGTACAGTTATGATTGCAACTTATGCGGTTGCAAAAGTAAAGCCTGAAAATAACTCGGGCTGGAATGGGATTCAAACCCACGTCCTCTGTGGTGCAGTACTTTGCCAACTGAAGCCAACTGACACCTGATCAGTTTGTGAGTTTGGATGTGCGCGGTGAAGACAAGCAAGTGATTACATCAAATATCAGAAATTTGAGCTGCAAGAGAAGGACACACTGCATGGAAGGTCATCGCAGTTATGAATGCAACTTAGGCAGTTGCGAAATCAAACATGAAACTAATTCGGGCTTGAATGGGATTCAAACCCACGACCTCTGCAACACTGATGGAGTGCTCTATCAACTGAGCTATTAAACCAACTTGGAGCTGGTCAATTAAGTCAGTTTCCAATTATTGCATACAGGTTTAGATCTAGAGGTCTGTGTGTAAGTATTTATTTTTTTGCAAAAAACAATTGATCCCCAAGTGTGATAAAAATATTTAACTTCCTCAGTCTTCATAACAAGGGAGGTAAACATCTGCATGTGTAACTTGCATATTTTGGAATGGTCAAATTCACTGATCAGAAAACTGGCAAGCTGCTACCATGTTAACTCAATGCCCAATACAGTTAACCAAGGATTATAGATTTTCATCATGGCAAATCCCTGTCCTTCACATTTTGTTAACCTCCCACAAGTTACCAACTCTGCTTGAATCATTTTGTGACTTGCCCCACTTACCATTCTTGCCATTCTGTGTATAGGACCCACTCATGAGGAGAATAGACAGTTGTACACAGCAAAATATTGCAGATTTTTCCCTGCTTCTCGTAGTTACCATCACCTTGGGACCATCACCTTGGGAAATAGTATTTCCTGACCTCCCTTTTTCTGGCTGTAAGAGACTTCTGTCTGCCCTTAACTTCAGAGTTCCTGCCCTCTTCCTCCTCATCCCCCCCCCCCCTGAACCTGATAACATGCACACTCAAGGCACACATGATACATGTACATAGCCGAAGAGTTTCAGAGCTAAACTTACAACATCTGTTTCCAGTTGGTGAAACACAGAAAGACATTAAAAGTCATTATCCTTGATATTGTTTTGTTTTTCAGGTTTTATACTGTGAAACCCCATGCAATCCAACCAATATTCTCACTGACCTGGAAGAGTTTGCAAAACTTGGCAAAAGTCTTGGTATTATCACGATGGTTGATAGTACCTTTGCCTCTCCATTTAATCAAACTCCCATTAAACAAGGCATTGATGTTGTTATTCATAGCTGGTATGGACACTTGTTAGATGAGTTTTATGTTTACTTGTTCACCGAATAAAAATTTTGAAAAAGGGGCTTTTCTCAAATGACTAGAAAATTACTCATTACAACGTTTAACCAAAGAATTTTCATTTTTCGTACATACACCTTTACGTGTTAGCCTCGATTTCCGCTGCCGTCTTAGGGAGGAGCGCGATTGGCGGCCAGTAATCGAGCGTACATCCTTGCACAGGCCACTCAAGTGTAATATACGAGTTTGTAGGTAGAACCGTGCCAGAATAAAAACTCCTATCATAGCACTGTAGGATAACGTGTCCAAATTTGCTCAAATCTCGTTTAAACGCCCCAGGATGAGAGGAAGTGACTTTATTCAGTGAATTTATACCCATTTATACCCATACATTGATCGATTTCAATGTCATGTCCTAATCTCCATATAAACTCTTATATTTCAACCGCAGTTCTCCATAAAAACTCTTATTACCCTTGGGTGACCTGTGCATGCATCTTTACTTAGTTTTTCGTTTTAAAATTTGTTTCTATATTTCCACAGCACTAAATATCTAGGTGGACACAGTGACATCACGGCTGGTTCACTTACTCTCGCGTCACAGGAATTGCTGTATCAATGTTACGAGCTGCAAAAGTTTTTTGGCGGATGTTTGGTGAGCAAACAATTTCGCAAAGATTAACCCACAGGCATGGAGTGGATTAAGCATTCAGGGTCAAAGCAACGTTTCTGTAACTTAGGTTTAGCTTACTAACCTAGGGTTAGCTAAGGGTTAGGCGATGAATTAGGTTATATAAGGGTAAGTTTTTTGGTTAGCGCGAGGGTTCATCGTGAATCTTCTCTTCTCATCGTGCCAGCAGGCGCCGGCATAAGGCTGTCACGCTCTCAGCCCAGCACTAGGGAGTTAACGAAACCACGAAGGCGAGGCCGAGGACAACGTCGATTAAAAAATAAATTTATATTTTACCAACGAATCTCTCGATAGTCTAACGTCATTTACTTTGTCTAACACTGCCAAAACTATCGCAATACTAAATTCGGAACACAGCGGAGAATTTTGAAATAAAATTTAAAAAAATAGCTGTCGTGACTTAGTTACGTTCTCCAGTTGTCTTGCAGAGGACGGCAAAGAAATCTATCAAGAATTATAACGCACGTGCACGGCCATTGTTCTGCTCATTAATACTTTTGTTCACTGACGTTCCCGTTTCCGATGCCGTCGTTGTTTCGTTAACTCCCCACTGTCTGTTTTGCGACGCTGCCTTGGTTGCATTCCAGCCATGTTCCTTCCCTTCGCAGCAGTCTAAGGGTTAGCAGTAAATCATTGTAAGGGTCACAGTCTCCCTCAAAACACGAATAATGTTGCTGTTACATTAGGATATTTTGATATATTCGATTCTGATTGTCCAGAAATATGCTTTTGGTCTTGACTTGGTCTCGAACATTTGTGCCAAATTGACAGGAAGTGAGTGAAGCTGTAGGGATCTCTGTAAGATGCAACGATTTAGCGTGCTGCTTGTTAGTATATTCCTGATGTTAGGATTTTAGGCATCGGAAGAGACCAAGAAGAACATAGGGAGACTTTACAGACAGCTCAAAGTGTCAAGGGAGGACTCGAAGGCTCCTTGCGCTTTCGAACGTTTCCGCGTCGAGATGAGCCAAGCCCGGGGGGGGGGGGGTACTCCCTTATATGGGCTATATAGGTATGTGCGGCCCCAAAGGATATGGTTTTTCAGCCGTTTTAGTCATAAATTGGGTATCGATTTTAGCCATTTCGCCGCCATTTTGGTCATAAATAGGGTATCGATTTTAGCACTTAAGTCTTCAATTCGGTTTTTCTTTTACAAGAAGCTACTTCTTCATCATGTCCTCCTTCTCCCATCCGCGATTTTCCTTCCTGTACCCCGTTAAACGCCTGCTACGCATGCTAGATAAAGCCAGCTACAAAAGCCCTTCCCCTAATGATCTAAGAGTCAGGTCATAAATAGGGTATCAAATTTTTGGTCAGGTCATAAATAGGGTAGGGAAAATCGCAGATTTTGG
>Ga0126337_10002728_pt1 | contig 11295 bp, 9 predicted proteins | sample DipCmetagenome_FD_92527 | JGI IMG/M metagenome (GOLD analysis project Ga0126337, IMG submission 92527) | Coral microbial communities from La Bocana,Puerto Morelos, Mexico - Diploria C A metagenome | ecosystem: Host-associated > Invertebrates > Cnidaria > Coral | place: La Bocana,Puerto Morelos... | reverse complement strand
TATCGAGGTATTTTGTTAATACTGCGCCTGCGTATGCTCTTATGCTTATGTTCTGGTGTTCTCACTTGCTTCTTAATTTTGCTTATGCTTGTGCTTATGCGCTAGTGAAAACCAGCCTTTAGATTACGAACTCGACATTTCTATCGCGTGATAGTTGACGAAAGCCCAGCGTTGACGAAAACGCAACTAACACGCATAGAAATCGACACTGAATAATCCAATTGTTTTAGTATAAATCTACTACTTTTGTAAAAATTTATCTAATTCCTCTTCAGGCCCTTCGTAAACGCCAAGAAGCGACACACTGCTACGCTACTTACTATCTATCACAGATAATATAATAGTTCAAGTCATTCTCGCATTTTCATTGGTTCTCGCCTATGATCTGTTAGAGGACAGACACACGATTGACGTAATCATACAAAGTTCTTCCTTCTGTATTTTAAAATAGCAGAACGTTTTGAGAATTAAAATAATATTTTACGTGACTGGGTGAAGGTAAGGTTCGTAAAAGTCATGTCGAGGCATTGAACAGGTACGAGAAGCAGGAAGAAGTAAAAGAAGTCGCTTCTTTTTTAGAGAATGACTGAGAAAAAATACTTGAGCATTCTCAGTCGGCAGTTAAGCCTAAACCAAACAAAAAAAAATTGATGTTGCTTTGTCTCGAATTTAACAAATCCAATAAACAAAATGCTTGCTACATTTATTTATTTAAGAAATTCATCTTTTCTCAGTCTTAAAATAATTATCAAACTGATTTGAGAATCACCAACCACATAGGACACAAATTTTCACTGTCGCTAACGCTTCTTTCATTCGAAACTCGAATCAAATTGCCTCCAGTGTTGAGCACAACCGCATGTTTTCCGAGCGTATTCTTTAAACTCCTGCAATATTAAATGCAACATCCAAGCTTTTCGGCTCACAAGGCTGCTCTGATGACAAAAACTGACTTGATTTTTCGAGCATTTTTTTTTAAGATTTGTAGATCTCGCAGTTCAGTTCTGCTATATGATTTCATTCCACGGGAAACCAAATCCAAGTCAAGTTTAACAGTAGATTCCATGTTGCTGTTCGTCTGTTCAGTAATAGATCACAGAGGACGTCAAATGTGTTAAGAATCTCTTTGACACACTCGGCTATCGTCTCGTGGGCCACTTTTTTGTTGTTACCACCTTTTTACGTCATCTGTGATTTTTTACTGAACAGACGCAAGGCAACATGGAATTTATTTGTCAGACTGAACAATCTTATCAATATTTACGAAACTTTCTAAATAGCTCACATTAGAGCTTGTAATTATAGTGCAATGGCTTAATACCTTATTTAGTTACCACAGCGAAATCCTTTGAAAACAAACTCGACTTTAACCACACGTATTCCAAATTGCTCAGCTCGCGAATTTATTTTGTTTTCCAACAGCGGAGTTTTATTTTGATTTCACTACGATAACACGACGCAAAGCTTTTATTGGTTACATGTTTGTTTGAAACGACTTAGCTAATGAGCAATCTAATATGGCCTATGAATGTGCCGCGCATACCCCTTCCCCTTGCGGTGGCGGAGGGGTGACCTACTCCTTTGCGGACCCAAAAGCTATGGCTTTCTAGCCGTTTGGCCACGAATAGGGTATTAATTTTGGCCATTTTGGTTTCAAATAGGATGTGTTTTTGATTCTATCGAGCCGTCTAGTCTTGAACTGGATATGATTTTTAGAAGAAGCTACTTCTTCATCATTGCCGATAAGACATGATCAGCAAAAGCCGTCAACAATGCCTTGAACAATGGCCTGAACTAGAAACTTTATTGTAGGGCGGGTCTGAAACAAGTGTTATCAAACAGATTGGAACTGGTTTGGTCGCAGACAGAAAGGTCAAGTCTTTCACTTAGTACGGCATAGTCTTTTAATAGAGCACTGGCTCCTAGCTATTGCCCTGAACAACGGTTGGTCTAAACTAGAAAATTGATTGTAAGGCAGGTCCAAACAAGGAATTAATTTAAGGGTCTGATCTTAAATACAAGGAAATTTTCAAAGTAGAAATTTTCAAGGTTGAAACATTGTCTCGGAAAAAATCCGAGTTCCAGACGGGATTTGAACCCACGACCCTCTAAATATAATATAAATAGGTCAGATCATATATAAAATATATAAATATATATATAAAATAGAGAAAATCGCAGATTTTGGTCTTTAAAAATAGGTCTAAGGACTTAGGAAGAGGGTGGCATACTCCCACCAAATTATCTGGGGAGCCCCTCTGGGTACATGCCTCATAATAGGACTGAGCAGTTAGATTTCATGAATTGGACTAGCTCATTAGTTTCCCTACTCCCTGCGGATTATAGAAACACGATGATCAGAGTTAAGGAAAACTCGGAATAGCACTTCTGTTGCCGTATAGATACAAGGAAGATGTCCTCTATTTCTCAAGCATTTATCATTGCACATAAACCCGTATAAAGAAAACCGAAGATTACCAAGCAAGAATTATTCTACCTCCCAACAACTAAAACATTCAATATGTTTATTTTTAATTATTTATATTTGTCTCACAGAAGAAAATGGATTCACTGTCTCCGTTTAGCGTTAGTTATGTAAAAGTTTTGGACTAAATCGTATTTTTGTAGGTAGGAATGTGTTAGATTTTATCAATATCTTAAACCACACAGTTGAAACTAGCTCTCGTCCTTGTATGCTTTTATTTTATTTTACATTTTTGATATTTATTTTGTTTTATTCTATATTACTTTGAGTTAATTAATACAAGCACAGTGTGTTTTATGAATCGCATTTGGTGCCTCTTCAAATGAAGTCTGCCTTCCCACATAGTATTAGGCTTACTGATTTAGAAACAGAGCATAGTTATCTATGCAAGCTGGCTCAGAATGCAACTTGCTCAATCACACACAAACAACAAGAAAATGATACTCTTTTAATGTATCCGGTTAGTCCAAGCTCTGTGACTAAGTGAGGAAAACAACCACATTATAGAGCAACGGATGATTCTCCATGATTCTCCACTTTATTAATGATATTTACAGTTTTAGTTTTTGTCAAGTTTTAATTGTGGATATCTCTAAGGTAGTTCTTAAAATAAGCCTCATTAGCTTTCATTAGCTTCCTTGCCTTATACCTTGATACAAGTATATTTCTAAATGGCAAGAAATAAAACAAGAAGAAAAAAAAAAGGTTTATTGAACATTTGTGTATTACACAGTGTTTATCATGGAGAAAAGCTTCTTTTTCCTTTTGTTTAAAAGATTCACACAGGGTGACTCCGCAAGTGCGCATTAAATTTTCCCCAAAATCACCTAAAAATAGAATAAAGACAATGCTTTGGATTGGAAATTAGCACATTTCGAACTAAATGCTTTTCAAAACACGACACAATTCTTTAGGTCCTAATGAAAGCCAACAGCATGCAGTCGATGAATGCATACTGGGTGCAATTTAAATGCTTTAATTTTGTTACAGATCATCCCTGTTGGCCATTAACACTAAAATGTAGTGCAAAGGAAAAATCAACTGGGCGAAAAAAATGAGACAAATTTGAAAGGATAATTTTGGCCAAGGTAAGGGTTGAATTAAAGCTTTACAGATGTGTTTTTGTTTAAACGTACTACACCTGTTAGTAAACGCATTTTATATATCTATAGAGAGACACGTGAGATTTTGTTTAACCACTTTATCGTACAAAAGCAAATTAAAGTTAGGAATAGTTCCCACAAATTTTAGGTACATATATATATTTGAGCTTTTAAGGCGTAGAAACTGGATCGTATCCATCGGAGAGGTCGCACACAGCCACGTTTGCTCTACTTCAAAGGTTCGCGTGTGTGTGCAGTTGTTCAGCATTCCGAATGTAGCGAGAAACCGACACAGTTAGGAAAACTACTCAAATATTACGTAGCATTTTACCTCTTAGATCGCCTTTTTCCTTCACAGAATAGCACAGTTGAGCTTGGAAATGTTTCTCAATTCCCTTGTCAAGTCGATCGTTGTTTTGACAACTTGGCTCTTTGCCATATGCCCGTTCCTTGTTTTCGCTCGGCATTTAAACATGCGTGACAGGCGGTTTTACAAAATTTCAAACACGTCCTTGCTTGGGAAAGTGACAGAAACGCAGCAAGTTGAGGATTACTTCGATTGTTCTTTCCTGTGTTTGGAACACGGTCCCTCCGTTTGCCTGTCTTTTAATCTTCGTAAAGCCAATGACAACGGTTACTATACATGTGAACTAAGCAACTCAGAAAGATATCTAGAGCCTCAAAGAATACAGCAGCCTTCCAGCTATGACTACTACGGCACCACTGCTGAAGTAAGTTGTGATTACATATCACTTTATCAATTTAAACCACATAAATTGAAACCATAATCAAAATACGAGACTTTAATCCGAGCCAATTTTTTTCGATGATGACCCAAAACAATGCTGAATATCCTATCAGAAAATCCACACATGCTTTTCTCATTGCTTTTTATCAGGACTTAGAACACTTATTAAGGTAATAATTTTTCTTTCTCCACGGCATGGATAATTAATGTAGCTAAGACCACACTACGCCAGATAATTTTGAAAATCGGTGTTTCTTCATTTTGAAAACGCATGAAATGATTTCTGTTCACACTATACCGCACAAATCTCATGAACACGTAAACAATCATCGGTCATTGTGGCTTTGTGTTCATGGAAACTAGAGCAGGGGAATCACGATTATCGTGATGTTACTGTCCTCGAAATATTCCGTATTAAAATTGTTTTTTGTCCACCTTAAAACGCAAAGCAGGCGTTTTGAAAGCGTTTTGAAAGCGTTTTGAAAGCGTTTTGAAAGCGTTTTCGAAAATCTCTTTGTTTATGACGGAGTAGTGTGGACGGTAGGTCGTAAAAGTGAAATTTCTCTGGTGTTGTGTAAACTGGGCTTATAAATAGTTATGCCAGTCGAAACAAGTCGCAATTGCGAAGCACTTCGAATGAATATTGGCAAAATATTAAAATGAAATATGACAATACATCTTATAGATACCATTGCTGAGCAGTCTGCGAAAAGTGCATAAAGAAGAGCTCAATGTAGCTAAACTGACTTTCTAAACTAATTGTTATAAAATCTATTTTACTCGTTGCTACCGACACAAAGAACATATGTATAGATAACGAAAACTGGTTGACAACTTAACTAGGATGCTTCTTGAATGCTAAAGGTTTTAGGTACCAAGTAGGATATTTTACAAACTAGGAATATTAATGTAGTTGGTTTCTATGAGTCATTTACAGTTAGATTCTCCCTATAGCCTGGAACGATCACTTTCACTAACGAATTCAATGATTTTAGTCCCTTTTCAGCCTGCTGCCATGTTCAAGCAGCCCGTGTAATTATGGAGGATCTTGCATCCATGGTCCCGGATTGGGAGAGTTCTCCTGTCAGTGTGGGGTCGAAATTACAGTCTTACCATTCATTGATCATGTATGCAACGTTGGTACGTCATGTGATCGAATGGGACAATAGAATAATGCAGAAATATGTATTAATATATGTCTGAACTGCTCCGTGATGAAATGGAGGATTCTGATTTGTTCCCATGGGGGTGCGAATTTAACAATGCTGAGCCCTAAGATGAAATCAACAGTGTTTGTTGTTGTTGTTGTTGTTGTTGTTGTTGCTGCATGTTGTTGTTGTTATGGTTCTTTTTCTTGTTCGTCTTCTCAGAAATTCCACAAAATTTACATTTTCCTGATTTTTTCTTGGGCCGAATTTCGTACAATTTGCTTGTGTAAATTGATTGAGTAAAGTGTTAAGTGGGTATTTCTTTTGTTGCTCAATATTTTGGGGATAAGCATCTGTCAAACGGATTTTCTCGTTTTCTTCCAGATTCACAAACCAACGGCTTGGATTTAAGTACTCCTGTTGAAGGCGTATTTCATGCCAATGTTGGGTCATACAAACTCAATTATTATGATGCGAAGCGAGTTTGTGAAATCCACGGAGCAACATTAGCAACATACAACCAGTTGCATGCTGCCTGGAGCGCCGGTCTTGAGTATTGCGCGTATGTTAATCATTTTCTTCTTGTTGTTTTCTTTCTTTACTATAATTTCCGTCTGCTTTCAGTATTTCTATATATTGCTTTCCACATTTGACCATTAAGTATAGCCTTCAAGGATGCCTATATCAAATGTGCCTACAAGCTGTTTTTTCTTTAGATCGTGCAGGTTTGCCTTTTTTAACCTGTCCCAGACTCCCGGTCAGTGGGGTCGATGAAAAAAGCGGTCCTTCTTTTCGTTTGAAATTTTAGCAAATTAGTATAAAATACGATTTTGAGTTGATTATTCAGCTTCTAAATTCCTTTTCCGCCTTCTTGATCTCCATGACCTGTCGTCACTGCTTCATTTGGTTCCGGGCAAAAATGGAATCCAAGTACGCAAAATGTCGCCCATTTTGGTATCCATGGCATTGGACTGGAACTAACTTGCCATTGAGAGGCTCATGCGGGGGACTTTCGCTTAAAAAGAGATTTTATGTCGTTTTGAGATTAAAGGTCCCCCCGCATTAGCCTCATTTGCAGGCTAGTTCCAATCCAATACCGAGAATACGAAAATGTTCTGTTGCCGAGAATGAGTTTTCAAGCATTTACCCGCGAATCTTCTTTTGATATGAGCAGGACTGTTGACGAGAAGGCTTGAAAGATAATAGTGATTGTCGGGTGCAGAGCTAACCAATGGAATATTATTAGCAAAAAGCAAAATCATTAATGTTTAATTTTTTCTTATTTGTCGTTGTTATTATTATCTTATGATCAGCGTTGGCTGGTTAATAGATAGCACTGCCCGCTATCCAATGCAAAGCGCAATTCCTGGTTGCTGTGGTATTGTTGGCATCTGTGGATCTTCAACACCAGAAGCAAAAACCAACACGTATAACGCTTGGTGCTATAAGGAGTAGCTGGATGACAAGGAGTGGGCTGTGGGGTGACAGGAGAAAGACCACAAGATCTTCAAAAGTATTCACTGAACAAAAATAAATTAATTAATGAGGTGTATAAATCATCTAAACTTGTTTACATGAGGTACTTTAATTACGTATCTTGGATCCGCAATCTTTGCTTTAAAATCATGAGTTAGAAAAATTCAGCTAAATGTTCTTTTCAATTAAAAATAAATAGTGGGGAAACAAGAATTGCACGGTACCAGAATTGCCATAGAAAGGTTACTGGGTCTTACTGCTATAGCAACAACCATTATCGTGTAACCAAACAATTGACCTACTTAAATATTCCGCCAAGATAAATTTTAGGATATAGGTCATCAGCGACGTAGGTTTGAAATCAGTAGGATACTTTGCATTATGCGAAATACAGATAATCTTGGGTTTAAACCATTTCCTATAAGGACTTTAACAATCGGCAAAATGGACTGGGACTATAAAATAATTGTAACAGGGGGTAGATTGGGAGTCGAGGTAAGAATGGCTGTCCTTTCCTTGTAGCACTTTACCAAAATTTAATGTAACCGTACGCAATCAAATAAGAAATTATGCACTTCAAGAATTAAGAAGGATTTTGAATTAAGTCCGTTATCATTCGACGCTTTCGTTTTTTTTTTTTTTTGTTTTCACTTTCTGAGAGTCCACCACGAAGCATGCCAATAACTGCCCCTCAATATTGGTCTGCTCATGCGTAATACCTGTAAATGTGCTTTGCTGCGTATAAAATTCCGCTTATGCCAAACTCTGCTTATGTGAACAATTGCAGATTGCTTCCTTGCGCTGTCAGCAAAATCACTTCATGGCATTGCTTCAGACCATGTGAGACACTCGGGTAAACCTAATTAGCTCTCCGGTTAGCCTAAATAGCACTCTTGTTAACCCAACTAGCACTCGGGTTAGCCTCACTGGCACTCTGGTTAGCCTAAATAGTATTTTGGTTAGCCTACATTAGCTTAAGGTTGCTTCCGGTTAGCCTTTATACACAGTTTTTAGGTTGGGATTAATAGTTTCCCATTTTGGCAGCTGGTCGTCGGAGGCCTAATGGGTATTTTTTTCGCTAGGTAACGCGTCCACGCGGGTTCGAATCCTCTTTCTGCCAACTTTTTTTAACATCAGTAAAAAAGGTAAGTGTGATTTTACATCATGTATGAAAGAATAAGCTGAAGCAATGCCATGTAGTGCTTTCCCGCTGTCAGAGAGTGATTTACATATTGGTGGTGGGATTATAAAACAATGTAGTTTTAGTTTGAGCGGTTTGTTTTCCTTTTTCAGCCCACGTGATATCCTTTAGAGAATTTTTCTTCTTTTATTCTTCTGAAAATTACTCATTCATATACACGCAACTATTTCAAAATTTGAAAGCAACAATACTCAAGAGCATCATCACATGGTCTGAAATAGGACAACAATCCCACCCAAGCTATTTATTATATATTGTACTCGGTTACCGCAAAATATCGTGATTTTTCAAGTCCTTTGCAGATCAACTTGTATCTCCACTAGCAAATCACGATATCTGGGACAAAAATTCTGACGAAAACCTATGAGCGAGAAATCCACTGCGAATTAATGTCAATGTTTAATTCGTCTGTCAGCGTGGTGTAGAAATTACAGTCTTACCGACAATACATGCGACGTCAGTACGTATTATTTGGCTAACTGAGACCATATATAGTATTATGCAATAGTAAGTAATAACATTATTTATTATAGTACTGAGAAAATAAGTGCGGTTTTGTTGGTTAAGCCAATTTGTTTTTGGTTATTTTTTTGTGTGCTCGTTTTTTTATAATATTAAATAAGTAATCCAGCGGAAGAAACCTCGAGCAATGGAGAACATGCACTAATTGTAATATTCAAAGCAGAAAAAATCGATCCATAAAAGTGTGCCCATTAGAAAACCAAGCAGAACCAGGCAGGAGGTAATACATCTCAAATCACTGACCTCGCTCAAACTTGACAGAAATGTTGGGTTTCGTAAGTGAATTATCGGTTGCAAAAAGATAGTTGAAATTATTTTATTCCCTTTAAGTTTTCGGGACCCCGACAAAAGTGGCCTTTTGACACTAATTTATGCATATTCAATCAGCTGTCTTTAGTCTAGTATTGATTACCTAGCTATTTCCTGGCCATTTCGAGTTGTCATGAGACAGAAAAAGGGCTTATGTGTTTTAGTGCATGTTCATGAAAATGATGTGCATGAAATGTCCTGTGAGCCTTTATCCTTGAACTTTATCTTGAAATTTCATGTCTTGAATTTTCAATATTTGGCAAGCCAAATCTTAATTTTTTTTTATCTATTTTCAATGTTTAGCATGTCCAAATCTGTTATTTTTAAATAGTTCATTTTTTAATATTTTGAATACGAGCCAACTTTTGAGTTTCCAAATCTATCACCCATTTTCTGCGGATGCCAATGCCACAACCATCGAAACTCCTTCTCTGGCCATTTTCCACACTGCAGTTGGCAGATATGAGCTAACTTATTATGACGAGGAGCGATTTTGTGAGACTAATGGAGAAGGGTTAGCTACATACCGCCAACTATACGTTGCTTAATTTATGATATTTCTTCACGTTCCTAGTACTAACATTATGACGTGAGGGCAACACGTCCTGAACATGACTGCATGACTTAACAAATAAATGATTGTTTCTTTCACTCACCGACTCACTAGCCGATCGGCCAAGCGACCAGTTTTCCTGATCCATGGAAGTTAGCAAAAGTTAATGAAATCTTCAAAAATGGAAGTCCAGCAGATGTTTCTAATTATAGGCCAATTTCACTACTTAGTATTCCCAGCAAGCTCCTTGATAATTGATAATCTAATCTAATTGATAATCATCTGAATAGCTGTGGAACAAAAAGCTGTAAACAATGGGGTTTTACGAAAGGACTCTCAACTGAAGCAATGCTGATCTCAATGACTGAGAGGTGGAAGATAGCAATTGACAACGGTCAGACAGTGGGTGCGATATTTATTGACTTCCAAAAAGCTTTTGATACTGTTTCCCACGACATATTATCTTATAAGTTACATGCCATTCGTATATCAGGATCACTTTATGAATGGCTTATGAGCTACCTATCAAATAGACGCCAGTTTACTGAAGTAAATAACTGCAGATCTGCCACTGACTTTGTGCACTATGGGGTTCCTCAAGGCTCGCTTATCGGCCCTAGGTTGTACACCATATACGTTAATGATCTCCCGGACCACATTAATTCAGGAGATCTTTACATGTATGCAGACGATACCACCGTGTACTGTATTGGCCCAAATGTCGATTAAGTTATATCGTCTCTAAATAAAACAATGAAGCAAGTCTTCATGTGGAGTGTCAAGAATCGACTAACCATCCACCCAATCAAAACTGAGGCAATGATTTTAAAGAAATCCACCTTTATTGGTCCTCCCCCTCCCCTTTACTTTGGGACCTAGTTGACTATACCACTTGCGAAGGAGTTAATCGACAATAGACTTTCATTGTCAGTGCACATTGACTCTGTGAAAAAGTTCTTCAAACAAAAAGTATTAAAGAGAATGAGCATCAAAGAGCATTAAAGAGAATGAGGATTCTTCCTAAACAGTCACTTGAGGAATTATACTTCAAATCTATTATTCCCAGTATAACATAAAGTGTTTCAATATGGGGAAATTGCTCCCCCTCTGCAATGAACTCTTGAACTTAATCCACGTAAGAGCTTCTCGTATTATAAACAACCTTCAACCGTCGTTGGCTGATGACATCTGTCTCATTAAATCAAACTGGCTCCCTTTCTCTTACTTTTATAAAAAGTCCGTTCTTACGTTAATGCACAAAGTGTATTTTTGAACTTCAAACCAATCTATTTGTGTACTTTTCTCTAAAAATGCAACTTCTAGGTCATCTCGCTTTTCCAATCAATTTAAAATCATTAAGTTTAAATCTGATACTGGATGAAAAACTTTACAGTACAGAGGCCCTGTGATCTGGAATTTTTTAAAAAGATTGGTTAAAGTACCTAAAATTTTTTATTCTTATAAGCAGATATTAAAGAAGCACGCCAAAGACATTGCTGGGTTTTCTTTCAGCAAGGAAGCGACTTTTGATCACTGTGAAAAAAGATGATACACGAGTGATCTACACGAGTGATATTTTTGATCTGTTTAATTTCTGGCAGCATTGTCTTATTTAGGTCTTAGTGAATCAAATTTGTATATATGATTATTAATTTTCCCTTGTACATAGTTCTTTTTCTTCTATTAATATCTTTCGTGTTTGTAAAAATTTTATATTTTATGTATAGTAGGTCCACATCAGCCCTTCGGC
>Ga0126337_10002727_pt1 | contig 11296 bp, 4 predicted proteins | sample DipCmetagenome_FD_92527 | JGI IMG/M metagenome (GOLD analysis project Ga0126337, IMG submission 92527) | Coral microbial communities from La Bocana,Puerto Morelos, Mexico - Diploria C A metagenome | ecosystem: Host-associated > Invertebrates > Cnidaria > Coral | place: La Bocana,Puerto Morelos... | reverse complement strand
GTTCCTTCCACGGGAAATGCAGTTTCTTCCTTTCCCTAGGTAAAACACCAATCCTCAATTATTGCAAGACAGCTTTACTGTCAATTTTAAGAGGTGAATGAAAAACTGTTACAGCATAGCTGCAATCGTGCAGTCTGTTAGCGATAACCTCATCCAGAGTACTAAAGAGTGTAACTCTGATGTAAATGCAACATGCCAAACAACAGTGACAAAAATGTGGCTCTGCATTTGTAGCTGTGTTGGTCAATAGTTCATTTAATGCCATTTTGGTGAAATGAGATAATTTTCTAATACACTCACTGAGTATTCATTATCAAAAAGGGAGCAATGATATAAGCTCATCAGAAATTATTATGGCCATATCATGTTGCAACATTTTCTAGGTCTAATCCCAGCATCAGCAGGATCAAGATTGTAATACTAATCTTCACAATTGGACTTGCATTTCCTGCTTCCTCATATCATCAGCAGGACTTTATCACCTGAAGAAAAAAAAGAGTGTTGATTTAAAGAAATGTTTCGCATCTCTTCATTTAACCCATTAACTCCTGCGCCAGCTGTAATCAGCTGTGATGAGCGTTGGCCAACATTAGTATCATCTATACTTAAATTCTGCAGGAGGAAAGATCTTTCCAATGGTCGGAGTGATTGGTTCATTAAAACATGAGATATGCACTAAAATGTTCAGAAATTTGAGTGAAAAACTCACAGCAAAATTTCCTATCACTACACTTAGGAAATGACTTTTCAAGTAGGATTGCAGCTATTTTAGCCAATTTTCAGGCTGAAAATCTCCAAACTGTTCAAAAAATGCATTTTTAGAAAATGATTCAGGAGTCAATCAGAATGGGTTTAAATATGTACACTACTCAAAGTAAGGACAAAAAATTTTCATCCTCTCGGACATCTTAGACAAGTTGCCTTTACTGTTTGCTACAAATCAGGGATTTTTGTTACACTATTTTGATCAAACCCAGCATTGAATAAGTGTTAAGGATTACGCCATTTCTTGTTTCAATAGTTCTTTAGTACGCAAGTTTAGGAAGAACTTGTTCATTGTAATAAAATTATGGTAAGGTACATGTAGTTATGAGGTAAATCCATGCAGTCTGATTGGTTCTTTCTTAGTCAGGATTTTTATACCATATGGGCCATTTCAATACAAAGGGCCATGAGCTGTGTATTTTATGTTTGAAAAGAAGCAAATTCCAAATTTAGTGTGGTATTTAACTATAAAACATTGTGATAGGATAAAGGTTAAAACCATCATGGTTAAAGACTCTAAAGTCTGTAGAAACTCTAAAAACTCTCTTTTTTTATGAAAATCATCTTGGACTAACAAGCAAGGGAGATTTGCGATCCTTTGCATACACTTCACCTGTTCAGATCTTTATGATGAGTCACTAGTTGTTGGTCTGGCACCAGCCACCCTACTCTGTGCTGGAGCCAGGTCCTGTGCTTGGTGTTGCTGGGGCCATGTACGGTACCTGGAAAGACTCTCAAATTCATCTGCCGTATTATCATCACCAGGAAGATGAAAACTGTGCCCTTCTGGTAAGTCATCAATTGCAGCATCACTAGATTGTGTCCACCGCCTTCTTGATAAAGAAGAATTGACCTGACCTCTATCTGCATTATAAAAATTAAGTTCTTGTTAAAGTACTTACAAAGAAAATATACCACTTGACTGATCAACAGACAATTCAACAAGGAAATAACTGCTTTTCTTTCATAAAAGCACCAATGAGACTGCCATGGTCTCAAAGTGATTAACTACATGTATCCATTCACATGGTACATCATCATTTTGATTAAGATATGACAGGACAGGTAGGAGCACTTACAAGTGGGAGAGATCCCACTTTGGAAACTTTGAATTTGCAACAGTCTTCAAGGTCTGAAATTAACTTTTTTCAGTAGGCACCAACTGGTGACCGAATTTTTTTCAGTCACCAAAGGGAATAATGTGGTTGCCAAAAAGTGTTGGTAAAACTTTTCCTTTGCAGCAAAACACAAGCCAAAATTATTGGTTGCCACGGGCTTGCTGGCAAAATATTTGCAATTCATGTAATCAGTAATCAAATCGGTGCTGAAATCATCTTTTGATTGCCACCTTTGCCACCTTTTGATGCCCAGAGAATATCTAAATCTTCATCTAATTTATTCAACTAATTCATCGCGGATGTTCCGTCTCCACCTTGAAATAAATTATGGAAAGATTTCAGAACATCTTTGGACACCACATCGCCTGAATAAATACTCATGGCGAAAGAACGCACGGGGCCTCTTGCCCCTGCAATACGTGTGCTATGGGGAACCGCTGAAAACACATGGCAGTGAAGCTTCATGCTGTTTGTAGCTGTGAAACATTGTGTTAGATTTATAATAAAAAGAAATCGGTTCTGTACTTCCAAAGCAACGGAAAGGTAAAAAGAAAGTTACCAATTGGCAGTCCGCTTTGAATTTTATTTTGATCAGTTTGGCTGAAAATCAAAGCTATTGTTTGTGTGATTACCGGTATCGTGGCATGAAATAGAGTAGTTAATCGCCCGGTGGCGACCAGGAAAGCGCAATTTTGGACCCTGCTCTTTAAACAAAAGCTTCTTACAAAAAAGTGTTGATTAAGGACTTGAAAGTATCACCAAACAACTGACCTTCTTCAGTTGGTAAGTGTACTGTTTCTCTCGTACTACTGCTGTGAAGTATGTGTTCATCACCATCTGTTAAGTAAACGTTTAAGGTCATTTCCCCGAAATAAAACCCAACACAAGATTTTTTTCAAACATTGTCCATTTATTAAGTATAGTAATGATTCTCCAAAAATGAAATAAAGGGAAGTCACCATGCTCACTTAAGAGATATGATGGCCCAATCTTACCCCATTTATGCCTAATATTGCGCGTTATTTCACAAGTTCAAGTTATATCTTGCGGTTGCTGTAAAGGTTATTAAAACAATACTTGAAAATGACAAAATGACACTGAGTAAAGACCTTCCTCTAGTTGTCATTTTCCAGGTCATAATTTACATCCTCAGGTAATGGATTAGTGCATTCAATTGGCCTGCGTAGCAAGCGTTTCCATGGGGTTAGGGAGCAAAGAAAGTCAGAGAAACGGGATTTTCAGTGTTTTGCCTGCGCGAAAAATGGTGCGAGAGCTCGCCCCATTTTTCGCGCGGGAAAAACACCAAAAATCTTCTTTGCTCCCAAACCCCACAGAAACGCTTGCTACGCAGGCTATGCATTCAATTAGCTCTATCTTTTTTCTTTCCATGCTATTTTTTGCTTAGTTTAACTTAAAGAGGATAATTTTTACACCAAATTTATGTAATAAAATATACAGGTCACCTTGCTCGTTTGAGAGAAAACAAACATTTATTCCACGATTGAGCTTAGCTTCAGGGAAATCTCTTACATTGGGTACATGTAGATGCTCATGTGAGCACACTAATGATTCGAAAAATCATGCATAGTAGGGATGTGCAATGTAATACTGAGCAACCACCTTAAGAACATTTTCTAAAATAATAATCATACATCTTAAGCTATCATAGCTCAGGGATTCTTAAATTGCAGATAATTGTCAAAATTAACACAAAATATCCTCAACAACTTTGAAATAAAATTTTGCACATCAAATGTCTAATTCTACAACAGTATCTTCTTGACCTCTTTCAATGACCTGGTCAGTTTATGACACTTAAATGTGTTCTGACCTAGGTAAAAGGCTCTTTGTTTTCCCTCCATCCACAAAAACAGCACTTTTAGATTCCAATCTACTCTCCTAACAGTGGATGAATGGCCACAGTGCAGAATGTGCCACTGCTAACTCTTATTTATGTATTTCATTTGTATGCATTTACTTTGTACTTGCATTCACGCTAAAGAATTTGCATACTAAGCAGAATAAATGCATGGTTTCAGGGATAAAGGCATTACAACTCTCTTTATCACTCTACTGATCACATACCATCATTAAATGGAACATTTGGTGGCGGGAAGTTACCAGGGGGAGGGTGGTTGGGATGTTCATCTGTTGCTGGCACATTAACTTCATCAGTAAGTGCAGCAATGGGATCTGCTAACAGGTCTTCTTCAGGGTCAGCCTGGTGACTCAGGATCACTGGTAACTCATAGTGATGGAAGAAAAATAACATGGAATGCTGTGGAGAAATAAACACTAGTCAAGTACATACTTGTTATATAACATGAATGAAAGGGTACTGTTCTGAACTTTGGGGAGGGAGGGGGGTAATATTTACATCATGTAGGAATGGAACCAAAGTACATGTAACACTAGTATGCTAGTAAATGTGATATATAAGATAGTTAAGATGTGCAAGACAATCAAAATGGTAGCCTGGGTTTATGAATGATCAAGGGATAACCCCTGGTATCTACTTCCTAAAGCACTCAGTCCCTCTCAGCTAACAAAACCTTGGTGCAAGGAGCAGATGAATGGGAATGAGATTGTCAATAAATAAATTAAAATATTTAGATACATTGTAGAAAGCCACATCAGCCTTAGCTGGTTTTCATGTGGATCCTCTATCCTCATTGAGTTGGAATTTAGGGTGATCGCTTTTGTGGAGAGGTGAAAACTGGAAAACTCTGAGAAAACCCCTCAGAGTAAGGTGAGAAACAACAACATTTTCACTTATTTAATGCTTGTTTTGTTTTGGCTCTATTCACATTGAAAACCTCTTATGGTTGTACGTAGAGATCAACCAGTCAATATTTTTGGGAAAAAAATGAGTGTTGAATTAGTTATAATCACTCCAAGAACCTAGCCAATCAATCCAATCTTTATTGGAAGAGTTTTCTGCTACTGCTGAATTATTTTTACTATGATGACAAGTCCGAGTATAAACTGATGGGTTACTCCAAACATTCACGGGTGTCCTCCACAAAAACATTTGTACGCACATGAAACTCCACAAACTATATATATATCAGTAGAGTTCAATAATACTATGTTCTGTTTTGGCTTTTGCTTTGCATAGGCGGTAGAAGTTGTCAACTCCAAAATGACCAACTGACAATCCAGCAAATAAATCAGGTATCAAATGCAATTGTTGATAAAATTAACTTTGCAGTGTTAATCACAAAGCATCAATCCCTCAAAACATGTCAGCATTTTCCTTTTTCCTACTGGTTATTTTTTACACATCTGTCAAGTTTAACTATCAACTACTATCTATCATTGAAATGTTCCAACCAAATTTCACAGGAAACCATCAAATGTACAATGTAGATACCCTATTACTTCCTTTAAAGAGATGTGATTCTCTCAAAAACAAAAATGCTATTTTTCGCCTTTAAAGACCTACAGACATGTCACGCCTTCACAGAGGAATGCATCAACTTAAAAGCTGCCAGCCATTGAAATAACAGAATACCGGTATCTAGATAGCATTCACAGAATGCAAACTAGATAAATTTTATATTTTACTTACATTTTTTTGGGAAATGATACCTAAAATGATGAACTTTCATTTTTTGGAAGACAAACATCAACGTCACCTCACGAAGATTTGGAGCAACCTTAAGTTATTTATTTAGTAATAACTCATAAGTTACATGTGTGCACTTTGCAAACCTCGTTTTGATTATTTTGTTCTCAAAAGGGTTTGCCTTGGCAAAGCAGCTACACTTTAAGCACTGGAGTCCAAAACACCAACCCCTGCACCTCCCAACAACAGAACAAAGTTTTAATCTGATGTTCTCTACACGCCCATTACATGTATTAGCAAAATAAACTAATACCTGAATGAAAAGCCATGAAGTAACAAGCGCAAGTCCACTATACTGTCCATTGAAACGGTAATGGTATGCATAAAATGCAAAATGATATAGGTAAAAGAATCTGAAATAAACCATATTGAAACAGTTGCACATGGAATTCAATAGCAATTACTGATTACAAATATATACTGATACGTGGTAAATTGTGCTTGTTTCAGAAGTTACACAAACCTGAGCCAGAACTTTTTACTTTGTTGAGTATGACAGCAAATAGCATCATACTGATCTGCTGTCCATACTATAAGGATAATATAAAAGCTTGTTGTTGTGTCATTGAAAAACTCAGACATAATAGCTTCCATTCCTGCGGGAAGAGACAAAAATAAATTCTGTTTGTTAGAAGCAACATTACAAGAACAAAAATTGTTACCTGTTAGAAAAAAAAACGACTTCACACTTAGTCAATAACCTTGTCTGTACAGTAAGTTGCTTACCTACAAGGGAGAGGATAACTGTGAAGAGGGGAGCTGCAGGAAATGCAATTGTTACATTCAGATCCAGCATCTGAAGCAAATTCACTGAGAAAAGATATGGTCACAACAAATTAGCAAATGTAGAATGAAACTTAAATCTTTAGTCCTACAATCTGCCCAACAATCTAGAATATTGTTTAATGCACATTTCCTTCCACAACATTATATACAATGTATGTACTCACCTATGAAGACAAAGATTTGATGATGACAATACCTCAATAACATTGAAATTGAAATTGTCTGAAAACATGGAAAAATAATGCACTTCATCAGTAGGAAAAAAGAAAAATTATTAATTACTAATGGAAGCTAACAAAAAAATACCTGAAAAGAACAACCTAGGTAAAATGTTTGGCAAAGAGGATCTAGAAAGAATTCATCAGTAACAAGGTTTCTGCCAAAGATTGACGAAAGCAGGGCAAATTACTCAGTTTAATCATAGAAAATCATGAGAGAAAACTATGACCAAGAGACGTCGTAATATACATGTACGAACTCTCGAGATGATAGGTACTCAAGCCTAACAAGTCAACTTCTGCCACCTGAACTTGAATTAACTTAACTCACAACAATAACAATTATTATACCACTAGCTCCGTGAGTGGGCAAGATGAGCCAAATCGTTCACTGTGATTGGCTACCTGAGTGGGCAAGATGGAGCTATCTTACTCGATTGGGGTAAGATTATGGGCTTTATTTATCGTGTTTTGGTGTTTTATCCCGTATAATAAATACAACCATGCTTGTTAGGTCAAGATGGCTGGATATTGGCCTCATTCTTAATCTTTTTTTTTTGCGTGTTTATGGACCAAGACAAAATATTCTCTAGTTCAAAATACATGTACCTTGCTAGTGGATATAATTATGTGTGCAAATGACTGTGGTTGCACAATGTAACTTAAATTATCTTCTTTATAGAGATTTAAATCAACTAGATAACTTTATCTCAACTCTGAGCAAATTAATTCTCAAAGCTGCTGACTTAAAGGCACAATAAATAAAAGGTTCCAAGACACCAAGTACATATTACATGCAAGTCAAACAGGCTCCTAGGTTACAAGTTAACATACTTACAAATATGAACATGAGGACAAGAGCAACCAAGTATGAAGTGCGTGCCATCCACATGCTGACAAACCGAAAGTGGTCTCCAGTCACAACATTACGCAAGTAACCTGCACAATATTAACATTACACATAATTACCATGTTTACTCATACATGACTTTGGTTAATGTGATAGCTTTGTGAATACTGTAATTACAGGAACTTCTGAAAGTAATAACCCCCAAAAAGGAGAGACCTCTGAAAGCAAAATCCCTGAAAGTAGTGACCCACCGAAAGTAACACCAAAACACTGTGGTCTCTAATACTGTAATTCCATGAAAGTAGCGACCCACCGAAAGCAATGTCAAAAAACTGTGGTCTCAAAGTAGTGAATTCACCCCCAACAACTCCACCTCCCGGAAAATATTGCGACCAAGGTTCAGTAACATTTATATTGGGATTTAATATGGGAGGAAATCCATAGAAGCATTGTGAAATGTCAATTCAAGCTTCATCAGTTAATATCATGCCATGTCAAAAAGACAACTCGTCAAAGAATTTTCATCAAGTAACAGGAACTTAAGCTCAGTCATACTAACTTTACATAACGTGTTTTGCTCCCTTTAAGTAACGTCTCTCAGAAAGAAAAAAACCCTCCAAAAGTAAGGTGCCCTAAACGGCTGTTAATTCTGAAAGTAAGGAGAGCCATAACATTCAGAAGTTTAGGGTAGTATTTCTTCCTGACGCCAAAAGTCAAACATTTAAGAATACTTTTGTTATGCTAACGGTGAATGATTAGTAAAAATCAATTCATCATACAAGGAGACACTCAAGGTAACACAAAAGCTATCATCAGTGATGCGGTACTTTGTTTTTTTTAGACGAAAAGTAACAAGAGTAGTCCAACTTTGGAGACATCTACAGTGAATTGCACTTGATATTGTGCTCTAGCATTCACTAGGTCTCTCTTTAAGAACTGAGACTAGCAAAATTATCAGAAGTTATGCAACAATCAGTGAGAAGACTGAAATACTGTACACAACACTTAACCCATACACATATACACATAGTAAAGAATTACTGTCCAAATAAGTATCTTTTCAAAAGTTAATTACCTTTGTTGTCCTCATACTCTGCCAGTCTCTTGACACTTGACATTAATACGTCATCATAACCAAGGAATTCATCCAACAAGAAACGACTCAAACTGTCGCCAAAACATTCTTCCACAGCTGGGTCTGAACAAATTAACAATTCATTACTGCACTGAATCTTGGAGGTTTAGCAGCCTAATGATTTGTGTGTGGATTGAGTAATCTACATGTATCTATTGGTCATCATGTTGTGTTCTTGGAAAGACACTCTCACAATACCTTCCTCCAACTATGAGCATATATTATGATGCAACCTGCGATGGACTAGCATCTCATACAGTAGGATACTCTTAGTCGTTTCAAACTCCAAGACCAAACCAGACATAACTCAATGATCAATGACATCAATTGGTAATCAATGAGTAATCAGTTGATTAGTCAAAGATTATTGGCGATGAACAATGAGTAATCAATACGTAATCAGAGGCCAAAAATTCTTTGGCCTATCGATTACTCATTGATGCAACTGATTACTCATCGATGTACTACTTATGCTGAATAGAATAAACCTGGAAACATCTGTTTAGATTTAACTTGTTTTAATTTCATTTTTCTTCTTCAGCCATGAGATGATCTCGATGAGTAATGGATGACATCAATGACTAATCAATGCAATCAAAAACTACATGTAATCGATGCAATTTTATTGATGACTGCCGCTTAAACGCTAGCCATGCGGGTGTCCGTTAATTTTAGATTTTTAAAAATGGTGTGAGCTAGTGGGTTAGTATCTTAGTTTTATTTTTTATCATAATTTTGATATTTTAATAGTGGAATATAAATTAGGCATGAAAGTCTGCCATTTGAGGGTTAACCAGGCATGTGTCCACTAATTTTAGAAGGTCAGTGATTGCACAGACTTCTGAATTAGTATTTGAGGATATTATTGTTGCTGGGTGCCCTGTGCTGTTCATGTATTTTTCCCGCCGTTTAGTTCCCACATTAAGTCACATGATTTTTTCAAGTGTGCATGTAATGGCGAACGTCAGCAAACATTACAGTTGTGTATGCGATTCACTGGAAGTAATAACGGATAAGACAGACAAAGACGCGGACAATTGATGGAATTGTGTACAAGCAAACAGGAGCGTCTAATTAGAGTATTAGTTGAATTAAAGTCAGTGAACTAGAGTGAATCTTGCCTATTGAAAATGAGAGAATTGGAAATTGGCCCTTACAATATTATTATATCTTTATCCATGGGAGCATTTATTGTCATTATGTTGTTATTCTTTAAACTATTTTATAGCTATTGGTGTAACTTGTAAATAAGAATTTGAATGAGCTTAATAAAGTTGTTAATTAGCCATGAACAGGCATTCCCCCTTTCAATCCGTTATAGATTTCTATTCCCATTTTATGCTCATTCGTCTCCAAAATGCAGTGACCCAATATTATCTCTCCTTTTTTTAAATAAAAGACTATTTGTTACTTACCAAGTTCAACAAGCAAGACAGGAATACCAAGCTTCGTCCTGGATTCTGAAGAGAGCCTTAGAAATCCATACTCCAAGGCATACTCTACAGCATACTCTTCCTTCTTCTCACCTATAAAATTTTCAAAACATTTGGTCTCAGTGTGTCTCTTCTATCACATTCACAGTTACCTTAAGGAGGTTGGCAACAGTTTCAGCACTTTTCTAAGTGCTAGTCTGTATACTTTAAAGGATGTATACCATAACTGTTTAACAAGTGATGCTACAATAATGGTATCACGCAACTGCGCGTGCCCAATCATTGGTGAACATGTTGCTGTTAATTCTATGACAACAGCCACCATAGCAACAATAATTTACATGTATGACCTGTTCACAAATCCTTGATTTAACTTAAAGCACTTTTAACTCAAAAACAAGCTCAGTGATACCTATTTTTATTATCAAATTGTAATAAGCATTATAAGATGCAACTTTTGGGAAAGTTTTCAAAAATTCTGCGAAGGGAGTTCAGGGCCACGTAAAATTTTTGAAAATTTAAAGTATTGCTTAAAGTTTAAATAACAGTTTCAATAATATCTTAAATTTCTGGATAACTGAGCACAATGCCTAACTGAACCCACTTTAACTTGTACATTATTTTAAACTTTATGAAATGAAAATTACGTAAAGCGTACCTTCAACTTTAATTGGTGCCAAAAGCTCAAAAGCACTTGGTACCACCGTATCTCTCACAGGAAGATGATTCTTTTGTGGTGCACTATCAGATGAGTGACCATACATATTGCCCACAGACGATGAATTATCATTTGATTTAACAGTTACTTCTAAGTGACTAATATTTACATGGATACTTTCAGTAATGTTGGAATTAGTAAAGTTAGTTCTTGTTGTATCATTTTCAGATAATCTGCTAACAGCTGCAGTACTTCTTGATATGACAACTCTGAGTACTCCATCTCTTGGCCACTTGTCTTTAACATGGTCCAAACAGTTTATAGGAGTTCTTGAAAAAGCATTATGAATGTAGCCAAGGATCACAAAACAAGTGATTGCCTAAGGAAAGAACAAAATGTCAAGTAATGTTCTTTGCGAACTAATGAAGGGCAACCATTACTGCATTAGTTAGTTTTGTTCTTTGGTTACTAGATACATGTAGTTTTAGTACTGATAACAATTGTCTGCATATTTAGAATTAAATATCATTGGTAAATGTAACAGAGCTTGTGAGCCACACAGTGTTGATCCCTGTTAACCTTTCATCAACCACATTGCAGTTTGGGTTAAAATCAATGCAGCTAAAAGAACAAATGTAAACCTTAAACACTAATACTTATCTTAAGTTACACTAGTTAAATTATTAGTATTAATAAGAGATGGGT
>Ga0126337_10002726_pt1 | contig 11299 bp, 6 predicted proteins | sample DipCmetagenome_FD_92527 | JGI IMG/M metagenome (GOLD analysis project Ga0126337, IMG submission 92527) | Coral microbial communities from La Bocana,Puerto Morelos, Mexico - Diploria C A metagenome | ecosystem: Host-associated > Invertebrates > Cnidaria > Coral | place: La Bocana,Puerto Morelos... | reverse complement strand
TGAAAAGCGTTCGTTGATACCTATGGGATTAAGAGTGCCGATTTGAAAATAAACTTTTGTTCAAGAGTTTTGCGGCTTTCCGAGCTACCTAAATGTAACGAAAGGCCGCAGATTGCCATATGTATCTTAGGTACATGTAAATTAAAACGTCTAGCAACTGGTTTTGATGCGTCCTTGTCATTCCTTTCTACGTACGTCATGGAGGTGTTCTTTGAATCGGTCACCTAGTCGTCGTCCTGTTTTGTCAATGTATATCTTTTTGCAATAAGTGCAAGTTATGCAATAAATGACATTGGTGGAGGTGCACGTGAAGTGATCAGTAATCTTAATTGATCGCTTGGGTCCCGATATTTTGTTGGCGTTGTGAATGAAAGGACAAGTTTTGCATCATGTGCGAGCGCATTTTAATGTGCCGGGATGGTCATTAGTTTGGAATGAACTTCTGACTAAAAAATTGCCTATTTTTTTGTCGTGTTTGAATGAAATGAGCGGAGGTTGCGAAAAGATAGTACCAGTCTCTGGATCGTTTTGGAGTAATTTAAAGTTTTTAAGAATAATGGATTTAACTGAGTGGTTGTGAGGGTGAAACATGAGAGTGAATGGAATGTGGTTGGAATGTTCTTTTTGTGACGTTTGTAGTGATGACTGTCGATCAATAAGTTGCGCACGGTGGTGACCCGCTTGAACGATAGAAGCAGGGTAACCACGCTTTTCAAAAAACTGGCACATTGTCTCTGATTTGTGGGGAAAATGGGAGTCTTCACTACATAAACGATGAAGTCTTAAAAACTGAGAAAAGGGAATGGAATTCTTAACATGAGATGGATGCGAAGATGAATACAGCAAGTAACTATGTGAGTCTGTAGGTTTGTAATACATACTAGTGCATAAACTGTTTTTATATTTAAGAGCCGGGTGAAAGGAATTGACTGCGGTTATGAATTGAGTTAGCTCCTCTCTGGTAGAGGAGGTAGCGCCAATACAGTCGTCAATGTAACGACCGTAGAGTTGAGATTTGGGGCCGTTGTATTGGCTGAAAAATTGGTGTTCGACAAAACCTATGAAAAGATTAGCATAGCTGGGTCCCATTTTGGTACCCATGGCTACGCCATTGGTTTGTTTGAAAAAGTTGTCCCTGAATGAAAAACAATTGAGTGTGACCACTAGTTCAGCTAAGCAAAGTAGTGTTCCAGATTTAGGTTCCTTAACAGTGCGTTGATCAAAAAAATGTTTAAGGGCCAGAAGACCTTCGCCATTAGGAATGACAGTGTAAAGAGATGTGATGTCCATAGTAAAAATAAGTTTGTCTTGACCAAGGAAATTAAAGTCCCAAAAAATTTGAAGAGCGTGTTGGCTGTATATGATGTATATATATGATGGTAAAGTTTTGACAATGGGAGCCATAATTTTGTCTAAATAGCTGGAAATAAGTTGGGTAGGGCAACTGCAAGCCGAGACAATGGGCCGACCTGGGTTATTAGGTTTGTGAATTTTCGGTAAAAAGTAAATACAAGAAGTTCTTCCTCTGTAACAAAACTACCTAATTGCACAGCAGCAGATTGCAAAAAGTATAAGTAACATAACAGCAAACTTTTATTGTCAGTAGCCCCATTCTGAGGATATAACTCGATATGGTACTCTGTGGTAGACCATTGATTTCAAACAAGTCTTGGAAGACCAGTTGCCAGGGTAGGGTAGGCACAGGGTAGGGTTGAAATGGTTCTTGAGGGCATTGATGAGTGTGTTGAGTACATATGGGACATGATTGGCACAGATCTGTAATCTGACTGTTAAGACCTAGCCAGTACTCAAAGTTGCAAGTATGATGCTATATGGAGTTTGTGAAGTAGTCTTTCATGGAGAGAAGAGGGGACAAGGATACAATCCTGTTTGAAGAGCAGACCATCATGAGTGGCGAGTGCATGGCGCACAGACCAATATGGTTGGGCAAGCTGCGGAACTGTGGCCTTGGATATGGAGCTGTGGCTAAGGGACATTTGAAGATTGTCTCCAGAGGTTTGTGATCTCTGTGGACACTCACATCAGACTTTCTGAAGAGGAGATGATCAAGTTTGTGAAAGATATGGACAGTTGATAGAGTCTTTCTCAACATTTGCGTAGTGTTGTTCAGTGGGAGAGAGAGCTGGAACTGTAAGCCGCTGGTTGCTATTGGACAGCAAGAGTTGTGGGAGTTGTTGGATCAGCAGCACGTTGGTCCAGCAGTGCGACACATAGGCCATATTTGGAGGCATCCACCTGAAGTTCTACGGGTGCATGAAAATCAAAATAGTGAAGACAGGATGCTTTTGAGACTAGCTCCTTAGCTTTCTTGAACGCTTTTGTGTGTTGATCAGACCAAATAAAATTTGTGCTTGATGTGGGTCAGGTTATGGAGAGGACTTAAACTACTTCACTAAGGTTGATCAGAACTTTGATACATGTGTTATCAACCTAAGGAAGCATTGTGTAGCTGCCTTGTCTGAAGATTGTGGCATGTCAAGGACAGCAGAGGTTATCTTGGTACTAGTTTTGAGTCCCTCAGGGGTATGAATGTGACCCATGACAGCTGCAGTTGAACTGGATCTTGTCGGGGCTGAATTTTAGTTTGTGTTCTCAGAGACAAATCAATATGTTTATAACAGTGTGATCATGGTCACAGGTGGCAGCTGCTAAGGATTCACCCTGTCCGACAACAATGATGTCATTGGCGATGTTCAGCATTCCATCTATGCTGTAGAGAACACTGTGAAGACCACTTTGAAGTTCCTTGGGGTAGAACTGATGCCAAATGGAAGATGGGGTGTGCATGAAGGTATAGACAATTCATGTGTCTTGATAGTTTGGAATGCATCTCTGATGTCAAACCCAGTTTGGATGAGTTTATCAAGTGCCTCCCTGATGATAGGTAGTTTGGGGGAGGCATAGCAATGGGCTACCCTGGGCTTGTCACCTTGTTGTGGTGATGGAGATTGCGTGTCTCATTGACCCCAAGAGCTATGCTGGTGAACCCTGGTGGGTTCAACTGTGCTGGATTGGTCGAGGGATAGAGACCTGACAAAGGACAGCCCCTGGTCCTCCAGGTTGGGGGTTGGGCATTAGGCTAATCACCTACCCTTGTAAAAAAATGAATGATTACAGAAACCTTACACCTTAGAGGCGATCTACCGAATCTTGGGGGCTGAGTGGCACACAACATGACGCTCCAGAGTGAAAGCCACATGGATACTCTGGAGCCGGGAACGCCAATCGTGCACCCAAAAACACAGTTGAGGATAGGAAACTGGAATGTGAGAACTGTGTATACACAAGGGAAGACAGACCAAGCAGTGAAAGCAATGAGAGAGGCTAAGTTGCAGATAATGGGTATAAGTGAAAGCAGATGGTGTGGATCGGGGAAGTTCATTCTCACTACAGGTGAGACAATAGTGTACTCTGGCAGAGACGATGAAGTTCACCAACATGGCGTGGCCATCATGCTAAACAAAGATGCAGCAAAAGCATTGATCAACTGGACACCTATAGATGAGCGAATAATTTGAGCCAGATTCCACCCTAGGTATGTCCATGTCTTTGCCCCCGCTAATGACACTGATGAAGGGGTGAAAGATCATCTCTAAGAGAAGCTCCAGGAAATAGTGGAAAAAAACTCCAAAGCACAATTTGCTGGTTATCACTGGAGATTTGAACGCAAAGGTAGGAAGCGATGTAGAATGATACAAAAGAGTAATGGGTAAGGATGGAGTTGGAACCGGGAACAACAGTGGCGAGAAACTATGTGATTTTTGCAGCATGAATGACCTGGTGATCACAGGTACGATATTTCCACATAAGGAGATCCATAAACAAACTTGGATATCCCCTGATAGATGCACTTGCAATCAGATAGACTGTGTGTTAATCAACAGCAAATTTAGAACATCTGTGCTGGACATAAGAGCCATAAGATCAGCTGATATCACCAGTGACCACCCCCTGGTTTTCACCAAACTGAGGTTAAAGCTAAAAGCAGCTTCTGAAAGACGTGGAATTAGAAGGACGAGATATGATACTCAGAAGCTGGAGGACAATAAGTGTAGGAGGCAGTTTCATTTGGAACTAAGGAACAGGTTTGAGATATTGCAGAGGGAGGAGCTGGAAGACGGGGAAGCAGATCAGCCAGAAGCTGAGCTGGAGAGTGCAAACGGCATCTTAGAGAAGGCTTACAATATGACAACAAAGAAAATTCTAGGATATAAGACAAAGAAAGTTAAGCCATGGATCAGTAAAGAATCGTGGGACCTGGAGCGATAAAACTAAAACTTGATGGAACCAACTCCGAGAGACTGAAAGGAAAGAGGCGAGTAGTATACAAAGCCAAAGATTGAGAAGTGAAGAGGCAAATACACAGGGACAAGACAAATTGTATAGAAGGGATAGCAAAAGAAGCAGAGGAAGCAGCGAATATGCAACACATGAAGACTTTTTATAACTTAACTAAAACGATCTACAATGACAAACCAAGGCAGAGCACAGTGGTCAACAACAGAAATGGTAATGCCTTAACCAGCGATGAGGATAGAATGAAGTGGTGGAGAGAGCATTTGATGGAGACACTCAATAGAGAGGAGCCAGCCTACACGATCAATGAAGAACATTGTGAACAGCAGGACATAGCTGACATAGACACAGGACCTGTGAGCAAAGCTGAGATAAGAAGGCCAATAAAGAGTCTTAAGAATGGTAAAGCCCCTGGTGAAGATACGATAACAGCAGAACTACTGAAGGCAGACCTTAAATTTACAACCGACATAGCGAAAGAACTTATAGACACGATCTGGAGTCTGGAAAAGGTCCCATGTAAATGGAAGAGGGGACTCATTATTAAGATACCGAAGAAAGGGAACTTAAGGGAATGTAAGAACTGGCGGGGAGTGACTCTCCTACCAGCTGTTAGAAAGATATTGGGAAGAATTGTAATTGATTGCATTCACATGGGGATTGACCACAGGCTCTGTAAGGAACAGGCTGGATTTAGATGTTGTAAAGGAACGACAGAGCAAATTTTCATCTATATCAATTTCGTAGTTTTCGAGAGGGCATTTGACTCAGTGCACAGAAACAGCTTATGGATGATAATGAATCAGTATGGTATCCCACAGAAGATCAACAACGTAGTTAAAGCCCTGTACGATGGCTTTGAATGTGCTGTTGTCGAGGAAGAAGCAACCTCAGAATGGTTTGAATTAATGACTGGTGTCAAGCAAGGATGTAGAATGTCTGGCTTTCTTTTCCTGTTCATTATAGACTGGGTAATGAGGCATACTGTGAAAGAGGAGGGAACCGGGCTGAGGTGGAAATTTACATCAAAACTTGAGGACCTCGACTTCGCTGATGATGTAGCTTTAATTTCCTCAACACAAGGACACATGCAGTTGAAAACAAACAGACTGGTAGAAAATGCAGAAAGGACAGGCCTTCGGGTAAATGTCGGGAAGTGCAAAGTCATGAGAGTCAATGCAAGGAATAATGAAGCCATCACAGCGAATGGTCTGGCACTGGAAGATGTAGAGAAGTTTATCTATCTAGGAGCCACAGTATGTAAACAAGGAGGCAGAGAAGAAGGCATCAAGGCTAGGCTAGGGAAAGCAAGGGAAGCATTTGTGAAGCTAAATCGAGTATGGAATTCCAGCAGTGTGTCGAGGGAGACGAAGATCAGGCTATACAAAACATTGGTCAAACCAGTTCTCATGTATGGTTGCGAAACATGGAAAATGAACAAAGGTGATGCTAAGAAAATCGATGTGTTTCAGAACCGATGCCTGAGAAGGATAAATAAAGATTAAATGGCAAGATAAGATTGGTAATAGAGAGCTACTGGAAAGGGCCAACGTGGAGAGGTTGAGTGTAGAGGTAAGAAGAGGGAGATGGTGATTTATTGGACACATCCTCAGACAACAACCTGACAATGACTGTGTTACAGCCCAGAGGGAAAGAAAAAGATAGGCTGGCCAAAACAACCTGGCGGCGCACAGTAGAAAAGAAGAGGTCCAAAGCAGGGTGGCAGTCCTGGAGAGAGGGGCGCACTGCAGCGCAAGACAAGAATCAATGGAGAGCACCATGTGGAGGCCCTATGCGCCAACTTGGTGCCAGGGGACAGGTGAAGGTGAATAGCACTGGAGAGCTGCTTGAATGGGAAAATATGAAGGTGTACATTTAATTAAGAACCATAATAACCTATTGTTTGGTTATTATAAACTTGCATTTTGGTGTTTTGAGCTTATTTTATTTTCATAAATCCTTCGATTAAAAGATTTAAACCTGAAGAAGCCTTTCAAACGCTTGAAGGACATTGTTTGCCCTGCAACGTTCTTACTTGATCTGAAAAAATGTATAAAATATATGTTGTTTACGCTTTGAGATCAGACAGCAGCATCTTAAGAAACTAGCATTTATTTTAAAGAAGGAGCAAAGCCCTACATAGCAATTATTAGGTGAATGAAAACTGTACAGCTTGTAGAAAACATTGGGTAACATTCACCACAAAGTGTTCAGAATAATAGAAAACAATACATTGATTCCCAGCTTTCATGTGCTCTCTATATGCAAATAGTGACACATTTGTAAATAGCGTTTTGAAAGTTACTAGCTTTTTTCACATAGAAAGAGCATGTTTGTTTGCTCAAGATCATTTTATCTGAGCTGCATTGAAACAAGATTTTCAAGATGTTCTTTCCCAGAATTTGCTGGCTTTACAGTAATTGTTTGGTCAATACAACTCTCTTTATTATGTTGACATAACTTATTAGTGCATAGGGAAATTTTACCACTATCACTCTATTGCATCAAACTAATTAATGGCTAAATAGATATAGAAAGTGTTAAATTATGCAAGGCCTATAATTGTTTAATTTTCAATTTGTTAAAAATAAAGGGGAAAAGGTTAGATTCATCAATGATTTTGCCTGTTTCATTTGAAAGCTCATGCTTTCATGGAGAATGGAAATGTCGTACTACAGCCCCGTGCCAGCAGCCAAAGTCGAGAAGTTGCTCAGTTGCTGTGGATACTTTGGGCAGAACACTTCAGTCAGATTGTCCCAAAGGCTATTGGTGCAAAGTTCAGATTCCAGGGATCCCAGAGGCTAATATTCCAGAAGTAGCTGTGTGCACATCTGAACATCAAACAAGTATGTTGACACAACTGTAAAATTACAAATTCACATTATGATTATATAGTATTGCTCTGATGAATGATTACAAGATGTCCCACATTTAAATTAATATTACCTTGCGCCCGAGTCTGTTAAGTTTGCGGAAGACGAAGTAAATGTTCGAATTTTCGCCGACACAAGCGGTCAGTCCATTCAAATGGTTAGTCAAATCTTTTTGTCATTTCTGTTTATTTTCTTTTTCGGCTATTTTTTGGGGTGGTTCGTAGGGGGGTCTGTAAAAGGAGTTCGGGGACCAGTCCGTAAGGTAGTCAATGGACCGGGTCTGTAGGGGGTCCACGGACCGGGGGGTCAGTGTCTTCAGGTCACCCCCAGCCCCATGCTTGAAAATTTTTTGATAGTACTGTCACACAAAAATCTAAATGGAACTATACTGGCTTACTTCTTTGGCCTTAAAAGTAAACTTTTTTCTTTCTTTCTTAGTATGCATGCCAGGTCTGCCATGAGTTTGTAAGTCAGGAGGTTTAAGTTTTGTAAAGGTGCTACTTTTCATAGTCTTACCATTCTATTATAGTCATAGTATTTAGAATTTGAGGCTAGATTGCATATTTCCCTGTGGCAATGTATGAAAGACCACGAAAGACCTGTGTGCTTCGAGAATTTCATTTGCGTACTGTTTCGCCTCTGCCATTTTGTTTGGCTCAGTCTCCTGCGTTCGCGATCACAAATTCAACCCAGACCTGCATTTATCGAATAGTATCCAGTGGATCATCGTGCCTGGAATTCAACTCACCTCATCACTGTCCACTATTTCACAGACCTCCACATTTCTCCTATTTTTTTGTGGTGGTCCATAGTGGGGGTCCGTAAAAGAGGTCCATGGACCAGGTCCGTAGGGGGGTCCACGGACCGGGAGTCAGTGTCTTCAGGTCACCCTGGGGCTGGTCTGAGTAGTGTAGTCAACTGCTGGACTAGTCTGAAATATTCTGATTGTGTTGTTTTTAATTCTGCATCCTATCCATGAGAGGTAAATTAAAACCTTCTTGAACAATTTGTATATACACATGAGAGCGCATATCAACAGTTAACCTTTGGGAAGTTTGACCAAGTCCATTTATACAGACTTTAAGATTGCCATATAAACACTGCAACCGCTAATCAAGAGAATGACATTTTACAAAATGAATACATGTATCTTCAAAATTAATACCTTGTGTCTAATCGTCAGGGTCTTGCTTTTTTAGATATTGAAGGAGGGAGTGCTTCCTTAACTAGTGGATCAGTGCCACCAACTTCACAATTAGAAGGTGATCTTACTGTAAAACCACGTAAAATGTGTCTTCAATGTTCACTTTTTATAACCAATCACAAGTGCAGAGTTCTTTAGACGTGTAAACGTATGTATAAACCCATTTGTCAGGCAACAAATTTGTTTTTGTAATCCTCTGTCATTGTTAGATGGGAATTTCGATAATTACTGTCCAACTTATTGAGAATACTAGGAAAGTCAAGAGTGTTTAGGTGATTTTTTACACAAAACACTATTCTTACAAGCTAATACAATGCAACAGCATGGTGGCTTGGTGAACAATTGGTGTGGAAGAAGAAAAATGCAATGAAAATACAAGTATTGCTATAAATTTCTGTAATATGTTAATTGAAAGCTAATTCATTTGAGAAGGAATGGCAAAAATTAGGGTGTTTACTTTTAGCCACATCATTCCAACTGTCTCCAAGTAAAAATTGATATGTGATTGATTGTAGAGGTCATGCTTTTAATATAATTATACTGTAAGTCATATTGTATGATTAAAACATTGCTAGGAAATGTCAGCACAATGTAAAATAATAATTAAAAATATATTTTTCTATCATCTTTTAGGTCAAATACCTGCACAGTGTTTGTTACCACCCCATGAAGGCCCATGCAGAGCTGCATATCGTCGTTGGTATTACAATAAAGAAAAAAGGAAATGCATGGTTTTTGTCTATGGTGGATGTGAAGGAAATGCCAATAACTTTTACACCAAACCAGCCTGCAAAATTGTCTGCATGCAACGCAATAGAAGTAAGTTTATACTTATATGTATTATTGGCTATTAACAACCTTACAAAATTCATTGTACCTTTTTCTCTAGCAAAAGAACTGAAGATGATACTATACTACATAAGCAATTTCTCTGGTGAGGTCAGCCACTCAAGAGAATCATATGCTGTAAACTTCTATTTGCTGCTTGCAATAATATTTTTTCTCTGATGAGTGTCATCAATTTTGTAATCAGATCATCATCATCCTCTTTTTTGGTAGTTGAGTATTTTTTAGGATCATTCACTTCTATGATTTTTAAGTCAACCGTAGTGTACTTTTTAATCTAAAAAACGTAACACACAATCATGAAGTTTTAGTGCATAAAATAAAATACATATGTTGTAGGTAAAAATTAAATACAGATAAAAATTATTTTAACCTAGTTTGATTCTCAATTTCCCTAATTATTCATAATCAATGAAAAAATCAGGGTTAAGAGACAAAGGAATTTAATTTTTACCTGAGTTTAATTTTGACCTACAACACATACAATAATAAGCTTACCAGAATGAAGCAAGTAAATTTCTGTCGTCTGCTTTACTTTTTCATTGCGTTTGCTATTTACACTGGGGAGAACTGCAGCCTGCCAAATGCCATTTGTAATCTGATTTTGATTGTAATTGTTTTTTTTTTTTTTATACATGTAGACCTAATTAATTACCTCACTACATTTCATGTTTCTCAGGTTCTGAACAAGATCTTAAACAGACACATCCTCCACAAATTAAAACCACAAGCGAACCAGGTGGGAATCTCATATGTACTAGCATAATTTCATAACCATCTGGACATAACAATGTATAATTTTATGCTTGTTTTACATTTTGTTCTGTGTTTCTTTCTAAGGGTATGGTTTCAATAGTAATTGAATTCCTGGAGATTTAGAATTAGTGTGGGAAATGGTCTGATCATATAATGTGAACCTCAATACATGGAAAGATAGTGAAGTTTGATGACCACTCAACATGGGTTGAGTCATCCTTTGGACTTGAAAGTGTTACTAAGATTTCTAATCCTTTGTATGATACTAACATTTCCTCATCCGAGTTTGATCTGGTATTTTAATACCTGATGAAAGCCTTTGGAATGACTAATGTGGTGTTCTCTGGCATCCACTGTTGAACTCCTACTGAGAGACACCTTTCAAGGGGTCACTTGCAAATGAAGAGTTTGGTTATCAGTGTCCTGAAACTACTACCAGTATTGCCAATATGAATAAAACTATTTTAGGTGCCCTGGTCTATCAAGGGCACTGTCCTCATTTTGGCTGTCCCACTTTGGTTCCTCTAGTGTTTGTAAAGCTATTGTAGTGGCCACCAAGGACTTGATATATACATATAAGAGTCTGCATTAAATAGATGTGTGACTAAATTCAAATGCATTTATGATCATTTCATCACCATTGCTGGACCAAAATGTACTGGAAGTAACGTTGGCACATTTAGTACGTTCTGTAAATATACCATGTAAAGTATAACCAGGTGTTGACGATACTGATATGTTACTTACTGGTGCTCCTAGACCAAAAAGTGGCACATACCATCATTACCAGTAATACGTAATCTGACCGGCACTAGTTCTTACTTGAAAAAGATCAGGCACAAATATCTTGACTTTGCTAAGAGTTTATGAATGAACATAAAGACAACAGAGACAGGAAGATTATGTTCAGTTTACAGTGAGAAAAACACAGTCAAGTTATGCTACAAAGCAAATAGTCAATCATAGCCTTGCTGCAGGAAAGAACCATTATTGCAGAAAAGTAAAAGTCACAACGTTTATTCCACCAAAAAGCTGGCTAGGATAGTTAAGAAAGAAAACTACTGTTCATCATAACATAGATAGCAGAGTCACGCAATCAAATTCAGTATACGTAAGCGTGCTCAAAATCCTGATAGTGCACGCTGGATAGTGTAAGCAATATTGTTGTCCGTTTTTCGCATCAGATTTGATGCACAATTCCACCGGCTATGTTATAAAACAATTGGTTCATGCTTTTAGCTGTGCACTATCGAGTTATGGAGCACGTGGGAAGTTTGGAGAGCACTCAAGAAGCTAGAGTTGC
>Ga0126337_10002724_pt1 | contig 11301 bp, 6 predicted proteins | sample DipCmetagenome_FD_92527 | JGI IMG/M metagenome (GOLD analysis project Ga0126337, IMG submission 92527) | Coral microbial communities from La Bocana,Puerto Morelos, Mexico - Diploria C A metagenome | ecosystem: Host-associated > Invertebrates > Cnidaria > Coral | place: La Bocana,Puerto Morelos... | reverse complement strand
TGAAAAATTGATTCATGAATGAACCCATTGCAGACTGAAAGGCTGAATAAAAACCAAAAAATGTACCTATACCATTTTCGAGAGGAATAACCAGTGGAATAAAATGAGTGAAGCTGGTCAGCTTGGTCAACACCACCCATGTTTGCTGTGTAAACATCATCCGCATGGGGCTTTTCGATATGGATATTACACCCATTCTTTCTTCGTTGTACAATGTGTGGGACTTTGCTCAGCAAAACATTCGTAGATAAACACAGCAACTGCTTTCCTGTCATGTGTGTTTTTTGGTTCAGGAAAAACCTTTACATGAACATAGCCTTTTTCAGGTACAAATGGTCATAGGCTGCCTCGAAATGATCTTGGGCATTCTTACAGTAAGTGACTCCCAAAACCTTGAATGGCAAAGTGTGTTTCACATTTGAATGTTTGACTGGAACTGAGTCAAGCTGATCACCATCATTCCTTTCCATGGTGACCTCTTCAAAATCCCTGTGCTTCTGTATGCTGATAATGCAATATGAAGTGCACCAAACATTTACATGGCCTTTTATGTTGTGTCCTTGGGCAAAAGGATCCTTTGTTTCTCTGCATTGATTATTCCCACTGCCTTTTTAAACTCCAACTCCATCACAGGAAAACTGGGAATCCTCCATTTCAAAATACCATCCTGTACTTTTTCAATTTGTTCACCAAATTCAGGCATGGGAAGGTCATCTAACAGTAAAGAAAAAGTAAATAACTATGTCAAAAAAATTAAATTTGAAAGATGAAAAGCTAGGGGCTACATTACAACACATTAGACCTGGGATCACCCCCTTTCAACAATGGGGGTAGAATTATTCACAAAAATGAAGGCTAGGGGATACAAGTGTTTATATAGAACAACAGCAAAAACCTTAATTAAATGTGTACAGGGTATTTAGCATTGCTGCTAATTGGGGACACACACAAAAAGAAATTATAAATGTGAAAATAAATAAATATATATTAAAAAGTTAATAAGAAAATATTAAAATATTAATAGTAAAAAAAAAAATATTAAAGTCAGGTCAGGATAAACATAAGGGACAGTTTTCACAATTGTCTCCAAGCAAAGATGCTATTTCTCTTCTTCTTATAGTTGATATGAAGGAATGTAGGGTGTCACAGTTCTTTTCATCTCTTGAAAGTCTTGACCACAAGTATGGACCCATGTATCTTATAGAGTGTTTCCAGTATCTTGCAGTTCAAAATCTTGGTATCTTCCTGTATCTTAAAGTTCGAAATCTTGATATCTCTTCATACCTCTTATTGGAGTTCAAACATATTACCTTGGGTATACTGATTCTTATCCATTTCTGTTTCTTGGAATGAAATTGCAATGTTAAAACCAGGTTCCTAAGGATCAATGCCACAAAAGGAAACAGCACTAGTCAATTACTTAGTAGAATGAAGAGAAGAGTTTGGTGTGAACTCTAACATTTATGTTTGAACTCTGTTGATCATCACCTTACTGCAGTGGTTCCTAAGACACACAAAAAAGCACAGCCACACTTTAAGCATGCCCTCCTTGAAGGACAATTTTATGACTACTAGCAAAAGTATCAGTATACAAATTTCTCACTCCAAGAAGTGGAAATGAAGTTTTCTTTTCCATGCTGACCATGTCAATATTTCGAGTATTGAAATCACTGGCCATATGAGCTGACAATGATATCTCTGGTTCTGGTGAAAAGGTGTTCTTTTCAACATCTAAACTTTCCTTGTCAGGTTTCACGGGTCTTGCCTGGGTCTCAGATGGATGACATGATTCTGATAGTAGGTTGTCATCCTCGAACATGTCATCATCAGAAAATTTTCCCTCGTCATAAAAGTCCTTGTCACTTGGATATTGGAAGTATCCTGAAGAGCAACCTTTCAGAACCCTGAAGGGAACATCCTGTATGATGTAGTGCCACATTGTGTTGATTTCTCTTGGAATTCAAGTGAGTATGTGGGGCCAAAATTTGGCCTGTTCATCAGGTGGTCCCTGGGAAATGTGTTCTGTGATCTTCTTTTTTACACGTTTGTTGAAATTTTCCACCTGCCCTTTTCTCCTCCGGGTGGTATGGACATCCATGGATAATCTTCACCCCCAACAATGTACACAAATTTTGGATGACTTCAGCTATAAATTCCTTCCCACTGTCCATCTGTAAATAGGACCTTTGTCATAGTAGAAAAAATTGTGATTAATGGAATGGACTTTGTTTGCGGATTTTGTTTTTGTTGGAAATAGCCAGCAGAACTTAAAAAAGCAGTCTTTGATGGCTAAGATATAGCGATACTGGCCCCTGTTATTTGTCATGACGACCACTTTTTGCCTGGAGCTATGTCAATGATATCTGCTTGAATCTCTTGAAAGGCCCAAAAGTTCTAATTGGATGAGATGGAGGGGCAACAGTTGAAACGGCTTATGCAAATGGCAGTTAGGGCATGATTTCAAGAATTCTTTGGGCAGTGCTTTTATACCATTGCAAAAGAATTTAAGAGAAAACTGCATAAGAGGGCTATTCACACCAACCACTTGACACAAAAGGGTTTTGAGTATCAGTTGCCATTTCAGAAGAAGAGTTATGAAGATACCTTAGTCAAAGATATATACAAAGATATTGTTGGTCATTGACTTTTATCACCTGTGGTGGCTCCTAAAAAAGCCGTTTTTAATGGCCTACAGTGCAATGTCGAATCGGCATTCGACGAAGCAGAGCACGATGGCTCCCACAAGAGCCGTTTTTTATACTTATTTGGAGCACCTTGACCCTCCACCACAGCTGGAACAACCTTGTGGAAAACGTGATCAATATATTTTGCACACTTCTCTGGCGTGACTTTCCTCTCTCAGAATTTCTTTATTCCATCTACCAACGCTTGCTTGTTGCTTGGCTTGACTTTAGATTCCAAGTAAAACTTGAGTTCATGCCACAACTCTTCAATTGTGTGAATGTCAGGACTCTCTGGAGGAGTACGCCACCAGTTAATGCTCTCTGTTTCAAAGGCTTCTGCTTGCCTGGACATGTGTTTGGGATTGTTGTCTTGCATAAACCAGTCGTCAGAAAGTTTGTTTCTGATAAATGGGATGAGTGTCATCTCAAGGATGCTGCAGAAGAGATAAGCATCTACGATGCCATGAAAGATTCAAATCTTAGTGGCAAATTCCCCCCCCAGAAATGAACTTTGAGTGGATGCTTCGGTTGTAGCTTTCGCTTGGTGGGCTCATTGGTCATTCTGAGGCATGTATGGTGATATGACTGGAGGGAAATCAAGCACTCATTGCTAAAAATGATGTTGTGGAAAGTCTCACCACTTTCCAAAACGCGTTGTGCGAACTTTAGCCCGCTTGACCTTGTTGGTTTCGGGAATAAGCTGGCAACAGGCAGTCCACGGCAGAGTCCAGCCTTGCTCCTTTCGTGAGCTCCATACTATGGAGGAACTCACAGAAATTCCACGTTTTGCCAGCTTTTGGATCTTGGTGCTTGTCTTCTCATCATTCTTCTGTATCTGCTGATCTATGAAGGCTCTTGCTTAGAAAGACAGCTTTTCTGGTCTTCCTGAGCGAGGTAAATTTGTCACAGAGCCAGTACGATGCAGCTTCTTGATCATGCAAGTGATACTTGAAAGACTCGCAACTAAGCCTTTGCCTTTCAAGTTTTTCAATATTCCAGCTGGATGGAGGCCTTGGTTATGGAGGAGCTCAATTTGAGTTCTTGCGTAGCTTGAAATTTTCAGCATGATAATGACTAAAGTGCTAAGAAGCAAATGATTGACAAAGTGGTTTACTAAGCATTGCTATGGCTCCAAACAATGCAGGTCACACTTGCTCACGCAGAGACTGGAATCCCACCAGGAAATGTCGTGTTTTCTAAGGTGAAGGGGTTTCTAACAAACTGGTGCTTTGTGCAAGTTTTGGCTGGAGTGCTCTGTAGTTGAAACTGCAAGTGTGTACTGAAACTCTGACGCTTCTAGCTTTTAGGATACAGGTAAGATCAATATAATAATTGATTGAGTTTATGAATCTGATTTTAGATGTTCTCTGCATCTCCTTACACAGCAACAAATCACGTATTGTAGTGGTATTTCGCTCAGTTTGTATCAGAATGCTTAAGAACTAGAGAGATTTTCCTTTGAAACTTTGCATGTAAAAATTTAAAAGAGTGAACTTTCCCTCAAAATTTCGTGACTCATTAGTGTCCACTGCAAATTATTGTTTGAAATTTCCCGAGGAGTAAAACAATAAGTGCCTTGAAAATTCATGGAAAATTCATGGCAATTTCATTTGAAAAGCGAAGAATTTCTTCGAAATTTACTTGCGTTACTTTTGCACAATACTGTACAACACACCATAGATCCTGTTGATCATGATCCTGGCAATGATGAAGTTAAATTTGACCTCCCCCAGGAAAATCGCAACAAAGACCTCAAGAATGAGATAAAACTTATGGGGCCAACAAAACAAACAAAGCAATTGATTGTTCAAGTAGGGCATCAGGAGGAGAAAGACAGATTATTGAAAACTATGATCAGCAGGTGGACAGAGCTGTTCATGCATGTTCTCACAGCCACCGGTCCTCAGTTTCAGAGGAAAAGAAAATACTGGATGGATTTACAAACTCTTAAACCATTTGACAGAGTACCCAATCAAAAGCATAAGTCATTTCAAGAGATAAGATGATGAAATGATGAAAATTAACCTCTAGAAGCCACCGTGAACTAAGTCACGAGGTTTGCACTTAACTCAAATGACTGTCTCAAAGAAATATTGTAGTGTTGCTAGTTAACATACAATCCAACTGAGCCCAAAATATTTATATTACAAACTGGTTCAACTTTATGTCTGTTATGAATATCAAACGTAAAATACTATCTAAACTGTTGTTTAACTATTTTTATGTTTGAAACAACAGGAGTCTGGGATGACTTGACAAGCATCCTAGTATCAGTGTAGATTTGGGTTAGTTTAGCCACCCTAAAAGCTAACTAGATTGCGATGGCCTTATACCAATCATACATAATTTGTACATGCAAATATACTTGAAAAGTTCTAATAATTATGGTAACATAATTTATTTTCTCATCAGTTTAGCACCTGATTTAGAAAAACTTGATACAGAGGAAACTACTCTAGAAAAAAGTTTGAGACATAATTTCTTGGACTTCAAGTGTTTCAGTTTTATACAGTAAGTCTTAGACAAAACCTCCACCTGGATCAATTATATTCATGAAATTCATGTATATTGATATGATTAAATTTTGATTGTTACAAAAATTAATGTTAACCAGGTTTTTACCTCCAATTGTACCTGGGTGGATCAAATTTAAACAAAAACAATGTTTCCAAAATAGAACTTATTTGAAAAGAATGTATTTGTTTTAGCATAGTTGAAATGTTTCTATAGCTGCTTACATAAGACATCAATCTGATTTTGGTTTGCAAATAGTAACAGCACATACTCAAACTTCCTTTCTCTCAACAAATAGTATTTTTATTAAAAAGATTGTTGCAGGACAAATTGCGATGGACTGTTGGAGTTAAAAAAACATTCCAATACCACATTTGGAAAGTTCGTAAACAGCAGCATAATTTAGCTTTCATTTACTACATTTCTTTACAACAATTTGGGCAACCACAAAGATATTTACAATAACAACCACAAAGGTGGCCTACAACATTGAAGTCATTTCCCCTTGCATCGAGACACTTTAAACGCGGGGGGTCACCATATAAGGAAATCTTCCTTAGGAAGATTTTCATTAGTTGACTATTAACCTAGAAACATGGTGGACCAGATTTTGAATTATCCCGCGCGTCACGAGAACAAATTGGGATATCGTGACATATTGTACCTTACTATTGGTCAAAATAAAGAATACATATAAAAAAACTGTTTCTTTTGGTCTTTGATAAAGTAATGGCTAACCAAAGGCGAAAGATTGCGTGTAGCACGTGTTTTCGTAGCGAGCATCGCAATCATCGATCAGGGAATTTATGTTCTTCATATCATCAAGTCTTCCATGTGTATATCTTCACCGACTGAAAATGATCCGTGTTCAAGTAAGTACAACTGCTGCTTGTCGTTTCTTAACTTGCTGTCGGCCGTGTAAGTTGAACTGTGGTACCTGCAATGGGGAGAGTGGAAGCCATAATGTCGGCGCGATTGCCACAAGAATGGCGACATGTTAGCCACAGACAATGTCATATAACTGGGGGGAACACCTTGAGAACATTTTAGGCTCAGCTCCAAATGAGACATTGTTATAAGAATGTGATACCATCTTAGATGACAACCTTATATGTATCGTTCAATTAACAAAATCTTGTAACCTAGCACCATGCATCCTCTTGAAAAGGTCTTATTAATTAAACATCATGACAATTACTAAAGATTATGATCAAACCTCTATCATTTTTATTCTAGTCTCAGAGCTTATGTTGGTTCATTTTGCATTACAGAAACAATCATGATGTCAGCAGGGCAATTTTATCCACCAAGTTCTAACAGTCATCCTTCCTCATTTGCAAGTTAAAAATACAGTGGAACCTCAATTTAGCAACCTCTATATAACAAAGTCCTCAATATGACAGACAATTTTCTTCACCATGACGATCTAAAATGTATGAAAAACACTCTAAGACAAAACAATTTCCTAGTCCCTTGGCACTTCATTAAATCGAGGTTCCACTGTACTTATGTTATCTTGCCAGATCCTCATAAATGACACTACTACTTAATATACATGTATGATGGACAGCGTAAAACTCACATTTTGATTTGGTCTAGGTGAGTTTTGCACAAGGGAATTTACACACTGGGTGAGCAGGTGAGAGCTTACTTCCAACCCTGAATATTGTTAATTCACAATGAAAATTCCTGGAATGCCAAAATTGTACAGCATTATGACACTAAGGTCCTGCAAGGATAAAAATATTTTTACAATAACTAGATATTTTCATGCAAAAAGCAGAGGGGGATTACAGCAGTTCCAGTATTGACAATACGCTGTTTTCTACCTAAGAAGCTGGGGTTCAATTTCCCAACCCTTAACAACAGCCCCAAATTATTGCAGTTGTTTCTTTCTCCATATGTGTGATTATACTGGAAAGTTTGCTTGAATTTGGGGACTGAAAAAATTCCACATTACTAGTTGAAGAGTATTAAGATTTCATTTTCTTTTTCTTTCTTAAAAGAAAGAAAGAAAGAAACTGGGACATGGGATGCTACCCACCAACCGAGTACTCTAAAATAAGCTAATGATGCCCACATTTTACAGTGACTTCAGTCATAGTTTTCCCTGCTTTATGTAACTCCTAAGCATGCTATGTGCATGTGCAGACTGATCAAAATAAGCTACAGCTTATCTACAATTTATGTCAGTCATTGGTGTTAGATATGCATACATGTTAGGCTCATCTACTCAACTTTTACACATCTACTCAACTTTTACACATTTGGCTACAATATTCGTACAGAGGATTGCACAAAGATCAGGCCCAGGTGGGCCAGCAACAGGAACATGATGACTTCCAACAATTCAGCATCAGCATATAATTTCACAATTTCATCACTTGGAGGGGTATGTTTAGACTACAGATAGCAGATGCCAATATAGGGTATTGCTTTAGCAAAGCCAAATGAAATGGTCCTGTAGTTACAAATGTCCACACTTCACCAAAGAGATTTTCTGGTTCAATCACTTGAGAAAAGAACTGCACAATTTTGCAGCACGATTTTCCTGCCCTCTTGTATGCAGCTGAATGGTACACTGTTCCATCTACTGATAATCGTTCTGCAAAGCTGTATTCCTTTATTCCATCAATTGGTGGAAGTCCGCTTTCAGCAAACAGCACATTTACGGCAGCAACCTCATCATCAGACAAAGTTCTTAGTAATGCTGGTCGTGAAAATGCCACACAACTGGACAGCTGATTCCACTTTGACCTAACAGTGATATATTTGAAACTAATCAAAGAGTTGCCTAGACTAATAGTAAAATAATAATTACTACAATTGTCATGAACTTCATGGGAGTTTGCCCTTCTGTATAAACTACAATCTTGGGCAAATTAAAACTGGGCTCTTAGCATCCAAAGATCCTTCACTAAAATGTATAGATCAACAGTATTACTACATTCAATGTTGAATTTGGGAAGTCACCATTGTGTAGGACAACTTTTAGGGGCTATAAACAACATTCAATTGGGGCAAGCAGGGGCTTTTAACCCCATTGTTACTGTTCTTGCATAACAAGGCTTTGAAACTCAATTTTCTCAACATTTTTGTACAAGATTGTAGCTTGGACATTAGCATTAACTGCAGAATTAGCTTAAATTCAAGTTATAGTTCACTAGTATTTAACAATCCTCCATTGTTTTGTTTTGTGACATTTCATCTAATATTGTGCACTTAGTTTCCTGTGGGTTTATGACCTCACACACCAAACAATGAAATTAATGTTGAGTGACTTATACCCCGTTCACACCAAAGCTTAAACATGTTTAAAAGTTGTTTTGATAAACAAATTTAACAAGACTGGCCGTTCACACTGCGGGCGCGTTTAACAAAACATGTCTAGAATCGTGTTTAACAAAACTACCTCGCAAGGTAGTTTAACAATCGTGTTCGATAAAACATAGTTAAAATGGCGGCAGAAACCAAAACTTGCGGAAGAGTTTGGGAGCACAAAGAAACCCTCCTGTTACTCAAGAAGTGGGGAGACGACAATACCCAGCTCCAACTAAAATCATGCACAAGAAAAAAGCCCATATGGCTAGAAATTGCAGCACATCTTCGAGCTGCGGGCTATGAAGACAGAGACGATGGCAGCTGTGACAGACACGAATTCACACTCTGATAAGCGCCTATAGAAGCTATAAAGACCAATGCGCCAAGACGGGAAATGCCACACCAAAGAAGAAACCGGCTTTCTTCGACGAAGTGGACGAGCCTTTGTCAGACAAGCCATGTACGAAACCAAAGGTAATTATAAAGTCTGCAACAATTTCCATAGATGGCGACGATAATGAAGAAAAAACAAGAACAGAAAACATTGAACCGAACATTAACTTCCGTGGCAGCACCAAAGAAATGTCAGAAAACCTTGGCAAACCTCTCAATTGTGTGACAGCAATGACAGGTAAGAGTTATAAAATGCTCTCCGATTGGAGCGCCAGACAATGGAATTGTGTTCAACAGCAACATGTTTGTTGAATCAGTAATATTTGAATACCATATTTGAGAGTTTTTGATGTGTACAAGCAGATACAAGACAGGTGTGTCCGTATTACAGTGTAACATTGCGATAACTATACCATAAGTCTCAAAAATATTTTATTTCTCCTTTGGCTGTAATGTCTATATGCAACCGATTGAAGTCTTGGCGGTCACCATGTTGCTCCTTCAGGTGCGACGGAAGCCAAGGAAAATAAGAAGCCAGAAAACCGTCAGTCTGCCGTCTTAAAGGTAAACAAAAAGAGGAAAACTGCTTCTGATGTTTTTGCAAAGTTTGATAAAGTGTTTAGTCCTTTGTGGAGTACCAGCAAGCGGCTGACAAGAGCTTTCTCGAAGCTGAAGTGGCAAGAGAGAGATGAGAGGAGGAAAGAGAGGAGAAGCGAAGGAAGGAGGATCAAGAATTTCTCCTGAAACTAGCGCAGGTTCTTCACAAGTAAAACCAAATAAGTACCCGCGTCAGTTTCTAGTTGGGTATTGACATTTTGTGCGAGCTTTTTTAAAAAATAGAATAGCTTATGAGCGATTTTGAAACGTTCATTCCTTGAAATTGAATTTCACTGCATCTGAATTATATCGTTAATTAATTCGTTGTTATTTATTGTTTAAATGTTTTGTCTCATTTTTTAAAACGCCGTTTTCAATACTATTCAAATATTAAGCTTGGTTCTCCCATGCCTGTTTTTGACTGTTGGATTATTGAGTCTGTGTTCATTTGTAGTGTATCTCCTCAGTTGAGGAATGATGCATATGGCTTTTCACTGTTTTTGGTACATACTAAACACTTACTTCTTGAATGAGGTTTTTGTGTATCAGTTTTGGTAAGCCAGTCAGAAGTGTTGAATGTTCTGTAAGAAAAATAGCCTCCTCTTTCTGCTCTCAGCTGCCTGCAGGCTCAGTGAAAGTTTCAAAGCCAGTTTGAAATTAATTTTCACAAGAAAGTGTTTTTTTTTTCCAAGTTAGATGAGACTTCTGTGAATTCATTCCAAGTTCATAAAGGGGCAGTGTCACATCATGGAATTGAATGTTTGGACCAAATCAGAGCTGCAATATCTTTGTAAAATAATTTCATCTACACATGACTGCACTGCCCAAGCTATGGTATGATATTATAACAGTGTGGCATGAATTCTTTTTTGTGATTTTCAATGTCTTGCTTCTTCACATGAACAAATTCAGCCAGTTTAAATGTTTTTCAAAATTTACTGCTGAAAACAAATGTTTGCAGGTCCTGGTACAATTCCTATCTGGTATTTCAGGTATAGTACTTTTCCATAACAATGCAAGAATGTATTGTTTCCTTTTTATGCCTGTCTTAAGTCTTTGATTTCATCTCAATTTGGTAAATAGTAGATTTTTTCATGCCACACTAATTTGAAAATCAGGATACAGTACTCTTTTCCTGTATATTGTTAATTAATTTAAGAATACTTTATTATTTTAAAATAAATGCAACAAAACAGCTACAACAGCTTGAACTGTTTATAAGTTCAATGTAAGATTTTCAAAAGAAGTAAAATATAGCAATGCATTGAAATAATTATTTGTGTCATGACTTGTCCTTGTCTGTGAGCTGATCCATTGAATAATTGTATGAAATAAGTAAAAAGGACGAATGATAACTAGACTCTCAGTCAAATGAAAGAGTCTGTCCAAGTTTTCTTTTTTCCCGGTGATATAAAGAGCACTGTAAGAATGAAAAGTGTGAGTGTAAAATTAAAACCCTGCAAAGGAACAAGGATCTCATGGAGAAAATAATTTAATATTTAACTCAAAACAAATCAAATTTGTTTCTGTGGTTCATCCAGTTGTCCAAAGCAAGAAGTATAGATACATGTAGGGTTTGTACAGGTCCTGACAAAACCAGGAAAGTCCTGAAATTTTGTGTCATTTTTCAGGACTGGAAAGTCCTGGAAAAAGACTACTAGTTCTGGAAAGGTCTGATAATCAAGAAAACTATACAAGTAAAAAGGCAAAAACAAAACTCATTGTCTGCAATGTTGAGATTTTGGGTTAATGTGAATTTTGGAGCTCTGGAAAAATCAATAGGCCTTTTTCA
>Ga0126337_10002723_pt1 | contig 11306 bp, 10 predicted proteins | sample DipCmetagenome_FD_92527 | JGI IMG/M metagenome (GOLD analysis project Ga0126337, IMG submission 92527) | Coral microbial communities from La Bocana,Puerto Morelos, Mexico - Diploria C A metagenome | ecosystem: Host-associated > Invertebrates > Cnidaria > Coral | place: La Bocana,Puerto Morelos... | reverse complement strand
TATGTTTAACGGGTTGTCTTCTGATAGGATTCCATGTATGGTTTATTTACACCCCTGCAAACTAACATGGAACCTGAAATACCCCCCTGAAAAGGAGAAACACCTACAAACCACCGGATTGTACCATGGGATAGTATGGGATTCATTAAACCACCATTTGGGAGAATATGTTTTTCATTTGCCAAGCAGAGAAGCAAATCCAAGCTAGTCTTTCTCCAAGAATCATGGTTCACGTGGTTCAGAATATGACAGTTTTGTGAGAGAAAAACTCACCTTCCCAGGGCGTTGTGTTTAAGCCACATGGGAAGAAGAGTTTGTCAGAATTAACTGAAAGACAAAGTCCAAACCTCACTACAAAAAACAAAAAGGTTGAAGACTGGGGAGCTGGCGAGTGAAGAGATGTTTTTGTTTTTTTTCCCCAGTTTTTTTTTCCAACGAAGAGAGGGTACTTTTGGTCCTTACTTGGAACCCGCTCCGACATATCCTCCCCGACTGCCAAGGACCTAAGCAGAAGGTTGAAGAGTACTATGTTCAACCAAGGTGGGTTTTCATTTTTTGGGTTTTTAAAGTTAGTTGGAGTTGAAGATCTGATCTTGGCCATGGGATCGTGACCGTCCCCTGAAAAACCTACAAAGCCTTGAGATTTATCGTGAGAGGAATTGCTCAACCTTTAGCAGGGCACCTAAGTTTTGCCTAGTAATGAGGTAATTCCAAAAGGTTTGAGATGATAACCAATAGATTTTTCCCTCCACAAAACAAATGATACACATGTACAACACATTCAGATTAGGAAGTCTTGTCATTTGTGATTTCACGCAAAAGATTCGACATCCTTCCAGATGGAACTCCTGAAAGCCTGCTTAGGAGGTGTTTGGGGGTTCAAACACCTTCTCAGTTTCGGTACTTGGAAGGCTAGGGTTTTGATCCAAAAATTCACCTCTCCCGGTTTTTGGTGAGGTTCGCTGCTGGGCGTCTCTTTGCTGGTGGAACTACTTTTGCTTCCCTAGCAGCACCTTGTGACCAAAACAGACTTTTTGCTGGGAATTTTGTCGGTAGGATGTTTCCTGGTGATTTTTGAAGGGATTATATCAGATTCGCCATGAAATAAGATGAATAACAGTGTTTTTGAGGGGATTTTTACTAGCCAGTTTGACGAGCCACTATAGCAGCCGCAGAGCTTGTGGAACCAGCTGAAACCGGGGAGGGGGTACCTCTTAGTCTACAGATGGGGGTCTTACTTGCAGAATCATACGGATGGGGACCTTCAGTTTAAAAGTGGATATTCTTTTTTCAATGTCGAGGGTCTTAGAATTAGAAGAGACCTTGTTTAAAAGGAACCACTATATATATATTGCAGTAGACGAAACTGGTAACCACCATTTTCGCCATTGTTCATGTGGCGTTTGCTGTTCGTTTTAGGGAGTGGGGGCATACGACGTTGGAAATTTGGCTTCTTTTTTAGGCAGAACATTCGGGTATTTTGGGAGGGGGGACCCATAGACTTCTAGTCATAGGACCGGTATATATATATATATATGGGTGTTTCCAAAAATAGGGGTACCTGAAAAGGGATGGTTTATACTGGAAAACCCTGTTAAAATGGATGATTCGGGGGTACCACTATTTTCGGAAACATCCATATATATATATATCTTACATGAATGGGTCATTTTGATGTTTTTCATGTAATCCTAGACATCCAGGGCCACCTGTTGCGGGTCACCTGTGCAGGTGATATCTAACCTGTTGTTTGCTTCACCATTTGGGATATCCCTGGAGAACTAACTTCCCCTAACCCTAGTCTTCCAAACACCTTCTCAGTAGGTGCCAAAGGACCCCCAAACACCTCCTGCAAAGGCCTTTAACATGGTCCAAACATCTCCAAACCCAAGGTATTTAGAGGGTTTTGGAAGACTAGGGTATATGAAGAAGAAAAAGATTTGAAGTGATGGACCAGCTTACGTTTTTCGCTGATATTTTTTTCGCCACCTGAAGTATTTAGGTTTCAAACACCTAGGGGCAGCATGAGGTAGTTGAACTGTTTGCCATTTCACCCGGATGTATGGATTGTTTACTGTGATGCCGGGATGTCCAGGGAATTACAAACTAGTCAGTACGTCAGTTGATTTCACCTATTTACGAGACCTACAGCCTACTTAAATAGGGGCTACAATCCATTTACTAAGTGGCATGGACATCCCAGTACCTTAAAATCAAAAAAGATTCGTTAACTCTACAAGAGTCAAGATTCAAATTCTCACTGCATGAATGATACCAGTTTTCTTTCCCGTGAAGCAAAACCAAACACAGATGCTCCATGCATAGCCACCGACAGAGGGAAAACGTATCGCCAAGGCCAACGCTTTCTACAACCCTACTTTAATTGATCTCGCCAGCGCCTCATATGTTTTGATTCGATTTGAGAATGGAGGTTTCAGTGAGGGTGAACGCGCAGGTCAGAGTCAAGTGGTTTAATTATCCATTGCAGGTACCACCCCTGACATTTTGAACTTAGAACATGAGGGGTTAGACTCCCTTGGAAGAAAGAAATCTTTTTGCAAAGGGCATATGTTCAACTTTCCACGTGAGACCTTAGGGGTGTTTCGTTGAGAATGTTTGCTGTTTCTGCTGCTGATTTTGGTGACCACCCCCCTTGATCGCACATGCACACTTCCCTATGTGGGTAGGTTAGTACCATGGTGACGTTCGGGTGCCAAGTGAGATGGAGTTCATTTGACGTGGAAAATTGCTGTACATCTGTTTTTGGATGTTGTTGCTGTACTACTGCAACTGCTACGACTAGATATTACTAGTTACTACTAGTTCCCACTAGTTACTTTCTACTACTGCAACTGCTGCTACTACTGCTGCTACAACTACAACTACTATCACTACTCCTCCTGATACTCCTACTCCTACTAATCTAGGTGGTGGTTTCAAATATTTTTTATTTTCACCGCTATTGGGGGAAGTTTTCCAATTTGACTAATATTTTTCAGATGGGTTGAAACCACCAACCAGTAATACTACTTCATATTAATTTATAGAAACCACAGTTTTTGTTTTCGCTGGAAGGAATCCCTAGTAGGGGTATGATGTCCATTACCCATGTGTGTAAGCACGGGGAGGTGACTGTGTTTTTTAAATATTTATATAGTGAGGGAATTTCGTCTCCAGCATACCGCCCTTGTTGTTCTGGATATCTCCTGAGCGGTGAAAACAAGAGCGCCTAATTGTTTGGTCAGGAGTTTATAGTAGACTGAAAGAATCTTATAGGCCTAGGTCCTAGGTGGTATTGTCACAACCCATTATGGGATGCCCTATTAATCAACCAATCCCACAGTATCCATGTATGGTATATTCACCACTATTTGCCACAAAAATGTAGGCAATATGGGTACCATACCATACATAGATATACCATACCATAACCATATAATATAACATACCGTACATAGATCCTCTTAAGGACATATTTCCTGCTTTGGATTCGTCCAACCGCCTCGCCTAAGGACACACATTCGCATGGTGAAACTTCCCCACTCATGGGTCCGGAGGGTCCCAGGTTTTTGCGGTTTTTGTGACGGGAATTTCTAAAAACCAGGTGAGCAATGTAAAAAAGGGGGCCCAAACGGTTGTTTAGGGGTATATAGGGGATGAAATCCTACCCAGGTACTTAGATTATAGGGAGTATTATAAGTCAAGTTACAAGGGATTATAAGGATCCCTATGAAACAAGCATTATTGGATGACTTGGTCTAAAACAGCTATCGGTCCCTAAAAAAAAATCCAGACCCCTCCTGATTTCTCGTAGGATTGATGGTCAAAAAATCCCATCCCTATGTCATAGGATTTGGGGAAATCCCTAGATGTAGTATGATTTACAGCATGGGATTATTCCGTGTTTTTTTTGAAAAGTGGAGATGATGAACAACACTAGTGCTTATGAGTTTCTCAAGGGTTCCTCCAGGATTCTAGTGACAGGGCACATTTTGAGTATGGAAATTTTATGAAATTTTCTTGCCAAGAAAGATCACAGCTTCAATTGTTTGGGCAAATTATAACGACCCTTCCCGCTGGGTTGGTCACCTTAAATGGTGGTGAATAGTGTCCCCCACATCTCCTGATCATTCAGGTTTAGGAATTGTAGGAAATTTTGCCTTTTTTATTGATCCATGTATGTTATAGTTACCTAGATTTACAATAAAAATCAAGCCTGCATGTAGGTAAATATACTATTCCCATGGATGGTACGGGTAAGGATCCCTATTCAACAACCAGTGTAATGGAAAGTAAGGGATCCCAGATTTTTTTTGAAGGGGTACACCGAATGTATTTATTTTTTTCCGGTTTGAAGCGTGTTTCCATTTAGGGGGACGAAGGAACCCCCAGATATCCCAAAAAAAGGTTGGAACTGTTGGAGGGCAACTTTTTTTCTGCCAGGAAGGCAAGTCCTACTTCGAGCTTTTTGACTTTCTTCTTTGGAAGGAGCGCGGGGAGGTTGTTGCTTTTTCTGCTGGGACTGTTTCTTAAAAAAATGTGTGTGTACAAAAAAAGCAACGGCCTCTTTTGGGCGCGTTTAAATTTAGATGTAACCCATGTAGCCCACTAACTCATGTTTGCCAGTGTGACTTTGCCTCGCAATGACGCCAGGCAACCCACAAAAAGTTACCGTTCTTGAAAACTAACACATCCTTTGAAAATTGATGGTTGGAAGTCCAAGTTTCCTTTTAAAATGGTCCCTTTTCAGATTTGGGACCCCAGTTGGGACCCGCTTCAGGAGAAGCTCTTGGCCATTGGCATTTATCGCACAGTACCTGCACCCAAGACGTGGATGGTAAGTTTGCTAAATTTCCAGTAGTAAAGTCAAGCAACATCAGACCTAAGATAATTGCCATGTAAAGTGGATATAGTGACCTGGAACCCCAACCAACCAGTTTAATAAATGTTTCAAATTGATGTTTAAACAACCATTTCCTATATAAAGATTTGGAATCATCCAATTGAAACAACCATTTGTAAACAGATGTTTCAGGTTCCAGGCGTAAATTTTTGCATTTTGCAGTTTTTATTGTTATTTTGATTTTGCAGGAATGATTCATATTTTCTGCTAGACATGTTTGACTCAGAATCATTTTCGTTGCCATTCATTTCATTGGTTATTTTCATCCCTGCCTGGGGAAATGATCCAATTTGACTAATATTTTTCAAATGGTTTGAACCACCAACTAGAAAACTCAGATCCAACATGCTCTTGGAATCTTTTTGAATCCTGGGACCCCGCCTCCAAGCTACCACCATCCGGAATAAGGATGGAATAAGGAGTCACCAAAACACACACCTCTATATTCTATCCTATGATACATTACCATGCATATACCTAGAGTCCAATGACCTATATTTGAAGATCAACCCTCCAAAACAAGGCCTTGTCCCATCAAAAGGATGGTCATGGGGGGACCAGGTATTTTATTGGCAGGTCAATTTGTCTATAGGATCCGCTTCCTGTTCCTTATGTCATAGTCGGAATCCACATCGAACAAAATGGCCCTAATTTAAACCAACAATGAAACCGTTGGTGTTTGTTTAGTGGGTCATTGTCACTCACCGTAGCCATTTTGGCTCAAGCCGTTTGTCAGACCATGCCAAGCTCAGCGATGTCTCCGTTTCTGATGTTTGTCGCATTCGCCGTAGGCTGATCTCGTGTGCGGTGAAGACGAACTGCACATAACTGCACCATATGACATCTCTGTTGGTGCTCCTCCTTTCAGCTACTTGCCACTGGTTGACTTGGAAGAAGGACGTTGTAACTCTGATAGAGGCTAGCGGTGTACTGACGTCGCGCAAGAGCCGGCTCACCAGGAGCCGGCAGCGCCGCATAGGACAGGTTCCATAAGCAGAGTTGCTCGGCATATCACCGTCGCCAGCACTGCCGGGTCGCCGCGCAGTGTGACACGCAGCTCTTCTGGTTCGCCATTATACCCTTCCCTTCATTTTAAGCGAGACGACGCGCCCCTGCCAAGACAATGCTGTGTGACTATAAGTTGCTGCTTGTGCGCCAGCCATTCCTTTTTGCGACCATCCCCTTCCCTTTCGCTGATGCGGGGGATCCTCTTTCTTTTACCCCTTGTGATGCCATCCATCTCAACACTAGATTCTTCATTCGTCAGCCAAGTTGTCACCTTGTTCCAGGGGAGACATGGCCTTGGGGTGGTGCAGAACGCCCAGAGACCGATCTATTTAAACTTGCAACTCAATCCATGTACTTGTTTCTTTCTGGGGAGCAAGGATACAGTCATGATTGCCAGTCAGTATCTGCTTTGGAAAAAACTCTTGCCATCTCGTGTGTCACCTATATGTCTCGAGTGGCCCACATATTCGCAGTTGATGTTACCGAACTTGCGAGACACCAACCATGATTCCGTTTTAGTGCCCAGAGACTTGGTACTGGGGCTGCTGCACCCGATGCTCCAACACGCAGTGAATTTCTCAAATTCATCTCACGTGCCATTTGCAACATAAGCTGGCTCAATGCAGATGACCTGCAAGCAACTGTGCATACGAATCTCCGCAACTTCCAGTATTCAAACCAGGCATTGGTTGACTCATAGGAGGTGGAGGTGGTGTACTTGCTGCTGGTGCAGGCGCCGGCATAGGTACTCGACCTTGATTCTCACAAGGAAGACTTCCAGAAGACATTCCAAAGATGTTCAACTTTGGGAGTGGAGACTTTTCCCAGATCCTTGACAATTAAGTCTTTTCCTCATTGTCTCATCATGAAGACGTATGACGTATCTCTTTTATTTTGGGACCGATGCTTCCAAAGTTCCTTGTTGAAAGGAGCTTTACGTTCACTTTTCTTCGTCGTCCTGGGTAGATGGCCTGCTGGTTTCTGTCCTGTCCGGGATTGGAACCTACAGCATCTGGACGGCAAGGGGCAGAGCCTCCTGGTTTGAATCGGTACTGCCCGCTCTAGTCCTTTTGGCGAGTCAATTTTTTTCCACCGCTGAATATACCCTTCTGGTAATACTGTTGTGAGATTCAAGATTTGCACGGATTTCAGGACGGGTGTTGGATCTTGAAGCTGAGACGTGACGTGCGAGCGCACAGTGGGTCAAATGTTTTTTGACGGCTGAATATCTTTCTGGTAATTTACTGCTGTGAGATTCAGAATTTGAGCGCTGACTTGACAGAAGTGTTGGACTTTTACAGGTAATGCTCAAACATGGGTTTCATGACGGGCGTTGGTTGTTGACAGAAGATGTTTGACGGCACTGTGAGCCAATCTTTTTTGCACGACTGCCAGATTTTCTTTTGGCTCACAGGGCTCTCGTGCTAGTGTTACCTGCACACTGCTGCGGAGGATGATGGCGCCTGTTTCTGCGCGGTTTTTGAACCAAGGCAGTCGCAAAACGGCGGAGCGCAAAGGACAGCTTGCAGGTCCTTGTCCTGAGGCCGGGCTTCTTTTGCTCCTCTTTGTCGGATGAGTGCAGTGACTGACTGAATAATTTGACTGCACCATTCGTTGCAGGCGGGCTGCGAAGGAAAGCTGCGGGTGACTTGTTGGTCACGCACTTGTTTGTATCCGGCCCTGTGATATTGCCACGTGGTGGTTCCTTGGCTGCACGTGTGGGTTGCGTGCGCAAAGGCCTTTACACATTCACAGACACCCCTACACACATGATGTTGCCTAGAGGATCCAATGCTTTGCTTTGTGCATCGTTTCTGCCAATGACATCGCTGCATGTCATTTGTTGCAAATGTCTCGTTTGGACATGACCAGCTTCTGCCACCACACTGTATAAGCAAAAGGGTTCGAGTGAGACACTCTGCATGCAAAAAGGTTTGCATGAGAAACGCGTAGAAATGCTTTTTGCAAATGCAAAAAGGTTTTGGTGAAAAAACCTAGAAAGAACCATCCGCATGAAGTTCACATAATACGTCTCGACCATACATATAATATATATAGACATATATAGACCCATGGTTTTTAAAAATTGGGGTTTGCGGTTTACATTGATCTATTGGTTTCCCTTTTTTCCGGCTTTGGGGAAATGGAATTTTTCCTTCCATGGGTCATGCCTATACAGTCAGGCCACGTTGCACGGTTTTCATTTGCCAATGTTTGGCTGTTTTTTTTTTACATCGGGGAATGCAAAGGTAGCAAGGATTTGGGTTTCCTTCCTCTTACAATGCAGGTAAAGGGCCCCATGCAGAATTGTCCCCACATTTCTTTGGAAGGAAACAAAGACAAACCCATGTGTTTGCTTTTGCTGGGTATACCAAATGTTTCCCAAGAATTTAAAATGCAGAATGGTTTTCCCTTTAAATTTTCAAAAAAAAACCGGTCACTTGGCGTCTATTCGCCGCACCGCTCAGCCTTTTTGGTGGGCATCGGCAAGGTTTCTGCGAGCACAACTAGGGCCACGAAAGCGCAGAAACATTTGGGGGGCTCAGTTTCAGCCCCGCAAACATTTGCATGAAATAAGCCTTGTAAGCAACCATTTTTTTTATTTGGAGACACCTGCCACTCAAACATGATCCCTTTTTTCATGTAGAAACCATATAGCTTACAGCTCTTAAACCAATTACGCTAACCATCATTAGCGGTGGTGTTTCCCAGAATATGAGACTTGGAACTCCATGCAAGAAGATTAGTTTCCACTAAAATCTTCAGCTTCAGCCATGGGGTCGCTGTTGCTGTAATCTGGACCTTTGCCTATTTTTGCAAGTGGTGGTATTTGAAGGTGGGTTTTGGTCGGTCATTTTTCCAAAATTTTGTTTCCAAATATCTTGCAAAATTTGACGCAACATAAATGCAAGAACCATTGTATTTCCCCGAAAGAACGAAGATGGCTCATTCAAAGCTCAGCGCTCTCTCAGGTGGCTTCTCCTCCTGAAGGAGTTCGGCAAGGTTTTCTCACCGTGCCCCATGTCATGGCCCCCAAAACTTCAAGTTAAAGAAAGATCAATCCAGTCTCGAAACATGGAAAAGAGCCGAGGTGTATAAACACAATCTCACTAAAAAAGTGTTTCTGAGATTCCATGACTTGTTTTTTCCAAACTTTTGTTCAAGTCTTGGTTTTCCTAAACTGCCCCACGTCGGTGCATGTTGCCTGCTCCAATGGCTTTGGTGGAGCACGAAGACCTTTCGCAATCATGGCGATCAGTCAGTTTCTTGATTTGGTTTTAAATCATTTCAGGTTTAGTTTTAGCAGTAAGCCCAAACGAAATCGAAATTAACAATTCAAATTCCTTCGGTTTCCCCATCACCAACGAAGCAAACGCTCCACCAATTCAATTTCATCTGAGGACCAGGAAAGATCGACTGGAACTTTGACGTTGTCGCCACTAGCCAGCATTGGCGGTCTTCAGGGGGGAACTCAACCATGAAAGAAATAATAGTTGAAATAGAGATAGTCTATTTCATTTCGATGTTTGCCCGTGAAATTTGGTTCAACCATGAAACAAGTAGATGAAAGAACTTCAATTGATCAAACCCTTGAGATTCGTTGATGTTCAAACAAAGAAGTGGTGAGGTTAATGTCATCTTTAAAAACCGATGAATTTTTATGTCCAATAGCGTTTTCTGAGGAGAGGGTGGCCCTGAGAATGTACCAAAACATTCCACTCAGTATCCTGAACGCCTTCAACAACCCAGAGTATAAGGGGGGACCTTTGATTGTGCTACCCCAGAGCGGCAATGTGAAGACACCAACCGCAAACGAGATCAGCATTAACTACATGTGGCTTCTTCCAATGGTGGAGCATTTTCCTTCAAAGGCGAGCCAACTTAGTGTTTGATTTTTGTACAGAACTTGGCGGGTATACTTCCGTTGGATTTATATAGTTTTTTCTCTTCAGCTACACAATGAAATCTTGGTCAGTGTCTAGTTGACATGTTCCAAATCTAACATGGATCTTTACACAGGACCCCGGGTAGGCTATACGAAGTTAAAGAAAGGTCCGGTGGGAAATAACCCTTGTAGCGGTAGATTTGCAACCAACGCTTGCCTCACCTTTGCCCTGGGAAGGTTCCTTCGGCCTACCTGCTCACGGATGTCTATTTGCTGCTGGACAAGTTGTTGGGCAAGAAGATTTTGAAGGGTGATGCGAAGTTAAAGCAATCAAAGATGACGCTAGCAGCCATGGAAGCTTGCAAGGCTAAGCGCCTTTTGGGTGCTCTCCGGGCGCTATGGCGTTCTAGCGCTACCAATGGCCAAGACGGCAACATCACCCATTTGAAGTCTTTCCTTCGAACTTCACCACTGCAGAAAAAGCATGGCGCACCTGCGTCTTTGCCTGCACCTCCGACCCCACCTAGCAGTGATGATGAGCGTGATGAATTCCCTGACAGTGAAGGTGAAGATGGTCATGAAGATGCTTCCCCTGACGGTGAAGGTCATGATGGTGAAGGTGAAGATGGTCATGAAGATGCTTCCCCTGACGGTGAAGGTCATGATGGTGAAGGTGAAGATGGTCATGAAGATGCTTCCCCTGACGGTGAAGGTGAAGATGGTCATGAAGATGACAGTGAAAGTGATGATGGTCAGGAAGCTGACCGTGAAGGTAATGATGGTCATGAAGATGCTTCCCCTGACCGTGAAGTTGAAGGTGATGATGGTCATGATCATCACGGTTCCCATCACGATGGCAAAGATGGTGATGCTGATGGCTTGGTTGGATACTCCCAGAACTCTTCCGATGGTTCTACTTTGAATGCCTCTACTTTGGCTTTGGGAAGCCCTACGCCACCTTCTCCAGTTCCCGTGGATGATGAGTCTGGCAGCGAGATGAGTGAGGACCAACGCGATTCTCAAAATCCCGGTGCTTGGATGGGTCGTGCCATGATGGCTGCGCGCCATTTGGAGAGAGAGGAAGCGGAGAAAGCAAAGCGGAACGACCGGCTGAAGTACTTGGTGAACTCTGTGAAGGCAGGGCTACGCTGGCAAGTTTCGAATGCTGAGTCTTTGGATGGCAGCCAGTTGGAGGGCTACCTTACGTTTTGCCATGAAGCTTTGGGATGGTACGGCGAGGACGTGTTCGGCAAACTTTGCGACATTGACTTCTTCAAGCGGTGGTGTTTGGAGCAAAAGCGAGATGATGCCCAGGACTGGGCATTTTTTGGCGGTTACTCAAAGTACGTTTTGATTTTGGTAGATGGAAGTAACGCAGAGTCACAACAACTACAACGATACGGTTTTTTACTTGGTAGATGGAAGTAACGCAGAATCACATCTACTTCAACATCTTGGATATACCGTTTTTAGTTGGTGGATGCAAGTAATGCAGCTTCACAACAACTT
>Ga0126337_10002722_pt1 | contig 11306 bp, 5 predicted proteins | sample DipCmetagenome_FD_92527 | JGI IMG/M metagenome (GOLD analysis project Ga0126337, IMG submission 92527) | Coral microbial communities from La Bocana,Puerto Morelos, Mexico - Diploria C A metagenome | ecosystem: Host-associated > Invertebrates > Cnidaria > Coral | place: La Bocana,Puerto Morelos... | reverse complement strand
GCATATCCTGCGACAAAACAGAAACAGCCATACCAACATAGCCCTATCATGGACACCTGAAGGAAAAAGGAGGAGAGGAAGACCTAAGACCACCTGGCGTAGAACAGTCGAGAAAGAGAGGAAAAGTGCGGGATGGGGTACATGGGATAAGGCAAGGGCTGCTGCAGCCAACAGAGAAAATTGGAGGCATTCTGTGGAGGCCTTATGTGCCACGAGGCACAAAGAAGCTAGGTAACAGGTAACATATAAGATATACGAAAGACATATTTGAAGAAAATCATACGTAAGCTTATTTGGAAAACGTTGCTCCGATTTCGATTATTGCAACTAAAACACTGTATATGCGCTTTTCAGATTTTTCTCCTATATATTGTATTCAGTTTACAGCTTCAAATCCATAAATTCTGCATTGCGGGGTATTTGCAGAATTTGCGAAGATTGGAACCTAAGTACTGAGAACTCGTGTGATGAAGCATGCAAGCGATACTAAAAATAAACCTTTATAGAAATAATTTTCAGTCGTTTTGTAGTAAATGGTTCTCGTCCAGTATTGTGATTGGTTTGGGTAATTTTTGGATATAATTTATCACCACGAAACGTTACTATGGTAACGAGGTATAAGCAGATCCAAGCCCTTGCTGATTGACTATCAGTTTTTCAATTATAATAAAATGACTCCAAACTCAGATTGTGGTAAAGATTGTCTGTTTGAACTCTTGTATGACTATTACTTTCACTTTGACTAGTTAATTGTAGGCATTTTCTTTGACATTTCAATTGCATGTAGTGTGGCCAATGCAAGGAGATGTTAGAATACTCCAGCGTGATAAATATCATTATTATACCTCAAATACGTTTTCCAATATTGCAAGACAATGTGTTTTGTGTCTAGGGTCAAAACTCACTGACTCCCTAGGGAAACAACGAGTTGAACTTTCGACTCCCACGAGATCATGTCGTGTTCCTTGAAACCATGGCAAACTTGTGTGCAAGCCAGAATCAAGGAAACGATTTTTTCCGCAGCTTTTCTTCTATTTTTGAGTTGGGGGTTATACCAAAACAGTTAATGACTGGCATAAAGGGAAAATTAAGGGAACATTGGAGGTCTCGAAGAAACAAAATTCACTGTTTCCCTTGCATTTGGGCCCATCATTAAATGCTTATTACAGTTTGTAGTTTCTTCAAATTGCATCGGGCTGGTTTGCTAACACGATGACATGATCCACGAAAACATTATAAAACTTCTAATAAACAACCAACTTCCCTATAGTGTTGGCACTTATCTTATTTCCAGTGTAATATGTGGCTTATTTCAGTTTCCCCATCAATGAGCACCCTTCACTAGTCTTCTTTCTTAATTTCGTTCCCATACCTCGTACTGTTCAATAGCACTGTTTGGCCGTGGGAGATCTACGTTCAACATGACCTTGAAAAGCACGTGTCGTGCGCGCAATCTTGTGCGATTTTTGCGTGTTTCGTATTTCTCATTTATGGCGGAAAAGGAATTAAATTCTGATAAGGAGCAATTTTCAGATCATTTCCGATCTCAGAACATCCTGTTCCCTTATGTAAATTTTTTCTTGAAATTTTGGAAGGAAGAAATATTTTTTCTTTTATAAGATTCTCATTTTACTGGGCTATCCATCGACCATAGAGTATGCTCAACATTTCAAACTTAATAATATACAAGCAACAATTTCTGCACTCTGATTGGCTGGGAACATGTCAATTAATCCCAAATCAGTGAACAGTGCAATTTCACCAGTGCAAAAAAGTGAAATTGAGTGCAAAACGGTGAAATTGAGTACAAAACAGTGAAATTAAAAACGATTGACAGCTCCTACAAAATTGAGCTGGGACAAACCGGCAAAATGGCGGACAATAATTAGACGAAGATTGAAACTCTCTAAATAAAATTTTAATACAAAGACTTCATAATAAAGCAAAATACTAAGCTCAGCATAAAACTACTAGACTAGTTATCGCGAAGTGTGCAAGAAAGGAAAACTACACAAAAGCCTTGAGGAGAAAAACATAAACCTGAGCTTGACTGAATTGAAATATGCCGGAGCCGATCACGGGGGCTTGACAACACATGTGACAACATCCCAGTTCAAAAAGGAAATTTAAAATTCCGTCAGTGGTACGAAGCAAAATGCGAAGAAGTACACCAAAAGACGTCCTAAGAACCAACCACGTCTTCATTTTGAAGACGAAAGGTGCAAGTATTATACGATTGCGAAAGAGCTTTGAGAAAAGCTTAGAGATTAGGTTAGATAGTTCACAAACAAAACGCGACAAACGCAAATCTAACCTGTACAACGTCCAATGAAGAAGCTTAAGTCAGGAAGCAACCAGAGGAAGTTAATAAATGTCCTTCAGTGCCGCGGAGAAAATCCGTTTCTCGGTAGACTTTAGCTTCGTTTCTCTGCATTTTAGTTAAAGCAAGTTGTGCTGGGTTGAAGAGTTACCTCGGCGAAGACAAGCTTGAACGCGGTACGAAGTTTTTTTTTCAACCACTCGACAGTTGTAAAGAAAGCCGTATTAAAGCCGCTGGAAAGTTTGTTTTGCTTAGTGGTCAAGTTCTTCAATTCACTGTAAATTAAATCTGCTATTCACAGTTAAAAGAAACTGTTCAATTTTCATACATGACTTCGAGAGAGTGAATGAATTTTTACGCTTGAATTCACATGTCAAATTTTCTTCCAATATTGACGCTTCATTTATAACGTCAAGTACTGAAGCGTGACAGAAATTGTTTTTTGTATATTATTAAAAAGTAATCAAATGATTTTTCTCGTGCAATTTTTTGAAGTCTTAGAAAAATTTACTTGTGCTTATTTATTCCAAATTGCACTCGAAATCATTCGATTACCTATACAAATAATTTGGGTATTAAAATAGTTTCATTAAGAACTGAAGATTGTGAGCTATTTTGTCCTAACTGCATTTGCATCCTTATAAGACTTTATAAATTAAATATTTGAAATTAATTCCCCAGCTTCAAGTTCTTTGGACTAAAAAATAACGTGGTGTTTTTGTTATTGGGAAATTACCAACATTGCGCGACAGAAGTAGTCGTGCAAGCGCGCGGTTTCCCTTATAATAAGGCGTGCGTTGTCCATTGTTACGTCATGAATGCAAACTCGCCGCTTAGAATCAGACTGCGTTTACAACGAGTTAGTTGCGTTGAAATTTGGAGTGCTAATTTGCTACAAACACGAGATTTATACAGCATCGAGAGCGACATGCTAGGGCTGCTAACCAAGAAGGTTTAGTAGATTTTGCTTTGCTTTCATCGCATTCTCAATGTTTACATTTTATACGCATAATAATCATGTGAATTCCGAGCTAATGTTTGAAGCTTATTTCACTGAAGACATGGTGAATTTTCTTCTCAGTAAATCTAGCAGAGCAAAATGAAGTTGATCCTTGTTTGGAGGCCTAGAAGAAGACTGCACCAAGTCATGTAATTTAACAGTTTAGTTTAGGGAGTTCGCAGAGATTTCATTTTCCTCTTTCGCCAAGTTGACGAGACGCGTATTTTCCGCCTCGTAGAACTACAGCGTCTATTTTCAATGTACAGTTAGGTTGTCTTCAATGCTGAGTCTAAATTCGTCAACAGCAAAACGAATCTCACAAAATAATTTATTTCAAACTTTCTGTTGACGTCTAAAATTCTTACATTGAAAATATATCTTTATCTTATAAAAGAGCGCGCGCGAAACTCGGAATGCTTATTTTACAAGCTTATATATATATAAGATATACGAAAGAGATTTTTGAAGGAAAGCATACATATAGATTACTTCATAGAAAGTGCGCCGTACGAATTTTTATTTACGAGTTGCAAAACTTTGGAAAACGAACGAGTGAGCGCAGCGAACGAGTGAGTTTACCAAAGTTTTGCACAAGATTCAAACGGTCAAATCTCGCACAAGATTCAAACGGTCACTTGTCTGTTGAAGGACATGCCAGTAATGAGACAAGAGCTTGATCAATAATGTTTGACAAAGAGAGATTCTTACAACCACTTTCATATTACTTGCATAGGTGACTTTTGACCATCTTTCGACAATGTTTCGTGTTATGAGCGGACCAAATGACAAATAAATGATAATTACGGACCTCGAATAAATGTAGGAGACTGTACTGTGGACTTTGCATGTTTCCCGATTTAAGTCATAATTCAAACGTTTTTAGTGTAGTGGATCGGCTCTCAATTGCGAGGAATGGTGTCTTCCGGTTGAATTGTGCCGCTATCGCACAGCATACATTTGAGACATTCTGTACGACAAACGTCAACTCTTCCGAATACATTCGAAACAGTTGACTTTTCTCTTACAGAATGACTTCTTAATACTCCTAACCTTAGTTTGATTTCAAATATATCGATCTTTAATGGCTAACAGTCGAGTTTGGCTATAATGAAGTGAGTTGCGCTAACATTTTTTACGTAGGGCAGTTTTAAGTATAAACTTTAATGAACACAAAGATCCAACGGTACAACAAGCACATGGCGAACCTAATCAGGTAACGCATAGATCTGACGTAATAACAGCTAAACGAGGTACAGACGTGCCCAGACTCTTATAGGCGGGAGTACAAATATACCACAGGCAGGTTACACTACATGACTTGTCGAGAGATGGCATGTCCAAAGATGTCGCTCTGCACGTAACATATCCATAGTGGATGGCAAAAGTACTGCTTAAGCCGATTCCTAGGGGCCTGTTTATATGGAGGAAACTTGTCCTTGGTGACCAAACCAAAACAGGGACCCTAACACAGTAAAAAAAAAGAGAAGCAAGAAAAAATTGCTTTTATTGTTAAAGAAATTTCATGAAGTCTGGTGTAAAGCCATTACGTTGATATCCGCTGTACATACTCAACGCCCTGTATTAGCGCTAGCAAGACATTTTGTCGAATGAATATTATAACCTGTTTCTTGAGGTACTAACTTCCAGATGTTTTTTTTCTTTTTTTCTAATAGAGGATATGGAGAGGAGAATATCAAACTAGAAAGGAAAAACCAGGACAGGCCTGCACGGACTCCCAATGTGGTTTTTGTGGTTGCGTCGCATTATCAAAAGCCTTCAAATTATAGTTTTGCTCTTACAAGCATATCCTTTTGAGATTTACCTCTTTTGTAAGATATGATCGGAGGCTTTTTAAAAATTGTTTTTTTTGTTTCTGCGGTTTAAAAGCCGATTGTCTTGAGTCAAAGATGACCTCTGACAGGGACCTTTCTATATATTTCTTGGGATACCCGCGTGCTTCGAGGCGTCGTTTGAAGTTTTGCAAGGCACTCTTCAAATGTATTTAAAGAGTTTGTTGTAAGCAGTCCTATTGCTTAGCCTTTGATAAAGACTCTTTTTATCTGGAGGCTGGCACGAAGTGAAATGGGTATATTGAAAGGTTTCGGTCGGCTTGTAGTGAGTTTTGATGTCCAGGATGGATCAGTCTTTCTATGAATCTCTCTCCTTTGAAGACAACTGCATCAAGGAAAGTTATTTCGTTCTCTGATATTTCGGCTGTGAATTTTATTGTCAGGTGGTATCAGTGTTAGCTTGTTCAATGAAACGATCCACTTTATTTCTTGTACAGTCCCAAAGGAAGAAGTCGTCATCAATGTAACGTTTCCATTCTCTTGGCTTGGTATTGGAAACTCCTTTCACAGTTGGTAGAGACTGCAAGCAAATTCTTCTCTATATTTAAGAGCCTCGCTGAAAAGCAGAACGACGAAAAACTAGTCTAGGTCTAGGTGAAAGATTTATACGTGTTAAAGGAAAACCAAAGCTGGGTGCTTTGGGGTAGACTAGGCGCTATCAGGAGCTATGTTAAACGTCGCTTTACGAAGCATGTGGGATAATCAATCTTATGACACCTACTCATAAGAATGTGCATAGGTAAAGCGGACGTTATTGTAAGTAACATTGCAACTTTGGAATAGATTTTTCGATTTTTAGTTTGGAAAATGCCTTTTTCAGTTTTCCTCGCCAAAAATCAACTCAGTAATGCAGAGTAATATGATTGTATAGACTCCATTGCCTGTCAATGCCTAACAGTGATTTCAAAGTAAAAAAATAACTGGTTTCCAGACCGTTTCAGTTTCATAAAGGTTCAGCGGAAAAATGCCCGCCCTGTCCATTGTATATGACTATGCATCTTAGCCCCACCCCTCCCTCCTCCTTCCTCCTACTTAAGCTTGCTCATTTCTGGTTTACTTTAGCTTGCTCATTTCTGGTTATCTTCTGTCGCCCTTTTCATATTTTTGTATCATATAAATATTCATGCTTTTGGTATGCATTGCTGTAGGAGAACATCGTCGACCGCAAATCGATGACCTTCAAGGGAATATTACCCATGCTGGATCTGGATAAACATGCTAATATTTAGCACGACGACGGTGTTTGAACAATTTTCTATAGTTCCACAAGCCTTGGAAATAAACAACTGAACCCTCGGACCCTCGGATGGAAACTACACTTACACTATTGGCTTATTTTTGTGAGTAGCCAGGATTTTCGATCCTCTCTACGAGTATAAAAAAGGCAAAGGGACCCACTTCATAGGAGAGAATCTAATTTTGGAAATCAATAAATCATTTCATAAAGCAAATGAACAAGACGAGAGTCAAAACATGTAATTATTTTAATGGTACTCCTCGAACACCGTATCGAACACCGTATCGAACAACGTATCGAACACCGTATTGTGCACCGACCAGGTCACAATCTTTTTTAAGTAAGCGTTCTTGCAGAAACAACAACATACCTATCTCTATGCCGCATTCTTCATTGGCAACTTCCATTAACGACTATCGAAACTTCACTTCAAAGAAATAAATGTTAACTGGCCTCCCTCTTTCGCTTGGAAGTGTGAGTTTAATAATATACTAAAAACATGTAGTTTGCACTTTGCAAACAGCTTCCGTGGAATAACCTTTTTGGTACGTTGCAGCCAACCAGAATGGAAAATCGCAAATTATCGGCCACATAGGAATGAGTTCTCCAAACGATCGAACTCCTAGTAAAGGACATTCCATTGTTGCAGACAATCAATATGTTTAACCTGGTAATAATTTGTGTTTAAATAACCTTGCATATCCCACTAGAAAACAAAGAAAATAATTTGAATCGCATGCTGATGACCCCTCAAAGACAAACTGAAAATGACAAAAATTATAAACTGGGCTTTCAATAATCTCTTGAAAAAATTTGAAACATTACATTTTGTCGCTGCTTTTGCATATATCTTAAATATCGCAGTTTAGCCATTAAATTATATGTTGTCGTTTATTTATTTTTTTGTTTAAAGCTTGTGGCTCGGAGATGAATAGCACACTGAAAAGTCCTGGATACCCAAACAACTATCCGAACAACATGGACTGTGTTTATCACACTGAGACTAGTTTGTTGTGATAGACGCGAAAATTACATTGTTTCAGACAAACTTTCAGCTGAAAATGGATACGTTGATAACATTGGATACGTGACAGTTGAGCCTGAGAGTTGTTCTTTGGTGATGGTTTGACATTGACATCGGCTCAACTTAAAGTGGCGCCTGTAAAGTGCTTTTATTTGTATAAAAGATAAAGCCTACTATACAACTTCCATCAAGAATTCTAATCTATATTTATTCCTTTATTTACACATAGATTGTATATCTCAATGTTCCTATTCGTCAGACAGGTATTGAGGAAATACTCTTTTATGCTTAAATGTCAAGTCACCCGAGCTCGCTACGAAATGCGCTACAACGGTGACTGACAAGATGTAAGGTTGTCTTTTGTTTAAAACGCATTGACTGCCGAATGGCAATAAGTATAAATCTCACATTTTCCCCTGCTGGTAGATCAGTGCGAAGTTGAAACTTCGACAGATTGTGATTTTTCTTCAGTTCTGTTGTCAAAGCGATAGCTAACAAATATGAAGGTTTATCGATGCATCTTAAACAGTAGCGTTGTTAACACCTTAATTAACATTAGAGTGAAATTTTAAGCGAGTCGTTACTTATTGAGTGCAAAAGACTCACTTATATCCAGGATTGAACGCAAGTATTGTTCACTTAGTACTTCATATTTGGTAGGGTTATCTGACATTTTCATATTACTTCATATTTGACAGAATTGTGTGCGTTTTGGTGTCTTTTTACCAATGAGGACACTTTGTGATGCTTATCATAAGGAATTTGAATCTCCTTAGCGTTCAATCCTGGACATATCTGAAAAGACGATATCCACTTTCGAATTGTTTCGTAATATATCAAGCGTGAGAGATCGTGTTTCATCGGGATATCCAAACACCAAGAAAAGTGTTGAAAATACGACGCGCAGCGGAGTATTTTGACCAAATTCGCGGGGGTGTTCGGATAGCCGATGAAACACTGTCTCAAGTGTTTGATATATCTTCTCAATCGAAGCATAAAATAAGGCGTAAACGGAGATAAAAATTGCCAATATTTATCCTAATTAAGACCGGATAATGAGGAAAAATGTCTTTTTGTTTGTGTGTTACAAATCCCTCTCCTTGGATTTTTTCAGGCCTAGAAAGTCTACGATGTCTGTCAGTATCGATGATAATTCCCCACCTTTGTACCTACTTATCTATTCTGCAATTTTGTAGCCTTTTTAAATCATTTAAAGTTTAATTTTCACAGGTCACTGAGATCAAACAACATTCAAAGGCTACCTGCTGACGTGTTTCATAACTTGACGAAGCTGCAAACAATGTAAGCTCACGAAATTTCAGCGTTACTCTATAGATATAAAGTAATCGGAATTTTAATCGAAGTGTAACTGGTTTAAGGAATTCACTTAATGCAACTCAACCAGCCGAGTGGCTAGAATAACCAGCAACCCGTGCAATGACCACAAAGTACTGCTGGAGGAAGAAAGAGAAAGGGGGCTGAGGGAGTGAAATAAATTTCCGCCAAAGAACTTGTACCCTTGAGCGGACAGAAAAAAAGGACTTCTAGCTACTTGACCGATGTCTCCACTAGTGCTTAAGGAAAATATAGTCCATTCTATGCAAAGAAATTTTTGTGCAGATTTTGTAATGTAATGAACGTCGATATTTCTTTCAGTGAGTTGCTCCATTGCTTTTGCGCATACAACAACCAACACGTCTGGATCTATCGAGATCAGCAAACCGAAATTAAAATAAATAATATTTAAATAGAGTTCTTTTAATTATAAGTGGGACTGGTCTCATCTGAGATCACCAATCCTTAGGTTGATTCCATGTAGCCTTTCTAACGATTGAATATGCCAACGACAAAACGTAAAGATAATTTCAGTTAATTTCACAGATTGTTGACATCAAACGCTATCACATTTTTACCCGATGGAGTCTTTACCGCATTAACGGCTTTGTTCAGACTGTAAGTGAACAGATCTGAGAAAAAAACGAAAATGATTACGGTTTTTAAAGCTGTTATACAAATGGAATGCCGTTGTTAAAAGATGACAAGGTTATAACGGAGTTACATATACTCTCACATACTGTATAACATTTCATCTGAAAGTACATCCTGGAGATTTATTACTCCTTTATAGTGCCAAAATGCAGGTATGTATGTACTTCGCCTCAAAATCAACAAAAGAACCAGCACCACCCGGTGTTGGAAAATCATGGGTTCAATTCTTTTCGGGGACTTGCTCGTGCCATGTTGATGAATTCTCCTTTCACAAAAGAGCGGAATTTGAAAGTTGCATATAGATATCAAATAATTATATCGTGTGATCTGTAAAAGTGCACATATTTCCACTAACTGGGCTTGATTAGTCACTAAAAAAATAGTTAATTAAACTTCCAGGAGTTTGGCCTCAAATGGTATCAGAGTCTTACCTGACAGAATATTTGCCACATTGACAAATCTTGTTTTCCTGTAAGTGGAATAACGTGTCGCTCTGTGAAGCAAGTTACGTAAGTACAGTTGGTCTTACTTTTCTCTCAAATGGCGAATGAAAAGTTGTGTTTTTAGTTCCAAAAGCATTCCAAAAAATCAAAAAAAAAGAATAAGGACAGTCATTTATGTCAAAACGAAGTAGTTTTAGGTATTATTAATGTCGGAAGATGCTGGAGCTTTTAGGTAAAATTAGTATCTGCATATCAATAGGAGAAGGAAACCGTCAGGCAAAGTTTGATATTGACTGTACTCTGTTATTTGTTTGTAAAAGCTATATTCTATGGTCATTGGGGTAAGCTTTGGGATATTTTGTTTACAACATAGTTAAAATATGTACAGAAAAACCAGATTTACCGTAAAATTTGAGATTTGAAATTGCAAAATTAAGATGCCCATTTTTCATAATGTTTTCAAGAAAAGTTAGGGAGCCCACTATGTTTTAGAGCGAGCTTTCGTGATTCGATTGAAGAAAACGGTGACCAGCAGCTGTGTAGAGTTCACAGATGTACTTACGAAGTTAGGATACTATGATCAAGCTACGATCTCTTACTAACACTACTCGTAGTAACACTTTTTATGTACTGAGTGACTATTGTTACCATTTCGCCAGGGATGTTTCTTCTAACGCTATCTCAGCCTTAATTGCCTGACGGAGTGTTTTCTGCTCTAACGAATTTAATTGAACTGTAAGTTTCCGAAGAGATTATTTCAGCCAAAAATATGGAGTCTACAGTACTTACCTAATCTAAGAAGGAACTAAAACGTACATTGTTATATTTATCTTATTCTTCCTGTGTTGGATTCTAGTGATGACAATTCTTTTGATATAGCTTTACTTTGAAATGACAAGCTATGTTCTAATTGACAACATTTATCAAACTTCGTTTCCTTCTACAGAAATCTGACTTCAAATAATATAGTAATCATTTCTGATGATGTGCTTGTTCCTCTCACTCAAGTTCGCATTTTGTAAGTCGCAGATTAAAGAACATAGGAGTAGGTGCTGTTTGTTCGCTAATTATTTTAAACAATAATTCAAACAGGAAATTAATGACTAGATCAATCAATCATCATTTTATTAAACAAAACAGCAAACGTTCACAAATGGTTTGACAATCTCGTTTGCAACCTCGTTCCCAGGGTCCTCCCTCTTCCTACCTCGAGAAAGTACCCTGGTTGCGGCTGGTCACGTGTCTGCTAGATTTTAGCAGATTCCAGAGATGTGATTCAAGGGAGGGGCTGGAAAGTTAAAGTTTGTCTCAGCAAGCCTACCTACTGAGCCAAGTAGGGTGTGAAATTTATAACCCTCTCGTCGTGGATCGGCAAAAATCACATTCGATATAGAGGAGTTCAATGCGTTGCATTTAGCTGAATTTTCCCCCGTCGATAGTTGG
>Ga0126337_10002720_pt1:0-10000 | contig 11311 bp, 9 predicted proteins | sample DipCmetagenome_FD_92527 | JGI IMG/M metagenome (GOLD analysis project Ga0126337, IMG submission 92527) | Coral microbial communities from La Bocana,Puerto Morelos, Mexico - Diploria C A metagenome | ecosystem: Host-associated > Invertebrates > Cnidaria > Coral | place: La Bocana,Puerto... | reverse complement strand
CTCCCTTAACATAATGTGAACGTGACGTAAAGCTGTGAAAATCCGAATACTGCCGCTTTATGCCAACATTACGCAAACTTAAAGTCCTTTTCATTTTATGCTGGGGAAATTTAAGAGGCCATGAATTAGTGCAGCACGTCAGTTTCGTATTTGGCCAAACCAATTTTTTTTCGTACAGTTTTTGGAGTTGCTTACATCGTTTTATTCTGGGCTGCTATTTACAGAATGCAGCTCGTCTTGGTACGCTCTGCAAGCCCCTCTAGTTGCGAAACGTCTTCTCACGTCTCCCTTTACTTATTGCTTCACACGTTGATTGGGCTACTCAAACTGACAGAATCTTAAGCCCTGGCGAAACGGCCTCGCAAGTAGTCGCAAGCACCTACAAGTTGAACTTGCGTTGGGTGGCCAAAGGAGCTTGCAAATTTCCTCATAAGTAAACGCAAGACCCCCCAAAAAACATTTCAAAGTAGTCATATGCTGTATTTTGTTGGCTAATAAGCGGTTATTGGACATTAATCAACTTGCGTTGACTAGGTTTGGGTGGCCAAACGGTGAAAAACTTCCGTCGACTTGCATGCAAATTTGATCTCGACCAAAGTGAGCGAAAGTCAACGCAAGTCAACGCAATGGAGTCGCAAGTAGACGTAAGTTGGGAACTTGCGTCTACTTGCGACTCCGTTTGGCCAGGGTTTTAGATCTGGCATTTCTTGATGTCAGGAGCCCATGACCATGGTGGGTTACTCTTACGGATCGTAAGTGTAAAGCTGTTCTTTTAGTTATATTCTGTTACCAGACCAATTATTGATTTCATGATGTGAATTATCGATTGGCGGGCTATCTTTATGATATTTGCTGCCGGTAAAGCGAGATTTTGCGAAAAATGGATTTGTCTTAAAACATTTCTGATATTAAGATACCTCTAACTACAGTTATAGGCAAACATTGCACCAAAAACAAAAGCAAATTTACCGTCTCTAAAGTCTCCACGTTTACTCCACTTCTGGGAGAAATTACTGCATGGGTATTGTTGGTGAATTCTATGTGCAGTTCCTCCGGGAATGCAGTGTTAGTGTCCAGCAGCCACAACTTCGTTTTCTTCTGACCAATCAGCGACGGCAGCGCTTCCTCTCTCGAAAATACACTAATGCCTGTTGTAAAAGATCAGAATAATAAAAATTCAATGAACTAGATCCATGATTTTTTTTAATAATTGACGTACTTGGGCAAATATTCAAATCATGTCTTGTAAGGTAGTGCAATAAGTTTCTATTTTCGGCCAGCTATTTATGTAACCGTGCCGATTAGGTCTTTGGTACGGTGGCCTATAGGGGTAAAACACAACTCAATTTCTCTTCTGAAACACAACAATCTTTTCGAGAACACAACAATCTTTTTGAGAACACAACAATATTTTCGAGAACACAACAATATTTTCGAGAACACAACAATATTTTTGAGAACACAACAATATTTTACAGAACACTAAAATATTTTTTAGAACACAACGAAATTTCGTTATACTCAGCGATCTTTTTCAAAACAAAATAAAATTTTCTGATACACAAACGCAAACTAAAACACAACAAAATTAAGTGAAACACAACAAAATTTCAAAGTACTGGTAACTAACCCCGATGCTGAAAGCGACCGGAACCTGGGACTAGCTCCGGTCAACGTCAATGCGAAGGCGCTATTTTTGTGCCGTTTGTCTGGCGGATTTGATCTGAAATGGCTTCTTCAAGTTCAATAAGCGATAATACAGAAGAGGAAAGCATAATTTCGTATTACTTTTCAAGGGGATATACGTATGAGCTGACTTGTGTGAGTGTTTATGTTCCACCGCTTTCTGGTGTTCTTTGAGGCGAGTAGAACATTTGCGTTTCGTTTCCCCGATATAACTTTTATCACAATCTTTGCATGGGATTGAGTAAATGGCGCCACGAGTCTGATCTTTCGGTACTGGATCTTTCGGTTTGGGAAACAAATTCCCGATGGTCTGATGTGGTTTTTGAGCAATTTTGATGTTATAATTGCTCAAAAATCGCTTTATAGGCTCCATTGTACCATTGATGTACGGTAGAATACAGAAACCCCTTACGGCATCCGGTGCAGTTGTTGACGATTGTTGAGATGGTCGTTTAGGTTTGCTAACATCAATCACGAAGCGCTTTGGGTAGCCATTCGCTACGTGCTTCATTTCCTTTGACCGTTGATCACTAGAAGATGGGATGGTTTTTGCACGATCGGTCAGAGATTTAGCAACAGCCCTCTTGTGCGCAATCGGGTGATGCGAGTGGAACGACAGATATCTTTCAGTGTGGGTAGGTTTAGGAATAGGGGATCTACATGCTATCGAAACATTTGGCGGAGATCTTGAGACCTCTGATGGGTAATACTGACCTAACGGTCAAGAACAACGTTCTGTGAACTGATGAAAAATGTCAAACTCGAAGAAGGTGACGAACTGCTATCATTTGACGTCGTCTCTTTGTTCACTTCCATTCCTGTGGAACTCGCCATTCAAGTTGCCACCGATGTGCTCTCTAAAAATGCAACCTTACAGGATAGATCTACTATTCCTGTTGATGACATTGTTGACCTGTTAGATTTCTGTTTGTCAACAACAAATTTTAAATACAACAACACCTATTACCAGCAGATCTTTGGAACAGCTATGGGTTCTCCTGTATCAGCTGTAATGGCAAACCTGTAATGGAAGACCTAGAGAAACGAGCACTGTCCACTTCCATTGTACAACCGTATTTTTGGAAACGATATGTGGATGATGTGTGTGCAGCCGTTAATTCAAGCCTTGTGCAAACACTACAGCATCATTTGAACAATATCGAGTGATCGATCCAGTTTACGGTTGAAAGGGAAACTAACCGGAAAAATTCTTTTCTGGATGTCTCTGTCTGTCGTCAAGACAACGGTCATCTTTCTACTAAAGTCTATCGTAAACCGACGCATTCCTGAAGCATGGGAAATCAACACTTGCAGGAATCCCCTGAATCGGGATGATGGCATGCATTTACCACATGAGTTTCTGAATTTAGCCTTGAGGGACAGAACTTAATTAGTCCGAATTTGCATACTATAAGAAACGTGCTTTTAGCAAATTTTATTTTTTCACTTTCCCCTGGTGAAGGTCGAAGGTTCAGCCGAAACGTTGGGACTTTTAGAAACATTGAACATCATTTATACGATTTTAACCAGAGTAACATTTTTATTTCTTAATATGTTTCCATCACCTGGTTACAGGAACATTTTCTTAAAAAAATTAGAAGCTAAAAATGTCAGGGAGCTGGTGAAATAATGTAAATTAAATATTTACAGCAGAAGTAAGATATTTCTACCAAAAGAAATACATTCTAGCTAAGCAACAACATTTACATACAATGATGATAATAATAATCCCTACAATCAGAACATTAACCTATGTGTACAGTAATCTACGGAGGATATAAAGTTATTCTAATAGCTATATGTACAAAGCTATATCTTAGGATAATGTTAAGAATTTAATGAAAGATATTGTTCTTTTACACTTGATTTAAAATTTAAAATTTTGATTTGTTCATTTATTGCATTTCAAATCACAGACGCCTGAAATCTTATATTACACTTGCCTTAGTTGGTTCTTACTTTAGGGAGGTATGAGGACTGTTTTGCAGCAGATCTTGTATTATACCGATGACTTCGCTGACCTCATTAAAAAGGTTTTTGATCAAAAGAGGCAATAATTTAGTCTTAAACCTATACATAAATATTGCAATGTGATATGACACGAGATCGTGGAGTTTTATAATATTTAAGTACTCATGGCAATTATACCATATATCAAGAAAGGATAAATCAGTGCCTATTATAGGCCAGTTAATTAAGATATTGATTTCTACATAATAACGAATTTTACTTAATACTCCATTCCTCATCATTTTTTGAGATGCATTCAATTTGCGGTCTCCAAGATAAATTTAAGTACCCCTTATCATTTAGGAAAATATATTATATTCCATACATAGAGGATGCATGTTTTGGCCAAAGCATTTTTTAAGTTTGGTTATCAAGTTGAACTTTCTCTTATCACTGTGAACTAACTTTCTATTATCATCTTGAAATTCTGGGTAAATAGCCTGTAAAAAGATATCATTGTCAAAATAACTTAAACTGAAACAGATGTAAGGGTTGAGTTCTCATTTAGTTCTAACCTGCAAGAAGAAACTTCTCTTGCTTTGTTGCTGAGAGAAAAGACGCTCTGCATGAAGGGTGACTCTCTGGGTGCTTCATGTTGTACTTCACTTCCAATGAGCCTCCTTTGTATATCGTTTTACGATATACAAAGGTAGTTTCACCCCGTTAAGCAGCTTTCAACCCGAATTAAATGGATTTAGTAAATTAAAGAATGCAAGTAGACTAAATCTCAGGCAATCTGGATGGTACGCACAGCACAAAAACTGATATAAGGCCTGGTCTCACAAATTCCGTTCTCTTGAGTTCCGTGAGGACATCTTTTGAGTTATAAATGTAAACATAACATGGGGCATTCAAATATCGGCGAAAATCCATCTGCATTCGCATGACTGATCAATCGATCGTGCGTGGACAACCCCAAGTTTTCCGAGCGTATTTTTTCAACTCCTGCAGTATTCAAGGCATCACTCAGGCTTTTCGGCTCACAGAGGGGGCACTTTTTTCGGGCCGTGGAAGAGACTTTCACACAACATAATATAGAGTAAGGGCTTTCAGAACATTTTAGTTGCGACTTCAAATTCAATGTTCCAGTGGACTTTTGATGGTATTTAAAATTAGCTGAAATTAGCCCTTTCGCTTACGAGCTTCGATTAAGGTATTTGTATCGCCCTAAAATATAACAACACTTGGAGCTTGTGCTAATCAAATTAATGCTTTAGAAACTGCAAGACATGCACTATCCACTATTAAAGTAAATTGATAGATATCATCGAGTTGACCTGTACGAACGAAAACAAAATGCACAATTTTCGGCTTGCAGCTAAAGTGGCGACTTTTCTCGATTTCGAGGAAACTAAAGCACTTCAGGGCCTTTGAATGGTATTTTCGAAAACAACTCACCATAGAGGTTATTTGGACAAAATATGAAGGAATCCGAAATTTCACGAGTGCCATCTCGATATTTAGAGGAATTGGCTCTCGAGATCTATTTCGGGCATTTCATTGTGATAAGCTCATTCGAATACTTCCGCTGGCTGACATGACACTGAGTCGTATCATGTCTAATTAATTGACTTGAGTTCTTACGTCGATCAATAATATATAAAGTCCATCTGTGATGTTTTTAGCCGCTTCTCCGACACCTTCTCTATTCCGTTATTCAAATAAGATTATATCGACTATTTCAGCGCTTCAAAGAGTTCGTAAAGAAGTAACCTATCAGACACGAAAGACCGTGTTTGGCCACATTTGCAAACATCGAGAACAGAATCTAAAACATGAAGCGTAACGGAGTATTTTTACCAAGCTTTCAGATGTTTGGAAATGTGGTCTAACGCATCAAATACTCAAGACAGGCCGTCTTAATTTGATATATCTTCCGCGCCTCAATTGAAACCAAAACTAAGGAGTTAAAGGAGAAATAAAATCGTTAAACTTAATGCTTATTAAGATCAGACATTCAAACACCGCCACGGTCATGATTTTGATGAAGCATTAATTAGAGTGAGAAATGAAGAGTGTTGTTCGTTGGCAACATTGACTGAAATTCAGTCAAAGTTTTAAAGTTTTAACCTCATTTCTTGACCACAAGAATCGAACAATTGGCCTTGATATCAGTGAATTCTTAGGAGTTCTTTCGTTCTTCGATAATTAAACATGTACTTCGTCTGCACCGGTTTCGATCTTAGCTTCTCTTCCACTACTTCACATCTGGTGGCTAGAGAAGACATTTGTATGCAATGATGCTCATATATGCACGATCCGTAGAATATCTATTACTGAACAACCGATCGGGGCTCGATCCCTCAATAAAATCATTAACACTTACCTCTTTTTCGGTCGAAAATTGTACGGTCTTCCTCGTCCAGAAGAAAGTCAACCAGACCACCATTTTCTCCGCTGTTTTAGATGGAATGATAGAGAATCGGTGAGGCCGGATAACAAACAAAGGAACTTTCAACTAAATTCCCCAGACAGCAACCACAGACAGTCTGAGAATCAGAATATCAATTCCCGAATAAAGGTTGTGTTCTTCTCCTACTTAAGCATATACTAAGTTCTGTCAATTCGTTTGTCAGATTTCAAGCTGACGAGACATAATCCCGAGTGCATTTCAATTGCCTGTCTCGATTATTTTTCAGCTGTTGATGATTTCTTGGTCTAACACATCCCATGTGTACGTTAGAGCGGTTTTCAATTGAGTATCGCAAGTAATTTTACAATTACTTTTGGTTTTGGTTTTACTATGGTTTGAGGTTGTCTGAGTAGTCTAATTGGTAAGTAATTGGTTTTGGTTTTAGTTCTACGACACTCAATTGAAAACCGCTCTAAGGCAAAATAAACTGTTTTATATTTGATCAATACGCTCGATAAGCGAGCTTGATAAAACAAACAAACAAGCAGACAACAAAAGCTCAATCAAGCAATAAGAACAAGCTCTCGATTAGTGAACCTTCAAAAACATGATAACTTTGTCTACAAAAGATTTATGCTCACAGATTATCACTACCTTTGATATTCACTTTTTTTCATACACCTATGGCGCAGTGACGGTATAGGTTCTCGTTCGCCGCCTTTTCTTATAACCGTAGTCGATAATTCTCGGCTGAATGTAAATTTAAAGTTATTGGGGTCGTCATCGCGACGTCGTACTGTCGGTTGAATGGCGGCCATAGTTCTCTTCCGTGCTAATTTATTAGAACTGGATGCGGGCGGAAGTTTATTTCCGTATACGAAACGGCATGTTGCGCATGATCACTGAGGCCGCATTCTCGTCCCCAGAACCTCTGTTTCTTTTGGTCGGTCGGCTAAACGGAGAGTTCTGGTAGCAGCAATGACCGGATGTCCGAAAATCACAGACATCCAGTGGGACGCATGCGTAATTTTTGCCTTCATATTTGTGCATGCTCAGAAACCAATCCCGAGGGAGGGAAGAGAGGTATAGAGTGCATTCTTCAGTGTTGACAAATTGGACTTCGAAGAAGCGTTGACATAGGTTTTCACTTCGCTGAAATTGGCGATTCAGAGTAAATAAAAGAACAGAAAGCTTTAAACACGATTGCAAGCTTGTTTAATATTTTACCAACGGGTTTCGTTGTGCATTTTGTGGTGGACCGTCTAGAAAAAGTCAGGGATCAATAGCTGAGCTCCTGTTGTTTCTGCCCTTCACATTCGATGAAATGGGGAAGTTTAAAGAGCGAGGTGCAGTTGTTAAAGCTCTCAAGCAAAGTATTCAGGAATACTACTTGTATTAAATACGTCTGTCGATGACACCGTAAAAATTGTCATGGTAACATAGAAGCGCTTATGGAAATCAGCCTTGGAAATCACTGACCAGATAGAGGTTTTAAATATAAAACCATGCTGATAATGAAGGGAAAATTTTCCAGTGGTAAGAAATGTTTACTTCCTGGTTATTTACATAGGTTTGTAAGCAGCAGCAGAATAAAAACCTGTTGAACTCAGGAAAATTTTGTAGTATTGGAATTTTGCTCGTCTTTCCTTGTAAGAAAGGTAATAAAGTGGAATGTTCCTTTTCATATGATATTTCGTGTCCTTCATTAGTGAAACCTCATTCTGTTTTTTAGTATAAAAAGGGTCTTACACAATCAACAGATCACTGAACTGTCAAATCAAGTCATCCAATCAATTTTTATTGTGCACTATTTACAGAATTGATGTACATTAGTATTATAAATATGATAAAAGAATGGGAAGAAATGCGTTGTAACCAGGAAGCCATTGGCTTTTGAACTGGTTACCACCATGTTAAGGCAAATGTGGAGAAAAAAATAAAAGTCCTATATGTTTGCAACTTTCTGTGCAGCCGTAAATCACCAGTCCACTGTGATTTTATGTGTGATGGCATAAACTGATTCGATCTATTCGTAGGGAAATTAAAGTGCGAGCTGGAAGTTCAAACGGTGTGTTTTTTTTCAAGTGGAAAGGCAACTTTATAGACTTAACGTGATAACAACACATACATATGGAGACAAGAAGAACTGCAGTACTTAAACAATTCAATGCAGTAATTTTTTTTTTCAGCTTTGAGATACTGGAGATGGAGAGTGGTTGCTGCCTTGTGAGGGTCAAAGTCTCTGTGAGTCTGATAGGGGTCTTTCAACCAACTGCTTTCATGTCAGCCTCTCGTGCCGGGTAACCCTTGTCAAGACTCAGGTTGACCCGACAAGAAGTGTTGAAATTTCTTCAATTTTTACATGTAAACAGTGGGCCAAAAGCTAACCGTGTTGATACTGTCAGTCAGGCAAATAACCATGTTGTTTCATTTTTCTTAGCACGGTGACGTATCGTTTTAGGAACACCCACTATTCCGTTAAACTCTCAAGGATTTTGTTGGTCATCTTTTTAGCCCAGTAGCTCAGTGGTTAGAGCATCCGACTAGATCACGGAGGGTCGTGGGTTCAAATCCCATCGGGAACTCGGTTTTTTTTCTGAGTTGATGTTTCTACCTTGAAAATTACTTTGAAAATTTCTTTGAATATTTCCTTATAATACTCACTTTGGAGGTTGGTTGGTTGCATCTTTGATATGCTTTAATGTGACTGCGTGATGCAGTTAGTATATGCGCCATGACATCATTTGGCTTTGTGACAGCGCGATGCGGTTCCAGTCATCTATTTCGAGACAGTGGATTTCAATAGTGTTTAAAACACCCTTAAAATCAGTCGAATGAAATATTTTTCGACTGATTTTAAAGGTGTTAAGACCTGTTTAAAACATTATTGAAATCCACTGTCTCGAAATAATTTTGCACTCTGTATTTAAAATCTATTTTGCACAAAAATTAAAAGCTGTTTTTAAAACTATTTGTATCCGGTTTTTATCCCGAAAACTGTGTACCTCAAGTGATTTTTAAAGTAGTTACAGGGGACTTCGAGTTTTGTAATTTAATAAACTATATTTTTAAAAGCGTTTCAAAGCACGTTTTAAACAGATTTAAACACCATTAAAAACAGTCGAAAAGTAACTTAAATCTACAGTTTTTGCCCTGTTTTTAATCTGTTTCACAAAATACGTTAAAAACAGTTTTTTAAATAGTATTTAAGTGCCAATACTGCCTCGTATGCATGATTCGGCAGCAAGCATAGAAATATGTTAGGTCGAGTATATAGCCTTGTTTAATGTTTTTGAGCTAAAAACTACTAAAATGTTGAACCCAGGCTGGAGGGTACTGAGAAAGAGTGCGCTACGATGGTTTCTATTGCAAATTGACCAAGATAGCGCTATTTATACACTTGTAGTAATATTTGGCTGAGAGTATGACGTCATCATTTGCATATTTTGCACAATTTTTTAAACTTAAATATCTCCAGAAACAATGCAGGCATTTGCAAACAGTAAACAGCATTTTTAATCTTTCGTGGAATTCTATGTCATAAACCTAAAAAAAAATTATCATAGTAGCACTTTAAGCCCAAACTTTTAACAGAGATGATAGTAAAATACTATTCTTGGTTTTCTGCTGACGTCATAAGCTTATGCAAATTAGGTTTCCGCCATGTTGGTGCCCGTGCGAGGTGTGAAATTGTAAGCAGTTGTAAGCAAATCTGTGCGCTCACGATCAAAGTCTTCAAATAATTCATATTTCTAATTGATATTTCCCAAGAAAGCGACCCAATATCACAAGATGAGATACCAGTGCGTTCATCCTTCGGTAAAAATCTCGAATGCTACGTCCGAGAGCGCTATTTGAAGAAAATTTCTGTGGTTGGCGTATATCGAGCGGCCATACCGAGCGAGAAGTTCAGCTGAGAATGTTTGCCTCCTATAGAAGTCTCGAACTTGC
>Ga0126337_10002719_pt1 | contig 11311 bp, 7 predicted proteins | sample DipCmetagenome_FD_92527 | JGI IMG/M metagenome (GOLD analysis project Ga0126337, IMG submission 92527) | Coral microbial communities from La Bocana,Puerto Morelos, Mexico - Diploria C A metagenome | ecosystem: Host-associated > Invertebrates > Cnidaria > Coral | place: La Bocana,Puerto Morelos... | reverse complement strand
TTCAATCCAACCGTACGGTCAGTTTTTCTGTTTTTCAGTTTTTTGAATCCCAAATTTTGCTGATCAGATCCACCAGGATCCGGTTCCTTTGCTTTGTCCGTTGCCCTTTCTCAAGTTTAAAGTGCTTATCCTAGCATTATGCAGAACACCTGTCACATCCCTTCATGAGTTCTCGTAGCTCAGTGGATGGAAAGTCCACCCTGTGTTTGGGGATTTGTCAAGACCGAAAAGAATCTATAAAACATATGAATGACTCTTCTATGACGAGGATGGTGATAAGCAGCGATAAGAATCTGTGTCTGTTTTGATTTATGCCTGAAACATCTGTACCGAGTAAAACTTGTCCCCAGTGGCACAATCCTGTCAAAACTGGCATTTCTAACCAGCTGTTGTTGTCATAGACTATCTGAAGACATATTCTACCCTGAAATTCAGGAGCCGTAGACTTGTGGCAAGTCTAATGTTGTCACAGACGCAATTTTATTATGACCAGGATAACTGTTATAACTTTTCATAGTTCTGTTCAAGTGCCATAGGCTGTGCTAAGTGAAAAGTCATTGAAGTAGATTTATCGCATCGGTATACTAAATTTAGAATCCATGTGCTAAATTTAACGCGTGCAGACGTCTACTAATTTCTTTAACGCCGAAAAAAAGTGGAAGGCAAAAGTATAGACGTTGTGCAATTGATGCTGAACAGAGCTTATCGTTCTGTGTCATCCATCAGAAAAATTAAATCAGACAGTGTGTTGCGACTAGAACAAAATAGGACCAGAAAAATACTGAACCATTATGAACCTTCGAGAGTATCTTCACCATCAAATCATGCACTTAGCAGCTTTTTGTGCTAGCAGTGTGCAAGTGTGTGACTTTTTAAAAATTATTTCGTGGTGTGTACTTTAAAAAGGTAAAAAAAAAAAGAATTATACGTAGTGTTCTGTTGAGTATTGTATTAGCATCAGTTTTGTCCTGTACGCCAGAAATGTTCTTTCGTATTGTGTAAAAAATTGATTGAACCTAAGCTTGAAGTCATTGTGATAATAATAATATACTGCATTTAGTTAAAACTATAAGCGAACGACGTTTCGCCGTTCAATGGCCATTTTCAATTAAGTTCGGCAAAAGAATGAAATTTTACTTGCATAACAATATGGAATTTATGCCAACATAAAATTTTATTTTTCTACCGAACTTGAGCCATTGAACGGTCGAAACGTCGTTCCCCTATAGCGTTTATTTTTATCACAAAATCAATTTCAAAGAAGTTATTGATTCGTATATAGTAAAAAGCAAGATAATCTCTTAGATACATTTTTATTTTTTAATTGAACATGAATTCGTTTTCGGCTTCTCTGAGCAAATAACAAATCGGTGTTATGATTAGCTTCATAATTGAATAAGTGCTATTTTGCCGTAAACAGGACGGAAATACGCGAAATGAGTGTATCTGAACGTCTGTTGTCGTCCGGTCCTATAGCTTATCGACCCAGATGTAACAGACCAGAGTCCAGTGTTAGGTAGACGAGCTGTGACTGACCATGCATGCCTCTGAACAAACGGGATATGCCGCTTCTTCAGAAATTATTTGCGACCTACAACCATCTCTAATAACGAACTGCAAGAAGACAACAAAAACAACAGCAACAGACCAATTCCATTTCTGCATCCATATTATCACCCTATTGGGTCCATTTTGCACAGTTCCAAACGTTTGTTAACAGATTAATCTAAACTGCCCCCCATTCTTTACAGAAGACTAACCGTGTCAACAACTTTAAAAAAAAAATAAAATAAAAAAAATAAGGCACCAATTGATCGCAAGGAAATGCACAATGCATCGAAGATTTCTTTCAACGCCACTGGACACACGGATATTTGTTTGAAGTAGTTATTAATGTCACTGGCATTCCGTACGTTGCTAACAGTTCGTCTAAAAATTCAATTTAGGAGATCAAGTAAGGTCGCTAGGCCCCCGCTGAGATGCCATCGCTTGAAATCAACTGGGAGAAACAAAACGTTCGATTATTATTAGTACTTATTGTATTGTTTGAACACACGATCCTTAAATTAGTTGAATTCGACAGAGTTTCAGAAGTGGCTGATAAAGCTGATCCGCCTGATTTTTCGTTCATTTAATTGGAGTTGAAAGTTCATTTCCGATTCTTGAAATAGAGGAATTTGTCGACTTACCACTAATGGAGACGATTTATTGTTCTATCTAGTTCACAGAACACCGAAGTATAAGGCCAAAACACTGTATCATAGTTGGTCAAATTTAGAAAAAGTTAACTCCTTACGATAAAGACCAACACTTTCCCTGCAAGAAAATTACTGAGCTTTTGAGGATTTCACTGAAGAAGAAAACCCTTCGCAGTTTATAGAAACTGGAAGATTAACGAGATGGAGAGGAAGCCGGTAAATTAAAAAAGCGTAAGCTCTTATCGCAGCATGGGTTGTCTGTCATAAACAAACATAATAACACGCAAAGTATAACACACGCGCTCGCAGCAAACAAAGCCGGGAGCAATTGACCAGAAACGTCTACAGTGATCTGCATTGAAGCTCTAGGCTCCGTGAAAATAAACACTAACACATCAAAAGGGACAGGCTGTCTTGTATGAGAACTTGCAAACAGTGGTTTATAGACATGGAAATCGAAAGGTTGGAAGGGTAGCGGTTGGTTGAGATTGCCTGACAAGTTGTTGTTTTCTTGTATCAATGCCTATCACATTATCAATTACAACATGAAAATAGCACTAAAAGCTAAGAGTAGCGATACTGTGATAATAAAAGCAGGATACACGTCAGCATATTACCTCAATTAAGTAAGGTTGATTAATGTTTCCCTATCCGATTCTTTAGATAATCAAGAAAACTGTTGTGTCGATGTGATTGGCTTAAAGACAGCTATTTCTCGCTCTACCAAACATCCCCGTTCATTACTCCCTCTGTGAGGAAAGAAGTAAAAACGTTGGGCAGCGTATTGACCAAGGACGGTATCCCATTCACAATAAAAGCTCCTTCACTGTAATTCAGCGGAAACACGTAAAGTAATTTTGAAGCCTGGGGTAGAATGATTGAGTGGCGTTGACTGATTCTTTAAACAAGCGAAATTTATGTTTTCATTGGTTTTCTGATAACACGTAGAACTGAAGGCAAATCACACAAAGACTCCTCTCTATATATTCAGATCAGTTGTACGGTAATACGGTTCCAGTACGTTCATAGGGCTCTCATACTCGGTTATATAGTAAGAGGTATGTACAGCTTTGACTACTTGCGACTGGTAATCATTGCGGCAGTAATTTCCCGTGGGAGGGGGAGTGATTTATGCACAGTATACTGATAACGGTAATGAGAATGCTCTTTAGAGTTTCCAATAAAAAGCAACCACAATCCACATTGCAAATGAATATATAAAAGATTATATATTTCAACTGCGTGAAAAGATATGAAGACATGATTGATCATCGCAGTTATTCACACAACTTAGCAGTTGTGAAATTAAAGCCTGAACGAAAAAAATCATGTCTAAACGGAATTCGAATCCTGTGTGTATAGCTGCGTGTATTGTGCATATAACTGCGATGATTAATCAACAATTAATTTATTTCTCCACAGTTGAAATATACAATCTTTCATATATTCATTTACATTATTCACCTTCTACGGGTATATTATAAACTCACAATGTGACCAGCTCCCAGTTGGCTTGATAGCTCAGTTGGTAGAGTACTGCACCGGTAACAAAGAGGTCATGGGTCGAATCCCGTCAGGCCTGAATTTTTTTTTTCAGGCTTTATTTCACTACTGTAGTTGTGTGTAGAACTGCGATGATCAATCATGTCTTCATCGGCAACCCACATTGTTGGGCGTGGTCTAGGGATTTAGACTCCTTTGCTGAAGAGTGACATAAAACAAAACCAGTTGACAAATTAGAGCCACCAGAAATCTTGCGTATTTGCGACTTTTTATTAAATCTCAGGCTGCAAGAAAAGGGACATTACCGGTAGTATGCAAAAACTGTTAACACAAGCGGCAATTGTGTATGTATGTGTTTGGGCTTGAGTGAGTGGCGGAGAAATGTCGGCGTTTGTGAGCTAAGCCAAGAATACTTGAACACATAGGAGAGGTCAACTTTCCGAAGTGCGAAGAGGTCCATCCTCTTTTGGAGACTGTCAGGGTGTCTAATGGAAATCTCTCATTGCTAATTTACTACTGGTCCACGATCTGCTTACAAAGTTCACTATGAAACTGACTAGGCGATCACCACAATTAGTAATAAATGAAAACTTGAAAACCTACATACTGTGAAAAACGCTAAACATATGCACATATGTACGGCAATGCCAGTTGCGTCGGACAGGTCAATTAATCAGTTTGATTAATTTCTCCTTAAAGACAGTTAAATCGTTTATCAAAGATTTGTATACAGTCTGTCAAAATTCAGTGCGATCACAGAGAAGAGCCACCTACAGCGAGTGAACTTATGGGAGCGCAGAACACGAGAAATTGTTTGTTTCCTTGGAACTGAAAATGGACGAAAACAGTTGACAAGTTAAATGAGGGACTGGGCATCCGTTTTTTGCCAAAAGGTGTCGTTAAAATGACACGTACGTGCGCTGAATGTTATGATTTCGTGAAAACCTGAAAAAGTTAGCGACAATTCGGCAAACATTGTTCCTTGGAGGAAACAATTATTGTTCTCGGATTACAAGATCATAGTCTGTGACGATGTAACTAATGGAATTAGTCGGTCCGATGGCCATTATCGTCAATAATATGACACCTCCATTACGTTCGACACTAAGATGCCCTTCAGACCTTTATATACCTTTCCAGCTGATGTTTGAAACCACACCCAGTTGTCAAAAGCTTCAGTTTCTACCGGACATTCTACTCAGGGAAAAAGAGAAAAAAAAAAGAATGTGAAAATTCTCAGTTGATTTTTGACCGAAATGTGGCTATTAATTTCCTACATCTCTTTTTTGCATTAATATGGTTCAAACATATTAGAATAGATCCTTTAAAAAAACATATTTGCACATGAAAAATGTTCAGTCAGTCTGTTTTAATCAACAAGCAACCCTGGAATTTTTTTCTCAACGTACTTGTAATCTGACTTCAACTAAAAGCATTTTCAAGGTTTTGCACGTCCCTCTCCCAAGTTCAATTTTTCTGTGGAAGATAACCTTTAACCTGAAAAAATAAAATAGCCTTTTGCAGAAATGAATTGAATGTTGAATGGGACAAAAATCTGCGTTTTCAGTGTAGTCGTTTTTAGGGCATCAGTTTAACGACAGCGTCTCAGTTCAATAAAATAAATGTATGCATAATTACCTCTTCTTTAATGCATTCACTGAACATGCAATTTCTTCTGGCATTTCTCAGTTTTGGCTAAATGACAAATGTGCGAACAGGGCGAACCAGGAGATGGCCGGTTACCCAAGAACAACTAGGACGCATAAATTACTAAAATTAACTATTCGTTATTTTTATTACAGGGATTAGATGTTGTTGCTAAGCGAATCAGGCAGTTGCAGCTATTTGTCCTGCAAAATTTTAAATTGGTCAAGTTATATTTGTAGTAATAAAATGATCTCTAGCGAGTCTTGAATTAGAAACACGAAATCGACTGAAGTTTGCAAAACTCCCATGCTGACTGATTTACGAAAGACTTTTCAAAATTAAACTGGTCTCTTCCTACATTAACTCCGTTTGTTTTACGCTCATCATTTGACACTTCAAAAGTGCGAAGTGACTCCAATATAAATAATAGCAAAGACTCTCTCGGCGCCGCCAAATTAAGAGCTGAAGATTGTAACTATCTCGCCTAACCTTTCCACTAATGGGTTTGTTGTGCTAAATGGCTGCCAGTTAAGGCATTAAAATAGTTTTAAATAAACTTCATAACCAACTTTCTACTCAGATACTATGGCGCATTGAAGCATAGATAAATTTGCATGTGTTTACAAGCAGAGAGTAATTTTCCTTTTGTATTTTCAAGTACAATGAGAATTGTTATGTTTTCCAGTTCTTGTGAATGGGGGTCTAGTGTTCAAACAAATGAACTCACTGAGGCCTGACAGTCCCAGAAATTTTTATCTCCCTGCAGTACCGCCTGAAAATATTGGGTTAGAATTGGGTTAAAACTACCTCTAGATACCTCAGCAAATTGCCGATTTAAAGTAAAACATGCAGCGTATTGGGAAGTTTTGCTCGTATGGAAACAGATACGCTAAAATTCTTCTTGAGCAATAGGTTTCTTTTGAAAACAGCCGGACAGTGGGGGCGCGTTATACTGCGATGTGATTGGCGCAGAGTAAAATGACTCGATGACGTCTGGGCACAACACTATTTATCCCAAGCATTTGATTAATTACCGAGTTTGGAAGATGCGGTGAACTTCGTTGGCGTTTAACGTGAAAACGTAAAACCTTGTCGTCTTGTTATCTAATTTCGTTGCAGCAGTGAGACGAACGATAATGGCACTGTTGAGATGCAAGGCATGCGTGTTGGCAATTGTACAGTTCGCCGCCATTTCAGGTATGGTGTAGTACTACAAGTCGAAAGGCTAATCTGTCGCCCTGCCAAGCTTCATATAAGCACGCTAAGTTTATCCTACGGTTTCCCTTTATCGGGATTTGTTTAATATCCGTATTCATTAAACATTTCATTCCTTTTTTCATCCTCCTTTCGCTTTTTTGGTCTTACTTGGAAAGAAAGCGTGGCGAAGTGCTTGTTGTTTACCTTTGCCTCGGGTCCAAGTCCTCTTCAACGATTTCTTTTCCTTTGAACTACTTCCTAAACGAGCTTTTGATGCGTTTATTGTTAACCGCAAGTGTGTGTTGGGAATGTTTGAGATGTATTCAAGACAAGCACGAAAGCGAAATGTTGAACTAATTATATCCTTACGATCTTTTTGTTTTGAGCACAATTTGCGCGCGGTGTAATTCATTGATAGAAATGATGGCATTTACAGATTTTTTTGTTTTTATCGTAATAAAACCATGAAGTATGAATGAAACGTAAATTCTTTTTCCGCAATTTCATTTTCTTCCGGTGAATGAGACTTCCTCCAAAACTATAGAATTAAAATGGACATTTGTAGTCGACCTTCAGCCAGTGAACCCACTGCCGTCTTAGGGGTGCTATTTTGTGCTAATTAAGTCTTTTTTTTTTGACAGAGGCGCTCTGTTTTATCACCCCATGTGTTCATCTTCTTTTGCACATGTCAGACTTCAGTTTTGTTGCTGTAATTTAAGAAGAAAATATTTCGGTTTTTTAGGACTAAATGATAGAGACACGAGCTTACTATACGATGGAAATAGCAAGGTTGCACACGGTTCGAGACGACAGTAGAGTTATTTTTTATGGCGAGTGTTAGGAGTAACATATTTTCAAGTATGTTTTTTTCTCCTAATTATTATTTTTCATGGTACTGATCACAGAATTTTCGGATCATTTCGCGAACTTAATTACATCCTTTTCATTTGTCAAGGTGTGAAGAGCGGCTTTAGGTCTTTGTGCGAAGGTAATCGACAGTGGTCCTCCTTCCTACACCGTCATCCTAATCCATCGAAGATTATCAACAATGAAATTCGGGTTTATTAAATGTCAAGATCATAACAAACATTCTTCAGAGGCAATACCAGAGTCGGAAGGGTTATTATTTTTTTCAAGGGACCAGTATCGACCGAAATATCGGGAAATATCCACATATTGTTATTACTACTTGGGTTCACAAAGGAGCGGAAATGACTCATTTTCTAATCCCAACCCAGTAAATTGCCCTAAACGTGCTTCGTTACAGCTAACTGATTAATTAAAAGCTCTGGTGGAATTTTATGTCTCCTTTGTTGAAAACAATCTGAAGGATAATTAATGATTTTATTAAATTAATAAATATCTGATTGTGTAGTAAACATGTGTTACTCTTCACACCTTTCTCGAATACTATTCTCAATTTTAAAATAATAGCAGTCGATCTTAAAATATCTTCAGAATTTATACAGTATAATTTAAGTGAACTGTTCTGTATTGTGCAAACCCTTTGTAAATTACAATTACAGAACATAATCTGAAAAAAAAAATGTATTTTACTACAGCTTTCAGGGAAAAAACCTTGGGCCAGCTGGCTGCTAAGTTAGTTGCCAGCAATAGTATTTCAATCAGTGAAAAGCGTGAAAAGTTACTCGCCAGTGAAAAAATTTAAGTTGGAGTGGTAACCCTAGCAGTTACAATGCTGAGCTCGGTACGGCAGTAGCACAAAATTAGAATTTCTTTTGTTATGCTTACAGTGAAATGATATATTTATTGAGCCTGTAATATTATTGTCGTAGACTCACAGAATTTTGTCTTTCCACAAGTTTAAATTTGTAATAACACAACTTCTGCCTATATTTGTGTTTTGTTTTATAGCAAAGAAAACTTGTGTTCAATATAGAATAAGTGACACATAGGTTGTCCATATAATTATTACATACTGTACATTAAACCAAGAGTAGTACTGTACATAATATTCGGCTAGTTTGAACATGCCGTTCTTGTGAGAACTGGTTGCAACAAAACAGCAATGACTGTCATACCAGCTGATGCAATTAGCTGTTATTAAGTGTCATAAGAACCCATTTACAAAATAATACAATTAAGGTTGTTTTTACTAATACATAAAAGTCAATTATCAATAATCAACATAAAAAATATATTAGGAGATATCTATTCAAAGTAATGATGCTTATCTGGCACTTCATGAAATATTTCTCTTTTATCATTACGTTTAATTGTTATAATTTTGATATAAATTTGTAATAACTTGCCTCTCATGCCGTGCAAGGGGTTATTCCTGATAGAACAGCTGGATATTTTTAACATGGTGCGAGGTTTGAGTTGTGCCAAACACAGCAAGTTTTTTTTGCTGTAAAACAAGAGTTTGTAAAAATTATATTTGCCTATGTTGTATTACTTTTGTACATTGAATAGAAAGTCATGATAATAATGTTCTGTCTGACGATCTATTAGTTCTAGACAATCTACATGTTATTTACTGTCAATGTCATTCTAATGATTGCCGCTTCATTAATTCTGCAGAAGCGGCATTTCTAATATTTCGGCTGTTATTGTTGACCAGTTTTAAATTGTTTTGGGGTGGCTGATGGTACTTAGAAAATCATGGGTCTTTGAAACTTTTCATTTCAAAGTATTGGAAATTGTGATGAGTCAAGGGCGCTTGTTTTTGTGTGTTTCTTTCTGTATGAGAGTTTAAAGTCAATTCGAGTCTCATTCTCAAATTTCAAAGAAGGGTCTCTGTATCTTGGTAATTTGGTTATATCAACTAAGTTGAAAATGTAAATTGGCCACCGCAACGTGTTTATCCCCACCGACGCAGCACCACAGTTTCTTTAGAAACTTTCACCCTTTATTCATTTGTCTCTGTATCTTGGAATGCCTAAATTTAATAATGTCACCCCTTCTTTTTAATGCAGGGTGTGCTATTGGGATGGTTTAGGGGTAAGCTGTCAGCCAAAGCACTAAGTACTTTTTCCAGGAAAATATTTTATTTACTACATTTATTTGTGAAATTCAGACTTCAATTTCAGTCATTTCAGTTTGCCAGCACTTGTGTTAAAACTTTCTTGTGAAAATTAATTTTTCACCAGCTGACCCTGCCAGACAGTGCATCATCAGTACTTTGTATCTGGTCACTTTGTTTCAATTGCTCAAATTTACATCTTGTTTACACAAATAAAAAAGATTTAATTAGTTCTAAACAGAAGCATGGCCTTTTGGCAAGCTACAACTGTACATGACAAGGAAAGTTTGACAACAAATGATGGTCACTTGCTGACTGAGCTTTAGCTCAAAAACTTTTATCTTCTATCCACATATCCTGGCCGTTTGCCTAAAGACACAACCTGAAAAATCTCTATACTCACCAAAGCTCATCCTAGATGACAAAGTCTAAATTAAATACCTATTGTCGAAAATCAGAGTTCCTGAAAGTGGCAAATTACAGCTTTGACTATTCACATGACTGCGTACATGCACTCATGCTGTGAGCTTATAGACTGTCTATCAAACTAGTATACAAAGTATTTTGAAACTGTCAAATTTTTCACAGCATAAAGGTAAAATAAAAAATCAATTTGGACAATTTTTCTCTTCTTGGAAAACCTTAATAAAGTTATACCAACATGAAACAGAATCAACTCTTAAAATAAGTTATGTACAAACTTTGGTGCTCAAGAGGAGAAAATCTGACGATTTCCAAGAGCTTCACAAAAACGATCCAGAAATGGCTGTGCTTATGTAACTAAAACTTGTGTTAGCTCTTTGTATTATTTGTATAAAGTACGTCATATTGGAAAGTATCTCTTTCGTGAATCTACTGTAAGACTTGTTCATATGTTTATTACAAGTAGCTATAGGTTAGATTATTGTAATAGTTTATTATATGGTATTCTGGAGTTTCAAATTAAGAAACTTGAAAGAGTTATGAATGCAAGCGCACAGTTAGTTTATTGTGCACCAAAGTACTGTCATATTAAGTTCCCTCTACTTCGGGAACTTCACTGGTTACCAGTGCATATGCTTATTGATTTTAAGATTCTTCTTATTACTTTTTGTATGGCTTCTTGTGATAATTTTTGAAGTCTTCTTTCCAGGAACATTTGCTTCGACCAAATCACCACCATATTTTATTGAAGAACCCTCAGACACTTATGTCAAGAAAGGCAGACCTGCAGTCTTAAAATGTCAAGTGGGAGGTAACCCAAAGCCAAGTATAATGTGGAAAAGGAATGGCAATAAGTTGGACTTAACAAGTGACAGTCGCAGGATGATTAAACCAGATGGATCTTTATATTTTTCTGAAATTGTTCACCAGAAAAGTGAAAAGCCCGATGAAGGGACATATCAGTGTGAAGCATTTTCACAAATTTCAAATTTGGACTACCAGATTGCCAGCAAAACTGCTCGTCTTATTGTTGCTGGTAAGTCAATGTTTTCAAGGTTAGAATAAATACATAGTACACTAGCCCTGCAGCGAAATATAAAAGATTTATATGATAATTTTATTATAATTTAGCCTGTTTATTATTTTCATTATTTGACGTATATTTACTTATGAGCACTCCCTAAGTTGAGATGGCATTTTGAGCAAAAAGGAAACAACTTGTATGATAACATACCTGCTAAGATGGTGGCACAATTTAGCTAATTAATACACAATTTTCTAGCCAGAGTTTGTTTATGAAACTCTATTTCCCAAGAATGAATGATTTTAGTATTTTGTGATCAACATGTTTGTAATA
>Ga0126337_10002717_pt1 | contig 11314 bp, 10 predicted proteins | sample DipCmetagenome_FD_92527 | JGI IMG/M metagenome (GOLD analysis project Ga0126337, IMG submission 92527) | Coral microbial communities from La Bocana,Puerto Morelos, Mexico - Diploria C A metagenome | ecosystem: Host-associated > Invertebrates > Cnidaria > Coral | place: La Bocana,Puerto Morelos... | reverse complement strand
ACAAGAGACCCAAACATCATTGTGTTTGTCATCATTCATGTCAACTAGTGTGATGATGTTGATATTGTCTAATTAAGTTTGATTTTCAAGTGAAAGGTCTTCTTGACTATCGAGCCACCTTAAGTATAAAGGAAAAAGAAAATTTGTTGAACTTTTTCTTGGATAAGAAACTCAAAAATGAGCACGTAATTGTTCCGCGTGTGGTTCACTTTTATTCCAGTTGCCCAATAAGTGTAAGAAAGTAAGTAATTAATCATGTTCGCAATATAGAAGGGACTTTCAAAAGGCGATTGTGCAAGGAATATGTTGTAAAGCTTTTAAAAGTAGTCCCTCCTTCTCTTCCTGTGATCCAATTGTAAACCAGTAAATAGTTAGCGGCCAACTTCACCAAAACACGTGACCTCGATGAGCTATAGACCTTAGCCCGTCAAATGGTCACATGATCCTGGTGAACGGATGTTCACAAGAAACATTTATTGATTCCACAACGTCCGATTACTTGATACACTCGACTAATTCAAAAAACTAGAAACACGTCCATCGATCTTCTTCTGTCCTTATGGCCTCAAAAACTTCGAAAAATGTCCCAACGATATAGTTTTATTCAACGTTGAAAACCGAATACCGAGAAGAGAGAAAAAATCTTCTTATAACGAACGTAATAAACCGAAATTTACATAAATATTAAGCAAAGAAGCAGTCAAACCAAACTATGCTGAAAAGAAAAGCAAAAAAGACAAAAGATATGACATAACTAAATTCTCACGCATATATTTAAATAAATAAGTTCAAATTCTCTCGTGTCCATTTCTCCCCCTCAGTGATATGCCATAGCATATCAATTCAACGATAATGTCGATGACGAGGGTAGTGTTCCTGTCAGTTCAACGTTAAAGTTGCTAAAGTCCAAAAGTTTTTAGTTCATTCTCGTCATCATCATTCACTGCAATAACTTCTGCAGTCACTTCTCAAGTTAGTTCCTCCTTGCGTCTCCGGAAATAATTCATGATAGTTCCAGTTGATACAACTTTGAAATTGGTCTGGTCAATTCATTCCTTCCGACTTGAACCTTGGCCACTCTTTCATCCAACGATGCCAGAAATGCCTTACTAATTCCTGGACTCTTATCCACCTTTTCTTTGGGTTAAAAGCGGTGTGGTCTACTGATTCTGGTGCGAATTGTCCGCCGATCTGACCGAAAATGAAGTGGTTCGGTGTGAGTGGAACGTCATCTTCTGGATTGGCCGATTGTCTGTGATATCTGCATTGCCCAGAATAGCATGTATTGCTCGCTTTGCTGTTTTGATTAGAGTTTCATGAACGCCTCCAAAGTGAGGTGCAAGTGGAGGGTTGAACTTCCAGTTTACACCTTGATTTGCCGTTGATTTAGTAATCTTCTCTTGGTCCAGCTCTTTGACCCAATCGCATAACTCCTTGTTAGCTCCAACAAAGTTTCCTCCATTGTCAGATAACATCTCTTTTGGGAGACCTCTGCGGTTGACCATCCTGTAGAAAGCATTCAAGAATGAATCGGTGTCAAGTGCGTAGGCCATTTCTAGGTGGACTGCTCTGGACGCTAGGCAAGTAGACAAACACAAGTAACGTTTTTCTCGACGTGTCTTTCTTCCCTGTACGGCGACGAATGGCCCTCCAAAATCCACGGCAGTCTGTGCAAAGGCTCTCAAGCAAGAAAGAAGTCTGATCTGTGGGAGGGCGGCCATGACTTGCTTTGCAGCCTTAGCTTTTCGTTTTTGACATTCGTTGCACTCCTTCTCCCATTAAAGAATTTCTTCTCGACCGGAAATGATCCAAAAGCGTGTCGCTAAAGTCGCCAACGTTTGATTTGTGCCTCCCGCATGATCCCCTTTCTCGTGATAATGTTTGACAATCAACTTCGTCACACAGTTCTTCCGGGGTAAAATTATCGGAAAGCGAGCATCATGTGGTAGGAATTCCGCATACTTGAGGCGTCCGTCGCATCTCATTTGACCCTCCTCGTCAAGCCATGGTCGTACTTCGAGCAACTTGCTCTTCTTTGGAAGCTCTCTTTGTCTCTGAACCGCTAAATACTCATCGGGAAACGCCTTCCTTTGTGCCCTCCTGATCACCAGAATCACAGCATCTTCGATTTATTCCGACTTTAATTCTCCACTTTCCCTCTTGCAACTTCTACAATTGTCTATGAAACGACGCACCCATGCTTGAACTCTTATCAACCTTGACCAACTTGAAAAGCGTTTTGGGTTGAGACGCCACAACTGATCATCATCGTGAACTGAAACCATTGTCCAGTCTTCGTTTCTTGCTTGTAAGCTGTCTTGTCTGTCTTGAGCCTTTTTCTTGATTTCTTTTTCTTCTGTAACTAAATCTGCTTCAATTCGATTGGCAGGCCAGTGTGGTTCTTCTTTTTAAAGGAAATCGGGACCATTCCACCACTTTTCCTCCTTGGCCATCTCCGATATTGTCATGCCTCTTGTAATTGAGTCGGCAGGATTCTCATGGGTTGAAACGTAGCGCCACTGTTTTGGATTCGTCAAACTTTGAATTTCCCCCACACGATTTGCTACGAAGGGTTTAAATCTCCGACTTCTTCCTCTAAGCCACCACAGAACGTTCATACTGTCAGACCAAAAGACTGCTTGACCCAGTGCACCACTGAAAACTCTGAGAGTAGACTCAGTAAGTCTTAGTTCCAGGACTGCCGCCAACAGTTCTAAACGAGGGATACTTGTTGTCGTTAGTGGAGCAACTCTTGACTTGGCTGCGACTAAGCGTGTCGACACCAATCCACTCTCATAGACAACTCTTAAATAGATAACAGTACCATACGCATCTTGCGACGCATCTACAAATGTATGCAAAGTTTCTGAGAGCGCAACTTGTTCTGGGCCAAATGGTAAACATCTGGAGACTGGATCACTGGCAATTCTTCCAACTCACAGAACCATTCTCGAGACTTGTTGATCAACTCTCCTGGGTATAGCTCGTCCCATTCAAGTCCTGCGGTCCACATTTCCTGCATCATGATTTTCGCTCTAATGGTAAGTGGTGCTAGGGTTCCTCAGGTGGATTTGCCTTGAACGTGAACACGTCTTCTTCTGGTAGCCACGTGACTCCAAGTGTCTTCACCGTTGGCGAAGGATCCTCGTTTGTGTCGACATCGGAGGCTCTGTCCTCGATTGGTATCTTTTCTACTACCTTGGTAGAATTGGACATCCATTTACGAGCGTGCATTCCAGCTTTGTTCCACAGCTCTTCTAACTGTTTATACAGCTCAATACCTCGACTATCGTCCGACATTGAGTCCATGCTGTCGTCCATGTAGGTTGACTTGGACACTGTTTCGGCAGCTAAGGGCAGCTCATCTTTGTGCCTCTCAGCATGAAATTGAGAGACAAACTGGACATGAAACGGCGACGAGTTAAGCCCGAAAACTACTCGGTTGAATTCAGACTCTTCTGGCTCTTTCTTCTGATCCATCGATCTCCATAAGAACCGTCGACACGATCGGTCCTTTGGAGCGACTTCAATTCTCAAATACATCTCTGCAATGTCACATATGAGTGCAACAGGTCGTCTTTTGAATCGAAGCAAAACATAGTTCAGACCTCTTTGCAATTTTGGACCTTGATAGATGACGTCATTAAGAGAGATTCCGTCACACTTCGCGGAAGCGTCGAATACGATTCGAGTCTTAGTTGTGGCTCTGTCGGGTCGCACAACGGGGAAATGTGGCAGGTACCATTTCCTTGATGGTTTCTCCTCAGCTGGGTCCATCTTGCGAATGTAGCCCTTCTCCAAATACTGCATAATATTCTTTGAGTAGGCTTCTGCTATCTCTGGGCTTTTCAGTAATCGCTTTTCCGTGTTGCACAATCTGCGCAGCGCCATGCCGTAGTTGTCTGGTAGTTTGGGATCTTCCTCCTTCCATGGAATTGCCACTTGATATCGTCCATCAACATACTTAAGGGATTTTTCAACTTGCTTTAACGCACAATGTTCGTCAGGATTCAAAACGTGACATTCACGTGACGTAATAGAATTCTCGATTTCCCAGAATTTTCGAAGAAGGGTGCTATTCTCGTACAAAATGCGTATGCACGAAGTTTGACTGTAGGTCACCCCCTGTGAGCCCACTAACAGTTCCAGTACAAGTCCATCCTAGTGGTGTAAGCCTAGCAACTGGTTCTCTGGGCTGGCCTCGAACATCCTTGAATGAGTAGTGTAACTCCGCGTAATCAACTCCGATTAACAAGTCCACAATTGGGCGTTTGCCAGGATCTGGAAACTGTAGACCATTTGCCAACATGCTTTTGCCAGTCAATGACTTTCATACTTCCAGTGACTCGTTCTGCCGTGAATGCACTCATCTTGGTGGCCACATTACCATTCATACTCTCCAGCTTGAACTCAACTGACGTAGTCTCGAAGGTTTCAGTCTGACCATTTAAAACATTAACTGTCACTTTTTGGGGTTCTGAAGTTCCAATTCAGCAGCTACGTCAGCATTTAAATATGTTTTAGTGGATGCTTCGTCCAGTAACGCGTTCACTTCAATTCTACGATGGCCGTTCTTTAGAAACACTGGTACGGTCCGAAGTGCCACAATTCTTGGTTGAACGCCATGTGTAGTCACTGTGGTGTGTGACCTCTCTGTGGGCTGCTCAACGGGCTCCTGGGGAGGAGAAAAGACCACTGGATTTCTCTCTATGCCATTATTTGTTTGACTGCCTGCATCAGGTTGGGTATCATCTGATGGCCCTTGAACTTTCCGATCTTGCGAATGTAGCCCTTCTCCAAATACTGCATAATATTCTTTGAGTAGGCTTCTGCTATTTCTGGGCTTTTCAGTAATCGCTTTTCCGTGTTGCACAATCTTTTCCGCTGATCACGAGAGTTCACCTGATCACTTCGCTCTCACGGTACAGGGTTTCGATGCAACAATCGGTTGTGAGTTTTCTTACAACTGTTTATCCCACCCCTGTGGTCTCCTCCTAGGCAACGGTAGCCCAGTTTTAGGCTCTTAGCGGCTGCCCATCTCTCTAGAAGACTCATAGCTTTGAATTTCTCCCAGCGCCAAACTCCGTGATGACCACTGCAGACTTTACATGGCCGAAATCCAACTTTTCTCTGGTTTCCTGGCAATTGCTGCGTATTGCCAAAGAAAGTCAGACCATTATCTTTCTTGTTCCCATGTTTGCTCAACCCACGAATGGTTTCAGATGCCACAGTCTGGAATTCTGACTCTTGGATAATGAACTCTCTCAGTGTTTCTACTGACTGCCAACGGCCATGTTCGTAAATCCACCGATGATACTGCGCTAACATTCCTTCTGTCAATTTCTTACATAAACTGAGGTAAAGCGATCTGTTTCCTAACTCATCATGTCGACTGGCCTCTTTTAGAATGACCACAGTTACGTCAAGTAAATATGCAAATCTCTCGAGGTCCTTTGCAAATCCATGACGAAGTGGCCTAAAGTTCTCCAAATTTTCTAAATGTAGGGCGATCTGACGTCTTTTATCACCAAACTTTCGTTCCAATCTTTCCTTGGACGCTTCATAAGCCGCCGCAGAATGTCCTTAAGGCTCCACGACCTTTAGCGCCTCGCCTGATAAATATTGATGCGACTGAAGCAACTTGTACTCAGGCGTAGCGGGCGCTTTGTCAACACATGCCATGAACGCTGTTTTCCACCCTTCGTACAATTTTTTATCTCCATTGAATACGGGAATTGAAACACGCTTGACTTGTTTCCACATATCCTGGCCAAGCGATAGCGTACTTGAACGATTCTCTGTCGATTTCTCCTCGTGAAACTTTGTTGTTTTCAGCCCTCCAAGCTCAAACTTTTCCGGCGATTCTTTCAAATCTCGAAGCTGTTCTTCTTCTAATAAGCGACTACGATATTGACGATTTAACTCTTCTAAATCTTCTTTAGAACGAGTGATATCTTTGTTGGATACTCCACCAACTATGTTGGATAGTGGGAGGCAAGGGCTGAGCTCAAACGAGAGATACCAAGACTCTGTTCTTCAGACCTGTCTTTTTTAATGTGACTTCTTGGAATATACAGCAACTCTCCGAAGACTCCTTCTAATCTCTGCTCTAATCTTTGCTCTGTGCTCTCTGCAATCTGTTCTCACCTCTTTACAATCTGTTCTCTCTCTAATCTTAACTCTGATAGCTAGTCAGTCTCTGCTAATCTTTGCTCTGTGCTCTCTGCAATCTGTTCTCACCTCTTTACAATCTGTTCTCTCTCTAATCTTAACTCTGATAGCTAGTCAGTTATATATTTTAATTGTAGACATGTTTTGGGTGCAAGACACGGTGACCTTGGAAAACCAGAGACATCTCCGGAACTACTTAAGAAAGCGAATATAAACGGAACTACTAGAAGAACCAACGCAGAGCGAGAACTGCCAATAACAAATGAGTACGACCGAACACAAGGCTTAAACGGAAACCTACAAAATACAAACACTAGAAAAGATAACCAACACAGCTTCATCATCAATTCTTGTCGCGCCAGTAGGCGCATAAGGCCGTAACCAACACAGCTTAAACTTAGAAAACTCCTAGTGAGTCCTTAACCTTGAATTACCTTGGACTATAGACTTGACTAACAGAATAACCAAAGCTTCAAGGCACTAACCCAAACATGTCTACTGACGAAGACTAAACTTAGCAATAAGGGCTCTTAATAAACCAAGATAAATAACGTAAAACATCTGTGTGGTCGAACAGACCCTTACACAAACAAATTTGCACGGAAGCAACAAACTGACAAACAACTAACAGAGAATGAAAACAGCTACATTCTAAAAACAACATTTTGTTTCACAACATCTTGTTCCAGCTTGAATTGATCCTTTTGAATTTGCTTTTCGACGCCTTTGCGTTGTACGCTTTCTTCGATTTGGCGTCGGCGAGTATTTTCCGATGCATCAGTTGCCAAACTCGATAATTCGTCCTTCCGATTGTCCAAATATTCTTGTGCCTTGTCATGAGCTTAGGTTCAAATTTTTACATAAGAAGTTAGGTCTTGGGAACAAGCTTTAAATACTGTTTGACTTATCATGTTATCGCAACTGCAAATTATGTTTAATTTATGTATGGATTTCTTTTTTTTAACCAGGAGGAAGGAGTTGTAATGTTCGTGTGTTAACTGGATGTCTACAGCTTTGTGTTTTGTCGCTAGGAATTATGGCATCGAGGTCTTTCCTACCATTATGGCATGTTTGTAATCGAGCTCCTTGAGTGCTGATTCAAATCATTGTTTATCTCATACATCGTGAGTCGATATCTGGAGCAAAACATCACAAATACATTCTGAGATTATGAATACAAATTCATTTGGAGGACAATATTTCTATGCAACTTTTCAAAAGACTTTACACAGCAATGCTATTTGCCTCTTTGGTCCAACAGTTTTTCCTTACCATGTTAACAATATGTGCAAAGATCTGAAAGCAATAACCTAATAAATCAATTCTAGTACTTGGCCAGCACCAGTTCAATACTTTCCAGTCTCTAACCCTGCCAATGTAATTCTCGATATATATTCTGAGAGTTCCAATATCAAAATTCTTAACATCTCAAGTCTCATCAAACTGTGAATTAAATTTCATGGGGGCCTGTTGTGCAGACGATCCCTCCGATGACAAGAATCTGTTATGTTAAACCCTTTGTCAGTCATCACAGTCTTTACGGACATAATCTAGTACTTGTGACTGTTTGGTTATGTCTGAGTCACTTATACTTCCAGGATATGCATCTGTACAATACATAAGGAACCCAGCTGGCACTATCCATACCTTTACTGTTGTGTGTTTGTTATACTTGAGAATGTAATATTCAATTCATAATTCAGTCATCACCAGTGTGCCCTGCCTCCACACTGTACCCAGCCTCCACAAAGTCATCAAAGCCATCACTCCAAGGTGCAATGCATGTCTGCAAATTGCAAAAAAAACTTACAGATGTGATGAATTTTCACTGTCTTTGCAGTCTGGATATATTATTGTGTCCAGGAAAGGTTGTACACATTCAAAAAGACAATCAAATTCAGTTTTTGTCAAACCAGTCAAAAAAAAATATGGGGGAATTGTTTAAGCGATTCATAATTAAACTCTTTCATTTCCATTGCCATTTTCATTGCAGCAAGCTGTTGTTGATAATACAGTGAATTATCACTCAGCTCCTGTTGCAAACTATCAATACACCTCCTTTTCTCTTCTAGCTCTTTCGTAAGTGTTTCAACTTCGTCTTGGCACTTTCAGGCGGCATTTTCCTCATGAAGTTTCTACGATGAAATTCGTCCCTTTTTAACTGGAGGCGAAGAAAGTGGCATCCTGCTCGTATGAGCTTTTATGGGAGTACTGTTCACATTGGACGACGTAGACAGCCATCTCCTTGCACTCTTAAGTTTTCGTTTTAGCTCGACAGTTGTTTTTTTGACGTCTGGATATTGGTCATTAGATTTTCTTCCTGTGCTCCAGTTCAGGGTCGGAGAGTAACGTATAATAAGTAACACCTTTTGTGGGAAAATTGTTTTTACATAAAGCACTGGCACAGCTCCAGTACCATCCAGTGTGCTTTCTTATTATTATATCTATGGCGGCACTTCCGTCCGGGAAACAACGAAACTCGATTCCAGTTCCCCAACGTATGAAATCTGGGAATCTTTTAAAGTCCTTGTTTTCTCTTTCCTGGCGCAAGTTTGCGGCCTCCTCGGTGTGGTGGCCTGGATCTCCTAAGATATGACAAAGGCTGTGCAAAACTGTGCTATGTGTGAAAAATATCGTAGAGAACGCATTAATCCAATGAAAGGTACTGAATTTCCAGAGTAACCGTGGAGTAGAGTCGGCGTGGACTCCTTTGAGCACAAGAATAAACATTACCTCCTAGCTGTAGAGTACTTTTCAAGAGATGTAGAGATATGTCAAATGTCCAAGAACTCTGCCTAGACCATCCTGCAGCTTCTTGTGTCGACATGGGATTCCGGACATCTCATTTACTGACAACGGCCCCCAGTTTCATTCACGCGAGTTTACCAACTTTTCCACTAAAGGGCAGTTTCAGCACATAACCTCATCTCCAACATATCCCCAGTCCAACAAAAAAGTGGAAAGGACGGTCCAAACTATGGAGATGGTCTTAAATAAGAGAAGTGACGAGTACTTGACTCTCCTGAATTACAGAGAGGCTCCTTTGCATCACGGTTACTCTCCAGCACAATTAAGCATGGGTAGGAAACTACGTACTTGAGTCCCATGTCACCCGGATGAGCTGACACCAGAGATCTCTGACTATGATCACATCAGAAGAAAAGAGAGGGAGTACCGACCAAAAATGAAATTCGTTTGTGACCAGAGACAGAGTAGTAGAGGGAGAGGAGCTGTCACTTGGTGACCGTGTTTGGATTCCTGACCTGCAAGCAGGAGGGTCAGTACTTAAGTCTGATACAGACCTCAATTGACCAAGTGAAAAGGAACCGGAGGATGACACGGAGTTCTTGAGGGAGAACCTCCAGTCTCGCCCCAGAATAAGGGGTATGAGAGCCACGAACCAACGCCAACAACAGAGATTAGTCCAGAGGTTCCCTCAAAACTTGGAACCAGCCAAGAAGACTACGGAGAACTGCCTGTCCCTGAGGACCTTCCAGCAGTAAATGAGCCCTTACAGCCTGAACCGTTGCTGACCCGCCTTAGACCTAGAAGAGCTATTACCGGAAAGACTCATTGAACAATGCTAAGTTTAGTATTCATTTAGGACTGGAGAACAGTGATATTTTTATTGACATTACTGATTAGTAGTTAAAAACGGGAAGATGTAGTAACATAAAGTCCTAACTGACCGCTGACAGGCGGTAGCAAGGCAGTGAGAGTCGGGTGTGTAAACTGTATGAATCGATCGTATTAAAACTTGTTGTGTTTATGCCTGTCGTCCTGATACCTTTCCGGACCCAACAATGAGATAACGATAGAGTGAAAATATATCGGCATTGATGTGTTTCAGATTAACGACAATGCTTGACAATTTTGACACAGTTGGATTTTATGCTTTTTTCTTACATGCGATTCTGGTGTCAGTCAGCAGTTGAATTAACCAGTACTTTACAGGCTCACCAGTTCATAGGTATCAAGCTAACCAGCTTACATCAAATTTTGTCAACATCCAAAAAAAATAGAAAAAAAAACCAGAAACTATATTTTCGTGCGCAAAACTATTTCAAAGTTCTGCTTTTGTTAATAACCTTACGGCATTTTGTATATAAAACGTTAATAATAAAGCGGTAATTTGCTATTGGTAAGAAAAAGGAAATATGACCTTACGGCTACTAAAAAAAATATTTACAGAAATTAGTGTTAAGCCCGTGCTTAATGGCTTAAAGGCAAGCTACGCCCCTAGGAATGGAAATGAGAATCCGATTATACTTGCCTCGCTGATTGGACGAGAAGCCGTAGTTTCTTTATAACTGTCTCGGACGAGGATCGTCACTGAATAACTTCATGAATGTTTTCAATGGTGTTACGGATTAAAAAATGAAGTCATTGGCATAAAAATTGTGTTTACAGACGATCCATTTTCCAAGTTCAGTTCAGAAGTTCAGCGCTTGGTAGGCAGGCAAAAAATTGAGGCTTATGGGTACATCTAGAATCGTAGACAAACGTCCTTCGGTACTTATGTAATGTATCAAATTAACTGTGTTTAATGACTGAAGTTTGAAAAAGCGCTGCTGTGCTTTTAAAAACGCGTTGTCGTCCCCCCTCCCCACTCAATGCAATGTTGAAAGTCAGGTGAAATTCTAGGTACTAGTTTTTGAACATTGTATGTCGGGTAGGGTGAGAGGGTAAGCAACTGAGGTTGTATTCGCCTCTGGCGTGTATGCAAAAGCGCCAAAAGTACAAATTTGCCCCAAGACTTTTGTCCATGATTGACCCAATTTCAGTTGAAAGAGAAAATGTCCATTTTCAGTGGTTTATCATAAATGAAATGTTTTTTTTTCTCGACTCTGTGAATAAGATCGTAATACAATGACTACTTTTAGCTATTTTGTGGTTCATTGAAGATTTTCACCTCGGGAAGTCGCGCGAAAATGTCAAATCTCGAAATTATCTGTCGCACGAATATGTGATACGTTCAGGTATGGGTGAGCGGGCATCGTAAACTATATTTTTCACCAAAGCAAGCCTGCAAATAATTTTTGTTTGTAAGGAGGTCATTTGTCAGGCCAGGGCCAGTTTTGACCGGACAAGAAGCCAGTCTGGTCGGACAAAAAATACAAAACAGTATGATGAAATTAAATTT
>Ga0126337_10002714_pt1 | contig 11320 bp, 11 predicted proteins | sample DipCmetagenome_FD_92527 | JGI IMG/M metagenome (GOLD analysis project Ga0126337, IMG submission 92527) | Coral microbial communities from La Bocana,Puerto Morelos, Mexico - Diploria C A metagenome | ecosystem: Host-associated > Invertebrates > Cnidaria > Coral | place: La Bocana,Puerto Morelos... | reverse complement strand
TGAGATTCGTGCCAAGATTGGCCAATTTGCTAGTGAGAATGGCAATTCAAAGGTTATCTGTCACTTCAAGAAAGAACTACCGGCCCTAAAGGAAAGTACAGTGAGGACTTTCAAGCAAGCGTAGGAGAAACGATTGAGAGAAGAGAGGCGAAAGAGGAATGCAGAGGCAAATATCGTGGCTATTCCGAACGATAAATGTGGTCGTCCACAAAGCCTCCTTGAACTGGATAGCAAGCTAATCTCCTTTCTCAAGAGTATTCGTAGCAGAGGCGATGTGGTAAATTTCTGCGCGCAGGGTAAGGCTGCAGCACCGGCACTTGTAGACAGCAACAACATAAGTGGATTTAGAGGATTTAAGCCCAAACCTACCTGGGTGAAGTCTAATTATAGACGTTGAAGTTTCAACCGCCGAGCTGGAACAGCCGTGCGATTACCCAGCACAAAAGCGCACCCGAGTTGGTGCTAAACGCGGACCAAGCCCCCTCCTCGTACGTCTCAGTAGAAAGAATGACAATGTCCTCGAAGAACTCTTCTTCAGTCCCTATCAAAGGCTTAACCGATAAAAGGAACGTAACGCTTACATTTGTTATTTCGTTGGCGGGGGAGTTCTCGCCAATGAAGATCATATACCAGGGAAAACTTCAATAAGCCCCAGTGAGCTTCAAGTTTCCAAATGGGTTTGCAGTTTCACGGAATGAAAAGCACTACTCAAATGAAGCAGAAACACTTTCCCTGATCGACAAAGTCATTAAGCCATTCGTTGAGAGGAAAAAGAAGGAACTGAAGCTGCCACTAACACGGAGATCGCTTCTGATCTGGGCTGTGTTCAAGGGGTTTAAGACGGAAGGTCTTGTCAAAGCTGGGATCTCTAAGTATCGTGGTTGTGTCCGTACCCGCTAATATGATTCACTTTTTTCAGCCATTAGATCTGACTGTTAACGGTGAGGCGAAGCCCTTTATGAAAGATAAAGTTACCAAATGGTACTCCGAAGAGGTACACAAACAGATAAACCCGGGAAACGGTGATGCTAATGGTGAGGTCAACGTTGATTTGAGACTTACAGCCCTGAAACCTCTCCACGCTTCAAGGTTGGTGGACCTGTGCAACCATCTCAGCAGTGATATTGGTAGGCAACACATCGCTAAAGGGTGGGAAAAGGCTGGCATCGCCCAATTATTAGATGAATCTTTTAGTCTTCCCCACTGAGGATCCATTTGAAGAGATTGAAGGTTCTATTGAGATCTCCTAGAAAGGACATGTAACGATACTCACGATACTCGATAATGACTCGGGAGAACAAGAAGACTTTTTTATTACTGTAGGACTGACTTTTAGAGGAATACAGTTGCCGCTAAGAGACAGCATATTAGTTTTCTTTCAATTGTTGATTCACGCGCAATTTTTCTAAAAATGAAAAATAAAGTCATTTAATCGGCAATTTCACGAGATTGAATTTCCTGCAAACACAATTTTTCTCCGCAATCACGAAATTAAAGACTCGCGAAATTTGCCGAGAAAATTTTCGCGAAAATAAAGGAGAATAAGATATCTGACAACCCAGTTGAAGGCACTTGTGAGAGGAGTTTTTTTGCGAAGCAAGAAATTTTTTTAGCGCTGTTCTCTCGAGTGAGCAGGAGCTTGGAGCAGACATTTAAAGAGTTATAACTCAATGGGAATTTGTTAGATTGTCCTCCAATCGGGAGAGTGGGAAGTTAGACACATAAACAAGAAAATGGTGTGTTTATTTCGAAATACTTTTTTCCCGAGAGAGGATATTGCACGATCACTCCACATTTTTAATATTTAGAAAATATTCTTTACTTTTTGTTTCAATTGAACATGGCAAAACGCAGACATAGTGGATAAACTTACATGAAGGAGTACACCATCTTTCATGGGGGAGGTGCTGAGGAAAGAAAACGAAGACTATATACACCACAGGAAATTTTCGAACATGAATGCGGTTTCAGCGTTGCAAGAGCCCTGAACACAGGAGCGCTGTACCTTTCGAAGCAATTTTCGCTTGCTCATTTGGTCGTTTTCACGACATATCACGCGCACTTTTGACTGTGACGGCTCGATCAGTTTCATGAACTCGCTACAAATACGTACATATTGGCACGGTCTTCTTCCACTGCTGTTACTTCCGTATGCAGGTATGTGTAATTACCGATATCTTTCGTCTGAGTTGTTTTACGCCTAGTTCATGTGTGTGCTGTCCTAGTGTTACAAGCCTGCAGTTAGGCAGTTGTAATTTCATGGAAGGTTCGTTAACTGGCAAGAATATTCGACTAGCTCCATCGATATGATAATAAATTTAAAGCGACACCGAGGCGACCTAGCTTCAAAATGCCTCACCTTCATCATGAACTGAAGGAATGGGTAAATCATGTGATGCTCATTACATATTCGATATCAGTTAACGTTTGGACCGTTTCCGAAGTTCCTTGTTGTTTCGTATAGCGATATCAGAAATGAATGCAACTGTTTCTCGGCGGTGTGCATTATTCTTTATGGGGTCATACCAGCCATACAATGCACTTATATTAAAATTTTAATTAAATGTGTCCTTGCGTGACCCTGTAACGCTCTAAAAAATATTAACAGGAAATCGAGAGAAAAAAGTAATAATTTCACTGAACAAAGAAGCCGTCTGAAGCCCAGGGGAACGGGTCATTAAACTCAGTGATTGCTGCCTTTATTCGTGCACATCGCTCCTTGACTTTCTCAATATACTAGATTTGCATCTGTTGCGGCGAATGTTTGTCTAAAGTATTTATAACCACATTGGGGATAATTACATGTAGTTATCGGTCGCACGGACTTATTAGTATTCGTTTTCACGCAAAAGAGATCAGTATTCGTTGTTGAAGACAGTTTTTTCGCGGAGTCGTTCGAAGAGAGACTACGTTTCGTTTCGTTTCGTTTTTTTTTATATTCGTAGTATTTAATCGGAGTCGTTGTAACAGCATCATCAAACACGGCTTAAACTATACAACTTGTGTGACTCAAACTGAATATCTCGCGTTCACTGCTCGAACAAATTCACTTTCTGTAATCGTTAACCTCGCTTCAACTTGAGAGCTCCGGCTGCTGCAGTAGTACGTACTTCATAACATCAAAACCGTAGCCATCTATTTTGGCTATAAGACTTGTTAGAGATTTGCTTATAAGATTTGTTTATAGTCGGATAGCTGTAGAAATGCACATTTTTAATTAAGATTAATACAGCTCATTTTAGCGAATTTTTATCGATTTTATTTTTTTTTTTCCAAGATTACGGATTTTACGGGAGCAGGGGTTGCAAACCTTTTGGGATAAGAGCGAACTTTGTCGAACTTCGATCCCTGCGCTGTTAAGTATTTCGGCCAAGATAGTGCCAGCACAATCCTTTCTGTTTGAAGGTTTAAATAAGTTTTCGGTTGAAATCCGACCATGTTTTCCGAACTATCCAAATTTCATGTTAAAAATTAGTTTTGCAGAATCTACAATTTGTGGTTGTATTCAAGGAATTCTCCAGAATATCGATGAACCATAAGCATGATGTATATTACAGTAACTGGAAATTTACATCCAGATACCGGATGTCACATAAACAATATTAATTGTTTACTTTTCGTGGGTGAATATAATTGGTCAGAATTTGACAGATGTCATTTTAATGAGCGCGCTCAACCGCGATAAGTTAAAGGGGCGGTTTTCAAAAAATGGAGGTTTGTTTGGCTCTCGCCCCATTTTTCGCGCGGGCAAAACACCGAAAATCCCGTCACTGGGTCTTTCTTTGCTTCCAAACCCCACGGAAACGCTAGCCATGAGCTTGAGAGGTCTAATTGTCTTCGTAAAAACCTTGTAATCGGTCCAATAAAAGATGAAAAAATGTTGAAATTTGCGTGAAATGAAATATCTTTGGCTCTTCAAACTGGCACTTTTCACTAGTATCTATCACTAATAGACCCCTAGTAGTCACTATGATATCTGCATCATAGATCTGAAGGCTCTCTGGCAAATCATTTATTGTAAGGTGCTGTTTGTTTAAACTTTGAAGTTGAATATAAAAAATGGCTCCATGATCAGAAATTGAGGCCATTGTATCTGAATTCCAATAGGTACAGGCTTTAATGACAGAGAAACAAATATAATAAAATGACATAGCACAGCAACTTGTTTGAGGAATACCATTGGTATTATTAGCATTTAAATTTGTAATATTACTGTTGTTTCTTTGATCATCAGCTGCAGCTTTGCCAATCACTTCACTTTGCCTAGTGTCAGTTTGTCGACTGAAACGGTTTTCAGTAGCATTGCTTTGTATGGATATCTCAGCAATAACATGCACTCCTCTGAGTTTATATAAACCTGTTAAATTGTCCAACAAACTCTGAAAGTAATTTATTAAAGAACTCAGTGAAGTCATCAACATCTAGGAGTACACAAGTACCTTGAGGATGGGGGAGACTTGATAAATTACGAGCATAAGAGTCAAATATCCTAAATCTCCCTTCGCGATAACAATAATTAGCTACTGCATTACACTGTATAGTTAATAGAAATGGCTGGTAATTTTCTCCAAACAAGATTTGTGAAGCATTACCTAAAGATGCAGTAAAGGAAATCAACACTGGATAAAACATCATGTATATTAGCAGTATAATTTAGACTGTAATCCATCTGGTAATTAGTTTCTAACACTGTTACCAGGTAATTCTGTCAAAAGTAAAAACTCTTGATTGTACAATCTTGGCAGGACAGACTATAACTAATTCCCAGTAATCATAATGCTTACTAAATCTGCTGAAGAACTTATGGAGTTCTTGTGTTTATATATCAATGCACACAGTGACATGGCTAAACACTGACGACCAGCATTTGGCCGAAATAATACCTTGAGAATATGGCGCAGAAATTGTTTTGTTGGGATCAATTATTGTGCATGGTCCAGGATCATTTTCTACATCACTGCTTAAGGTGAACTTACTGTGATTGATTCTGTGGTTGATACCCTTGTAAACATGGGATAAACTACATTTTTGTAACCTCGAATTAATTGTCAACAAAGGGCGATAATAAGTTTTGTATTCATTGCTCTTTTAAGAAAGTAAAAAAGTGATTGTCTAGACCCTAATAGTTTCCTTCGTCTGAGTAAAGCTGGCTTTCTTCGATGATAACCTTTGGGAGACTTCACTTGTTCGAGTTGTAGCGTTGCACGTGTCAACCTCGAGTCCGAGTGTCAACCTCGAGTCACGAGTCAATCTCGAGTCGAGTCAATTTTTTTTTTGATAGGAAAAAAAATATATAGATATATATTGTAGGAAAAGAAAATATATGAATGTGTATTGTCACCTAAAAATTAAACGACAGACTCACCTTGATCCGGTTTGATCGCGCGCCTGGGATCGTTGGATATTTGTGCACAGTCCCCCAACTGTTGGAGTAGACAAAAATGGCGTCGGAGTGGAATGGTAAGAGTACGTTGAATCTATTTACATCCTATTATCTACTCTATAAGAGCTAGGAATATTTTGAGCTTTTCGAGAAAATGTTAAATCTGTGACACTGCTCCTTTAATAACTACGAGTTCGAGTTCCTTAATTGATAATCAACGAGATGCCACTCGCTATTTGAATGAAAGAATACTTACCTCGATAATCGGCACTTCTTTCTCCACTACAAATAAATAAAAATGCTAGCCAGTAATTTAGAACGCGTACGTGATAATTTGATGCAAACAGAGTTACCATCCCATGCAGACGCCATTTTCGGCACGGTTGGGAGACTGTGCACAAAACAACGATCCCAGGATCTTCTGGGTACATATGTAATAACAAAATGGCGTCGCGCGATCATACCGAACCAAGGTGAGCCTGCATGTTGTTTATTGTCCTTTTAGTAACAATACATATCCAAATATTTTTTTTCCTATTGAGAAAAAAGAAAAAAAAATTGACTTGACTCGAGGTTGACTCGAGATTGACTCGTGACTAGAGGTTGACTCGGGCTCGGGGCTGAGTCGTGCAACGCTATAACTCCACTTGTTCGTGATTAAAATTACATTTATTTGCAAAGCAATGCACTCTAGATGACATAGGCACATTTTTTCACGACCTACTTCCGAACCCTTTTCCGTATCTTTCTGCTTTTGTGCATAACACGTGTGAGCTGTTTGAAAAGAAGTCTACTTGGTTCGTGAGTGACAACACGAGACTTGTGCTCATACTGATAAGTACGGAATTTACTATAACGAGACCTGTATTGATCTGATAAATGGGACTCTTTATTGGGATGAACAAATATGTATAAGTGTACAACCTTTTCCAAAACATCGCAGCCATTTTGTAGAGAGTCTACCAAAGTCTTTGTTGACACATTTATGAAATGTCGTACGATTAGGACCATGCACAAGGCAATGATTAACAAGCTTGCTAATGATAGCTGAACGAACGATAAACTGCTGAAAGAACTGTTTAAAATTGTAAATAAAGGAACAAATGAGAAACTTATCTTCACTATCATTGATCGAAGTCCAAGTCTCTTGATTCTGGAAACGCAGTTGTGCACTTGAGAGATTCCAATATGGTGTCCACGTTCTTTGGGATATCGAGTCACACGTCTTCCTAGATACGTGGTGTTACCGGTGACTCCTCCTTTGAGAACGCAGAATATACATGGCGTTTAACTGAGTGTTTGGGCCCTCACGTTTTTAGAACGACGAAAATACATTGTGTTCAGCGTGCTGGGCTCTGGGCTCTCACGCTTTCTTACTAATGATATGAAGTTCACCACCTATACAACTCGTAAACCATTGTTTCAACACTCGTACGAGTCGTACGAGTCCTGAAGTCCGAAGGTGCTTTCTCACCAGAGATACGCAATTCATTATCTGTACGACTCGTAAACCATTGTTTCACGACCCGTATGAGTCGTATGGGTCGTGAGGTCCAAACGTGCTGTCTCAATATGTAGTTCACCGTCTCACTAACGATATGCAGTTCACTAATACCACTCGTAAAGCATTGTTTCCCGGCACCTACGAGTCGCACGACCGTATCAGTACGTGTATATAGGACATGGATGCATCGCAAAGCTATATATTTGTTTTAGAAAACTCCATGCAACAGACAGAAGTTGAAATCTATGAGGGGTCATCGCCGTCAAAATCTTGTTTAAAATTCTCTTATGTAGAAACTGCATGTAGTTTATAAATTCTTTGCTGAAAAGACTGGGACAGAAATTGAACAATGCTTGCTTGTTTATATCTTAATTAACACCAATACGCGCGTTTAAGAGATCAAAAGCGCTTTTTTTTAAGTGTTTTTGGAGCCTCGATGTTTGGAATTCGCAATTCGAAGTGGTTCCTTTTCGCGCTCGGCCAAACGCTCAGATTACACCGGAAATGACGTATTTGGTGGTTCTGAAGAAACGATGTCGGACAAGAGAGCAAAGAGGGCTGGCGAAAACTTCTTCTCGGCTTCTGAGTCAAACGAAGGCAATTGCACAAACAAAACTGCAACAGCGGTAATTTCAATGCACTGATTTTCTTCGGCGTAGCTTTGCGGAGTAAATGGAAGCGATTTTTTTCACTTTCATCGTTGAGCTGTTCGTTTGGAAGAAATCGCAAGAAGGAAGAAATGTGTTCCATCGGCAATTCAAGGACCTACCTACAAATGAAAACGGTCAAGTCATGGAATGAAAAAGAAATTAATTAAAGGCTATATCATTATCCTCTGACTACACTAAAGCGGCTTCATGTTCAAAGTAACTGCCTATTTAGCAGTCACGCCAGGTTAACAATATGCGTGTTATTGTTTTATTATACGACTTCGCACCTCAAAGTTTGATTTTTATAGGTGTGAGGAGAGAAAATTAGATAATCTAGTCTGTTGTGCATATTCGCAGTCGCTGTCAGAAGATATAAGAATCCAACATAGATACATTTGTTTTGGTTCGTTTTGCACTTCTGAGTTACAGGTTACTGTTCTAGTTCATTAACCGTTACAAACACCTGCTGTTCTGTTATAGGATCATAACTGTAATAAGCGTTGAACTGTAATTACTACCTGCAATAGTCTTTTGTTAAACTGTTATCTACCTGTATTGTTTTGAAAGTTATTAATGTGTTGTAAACGATGAATTCTGTCTAGCCAATCGCGACTTCCGAACTGTATTACATAATTGTTAGTTCAGACTTTGTAATAGCTTTGCGTAATCGTTTAGGAATTGTGTTCTTGGCTTAAATAGTCGTGTCTTGTAAAATATTCCTTGGTTACTTTCCAGTTAAATTCTGGTTATATTCTTTGGTTAAACTCGGGTTAGATTCTTTTGCTACGCTCTGAGTACGTAAGTGGATTAAGCTCTACTGTTGGACCTAAGTTCTGTGTGCTGTCGACGTCTCTAAAGATAAATCCCTGTAACAGATCCGATACTGATCCCCGTAGCCGTGGTCTTTCCCAGGTTTTTACAGAAGTTCTTTCCCACACCAAAAACCTATTATCACATAGGTAGCGAATCGTTTTATCATCTGTAAGGTAGCATTTCTTTACTTTCTCAAACGCTAGAAACATGTCTAGAACAGAACTATCGTCAGACGCGAACGAAAGCATCTGGGGAATAAGTAAAATATGAAATATACATTTTCCGGATAAAGGCGGGTTTCGTGCAGTAAAAAAGTCTAAAAGTACTGATGATTCATTTCTCCCCTTTTCTGGTCGGCTTGGAAAAATCTTCCTTCTTTCCGCTCCAAGTCGAACGATTTTTGTCTCACGTCTGGAGCTTTCAACCTTCTGCCGCTTCTTGTGACCGTCCTTTCGACTATGGCACACTTGATTTTAGCGGTTTGTCAATACAATGTTATATTAACGGAAATCTTCGACCGTGCACCCGTCTTGTAAGTCGCAGTTGCCACGATGGAGCGGTCGCTAATATCGATTTCAACTGTTCCGTTTGGAACGGCTGTGTTATGAGAAGCAAAGTTTAGAAGTTTCTGCTTTTCACTGACATTTTCAGGTATATTCTGCAAGATATAACTAGTCTTCTAGATCTTCCTATGCTTCGTACTTGTTTTCAAGTCTTTTTATTGAAAAAGCTGCATGGTTTAACTGATCTAGGGTTGTTTTTGTCCACCATTTTGTAAACTGTCAGTTATTTTATTTTCACCGACTTTCACTGGATTTCTTTATTTTGCACTCAGCTTCAGTTTTTTTGCACTAGTTTGGGAAAAAACTAAGAGCGCAGATATTGTTGCTTCTGTCATCAAATGGGAAATGCTGAAGGAGAAAACAAAGCAAATAATCTAAGGATATGTCAAGCTTGACGTGTGAACCGTGGATCATCAGTATGTTCTGATCCATTGCTAAGGCTTGGAAAGTGGATTTGCAATCTTGCTATAATTTTAACAATATGCGTGTCTTTCTAGGAATTAGAGTTGACGATGGCTCCGGTTTTCTATTTTTCAGCAGGTCAGATAAAGTTTACCTCAAAGTATGATGGGAAGACTGTCACGGGATTGGTTGGCTCGTCTGTTAACTTCACCTGGAGCTTCAGTGGTGATGTTGATTCAGTCTCTTGTGGATTGAAGAAAGATGGAGTGAATGTTATCAAGAATGATGGAAAACTGGTATCTCTGGACAAGAATGGCCTAGTGTCAGTAACAGTCCCCTCAGAATACAATGGACGTGTGAGTGGAAGTGGTGATGCATCCTCTGGTCAGGTCACCTTCACACTAAGCTCGATCAGAATGAGTGATGAAGGATTTTATGGTTGTAATATAAAGCCAACTGATACTTTTGATGACGAAAACTTTGACTCTGTGTATTTGGCAGTCAAAGGTGAGTATCTCCTAACATAGTCAGCTGTTACCATTCTCCTTACCGGGAGAGGGATGGGGGTTTATTGTGAGTGTGCAGTCCATTTACACCGCCACTGATTCCCCTGTTTTGTATTCAGGAATAGAACAAACATGTTTGCTTCGTAAGTAGGCTATGTTTTGTACAGCATGATATTAACTTCGAGATCCTGGTTGTTATGTTTGTTCTGTCGATCGTTGATGTATTGAAGTTGAAAAACAAGCAGTCAACATTTTTTTTCTTGTATGCGGGTCGTTTCGCCAGGGTTATTCCAAGAATAAAGCATTTTGGTGGAACAGCAAACTGGCCTTAAAAAATCTAAAGTCAGCAGATATCTACTTACATGGAAACCAATGGTGTATTACAAGCAAAATACTATTCAATATGTAACAACACAATTACATTTCTTCAAGTGATCTACTAAAACAATGAATATCAGTGTAAGCTGCATGTAACAGTATGACATAAGAAATTAGGATGACGTCAGTCTCTCTAATGAAAAACAAACTAAGGCTTTTTATGGAAGGCTTTTCACATTGACTTCAAGAAAATACGTTTTTCAGAGGCACCACAGATAAGCATATCCTCAGTACTAGGAAGTTACAATGAGGGATCGTCGGTGAATATTAGCTGTACGGCATCAGGGACACCAGACCCAGATGTGCAATGGATCAGAAACGGAAATGTAAAAAGTTCAGGGAAGAAAACAGTGTTTCTGACGTTTAATAGTATAAACAGAGCAGATGATGGACAGTACACCTGTAAAGCTAACAACTCAGCAGGAAATGATGAAAAACACATTACACTTGTGGTTCATTGTAAGTAATGAATTGGAATTGTTGCCATTTACTTATGTACAGGTGACATCGTCCTTTTTAAAATCATTCTAAAAAAGACGATTCAAAGGAAACATTGGAAAAATTTGAAATTTCAAAGTTTGATTTGCTTATGTGATGAAAACTCTATCTACAACACACTCATTTTGGTTCATGTTGTTTTTAATTATACCATAATGCTGCCCACCTCACATTTAGAGACTAATGTGCAAACCAAAATATGTGGTTTCTGATTAACAATATGCAAGTTCCATCGTCAAAAACGGATACATAATCTTGTTAGAACTTAGATTAGAACACTGATATCATTGCTATGGATAGGGTGCATGAAACTACGGTGATCTAGGTATTTTAGACGTGTTCACTGACACATCTGGCAGATTTGCAGCTAATCATAACCCTCAGGGTTTCTCAGGTATTGTATTTTCATGACGTTCTTTACTTGTCTTTAAGAGATAGGTCTACACTCAAAATTCTTTGGCAAAAAATACTTCTGGTTTTTCTTTAAGTAAATATCGGTCACATCCTATTGCGATTATTACAAGAGACAATATTTTATAAAAGGAACTTGTTTTACCCAGCATTGACCCCTTAACCGATGGTATATTAAGCATTTCTGTGGATGTTGGCTTGTTCATATCTTG
>Ga0126337_10002713_pt1:0-7500 | contig 11325 bp, 7 predicted proteins | sample DipCmetagenome_FD_92527 | JGI IMG/M metagenome (GOLD analysis project Ga0126337, IMG submission 92527) | Coral microbial communities from La Bocana,Puerto Morelos, Mexico - Diploria C A metagenome | ecosystem: Host-associated > Invertebrates > Cnidaria > Coral | place: La Bocana,Puerto... | reverse complement strand
GGCTCAGCCAAGCAGATTACATCATTTGCTTTAGTATACTAGTAAAATTCTACTAAATATCGATAGCAAAAATATACATATAACTTGAATAACTGAAGTAAACGAGTGGTTTTTCCCTTTTACTCGTAGTGATTTTCTAAAAGGAAGAGAAAACATCAATTTTATCCCTGTTTTTGTCGAGTTATAAAAGCAATTGTGAAAGCTTGCGAAAAAAGCTTTGAAATGACACAGCGTTACTCTCTCTGCTACCACTCGCGTTTCTAAAACTTGATAAAACGGACCCTTGCCTTTTATCTGCGAGAGTACACCTCATAGCCGGATACGTGTTTCGTCGACACGGTGCTGTAGTATTGTACTTAGCTGAACGGCGTTTTTCAAAAGTTAAAAATTTTCTTAATATATTTTCTGACCGAACAGAGCTTTGATTGATTACCACGTGGAGCGGTTTACATATCAAGTGGAGGAGCCGTGGTAGCCGCATAGTGTTTGAACATTTTGGCCTAGTTGAATCTCTTGAGAGTATCCTCGATTCACAGCTTGGTATCAGTTTAGTTTGCTGTCATCACATTTATGCTGGAGAAAATTCCTAGTATACATGTACGTGCATGGATTTCCAAACGTTAATAAAGGATATTTTCACTGTTCATCACTTGTGCAAAATTTGGGGCGAACACAAAGTGCCAAGCCACTTGTCAGTTTAACAATTACTTATACTAAAATTTTTGGCAACAACTAAGGCCCAAATTTCCCAGAAGCTGTTGATGGATTATGCAGAAAATGTCAAATTTAGTACTGATTATCGGTCCCTTGGGACACGAACAAGTTATGTAATTGTGTCCGATTGATTCTTGTTACACGCCGCTGACTCTACAGGACGTGGGTACACTAAAGTAATGGTAGGCACAGTAGATACGGATGATGTAGTCATCGCAGTGGCAAAATTCCAATAAATTTCCTGATCCGAACTTTGGATTGAGTTTGGGGTTGGCAAACTTCTGAAATGTTTGCCAGCACACGACATATCTCGTAGTATTGGCGAAGAAAAGTCACAAGCTCTTCTCGCATTTACGCCTTCACGTGCAGTGATCAAATATCGTCTTTTCTTTACTATGGCAAAAACTTGACAGCATGGGGAACGTGGGGTGCATTCGATGATGTGACAGCAGCTTTCCGAGCTCTTAGCAATGCTGCAACGGTGGATGTTGTGGATGAGGTGATGCCTATTCTTGAGCGTTACGTCACCATCATGTATGATCGCACCAGCAGGTGCATAAAAGTAAATGATGCGCGGAGGGTCTTATTCACACGTAAAGGGAGAGATATTGAAGCCATCCCCCCCCTCCCACCTTAGATGCCTTACGTCAACATGCAAAGAGGTCTACCTACAAGGCTCGCTACTGCTTGGGTAATTCCTTTGTGCCTTCTCTTCCGTTTCCGTGTCCAAGTGAATGGGGCTGGGTAAAAGCTTCTAATGATATATGCGCGCCCTTGTGGATTACCATTCCCCAGGTATCACAGAGCTGCTAAGCAATTAAAATGTGGTGTCAAGGGCGAAAGAGGTTGCGCAGGACGATGCAAATGTGCAACTGCGCTGGGCTGTGCGACCGAGAATGAACAACAGAATGCCGGATGCAAATCTGCGTATCGCTTGCATTATTTAGCAACATTCATATGAATTTGTGTTTAGCTTTTTAAGGTTAGACAATATTCTCAGAGGGCGACTGTCGTCGAAATTTTTTTTGACTAAACAAATGGTCAGCTAAAAATCTATCATTTCCCCAAAACTGAGAGCAAAATCTTGAAACGCGCGCTAGTTATTTGGTATAAAAGGTTTTTGTATAAAAGTTAATATAACTGTTATTTGTCATAATCCTCGCTGGGCATTGATTTTCCGGCGAACTTTTCTCGCGAAACGGCCTCATCCGGGAGCTCTTATTACATGTTAGTCATTAGCATTTTTGTTCACATGTGATTTCGCTTCGGCATGCTGCTTGTCGTGTGTTCGATCCGCTTACTTTTTTGGGTTTTCGGCATTTCTACGCCGCGCTGAACTTCAAAAGGGAGAACGTGACTGTGAAATTCCCGCTTAGATCGTATTGTCGCTGTGAGCAGTCGGGGTGCCATCATTTTATTAGCAGGCGGCATATCCTGTTGACATACTTCTAAAGTGAAGGCGTGACACGCTTACAAATCTTCAAATGGCGAAAACTCGCAATCGTGAGCCCCTCCCAGGGGTTTTAGGGAACAAGGGAACTGGAACATTTATTTTTTGGGAACAGGGGATATTTTCAAATTATTTTTAGGGAACAAGGGAACTCTTGAGTAGATTGTTGGGAACAAGGGAACACCGATCGACTTTCAATAATATCTTCTTTTTAACTTTTCGAGCCCTTAAAATATAAAATCTCTTACGTTCTTGAGTGTCAGGCGAAATTATTTTCGAGATGATTATTGTTACGAGCTGTAAAAGGAATCTTGGGAATGTTTGTTTCAACATTCACGGATGCAGTCTATGTCATGCAGCTTCATTTCAACTTCATCAGCGTAAAGGGAACTGTAACGTCTTCTCTTCAGCTAACTTCTACGCTTCTTTATGGGATAGTGTCATTGAACAATATGGTCTATATTTCTGCACACGACGATAATGGAGGGATATATAAACTTACCTTTTATCATGACAATGGTGGCTTGGCTGAGAAGATAGTGAGTAACGGTGGTTCACTCTGCAACAAAGTACACGGTTTAACCACCTACAATGACAGCTCCTTTGCATTAAGTGACACTGGAGACTCGTATATCAAGGCTTATAAACCTACAACAAAGTAATGTTCTGTTGTAGTTGGCAATGGAAAAGGCACAAGAGATGGAAGCAAAGCCCAGTTTTCCCAGGTAATAGGCATCTACTTTGATTATGGCACTATGTTTACCGTCGACACCTCAAAAGGTACCCTCCGCATGCAATGACAAGCAGTGTCACTAGCTTGGAAGACTTTTGGAAGCATCTGCATCTGTTTGGAGAGACGTTTGGACTTCACACAAAGGAACAACTGTTTCATCTGTTGTCATGGAAGATGAAAGAGAGATCCTGAAGTCTCTGCGTGACATCAAGGACCTGCTTTATCATTTAATCCAAGCCTTACGTCCAAATTTAGTACCAGAAGTCTTCTAATGCTTGTTGTCGAAAACACATTTTCAGAAATGAGAAGTGGTGCCACTGACATGCCCATACAGCTTGAATTCGATTACAGATTCAGCAGGGCAATCAAAGAACGGTTGAAGAGGCAATGTTTTACACTATTTGCTTACTTCACAGTTCTCAAGTCCAGGTTTTCACCACAACATATTACAATGCATGATTTACGCCCTCCAAAGGCACACAAACTATCTGAAAGGCAGGTGAGTGAAATGAGGAACTAGAGTGCAATGAATGGTCAGAGTGTCGCCAAGAAAACAGTGCGGAACATGACAACAAAGGACAATCCAAGTCCAGTAGGTTACCTTAAACCCATTGTAGTTACAATTATGGGATGGATACCAAATAGATCCAGAGCATTTTCGTACTTTCTCTGCATAAGTTTGACCAAATAACTAAGTTGCAAATTGAGAGAACCAGGGTAAGAATGATTTGTATTAAAAAGCGTATTTGGTCACGTGGTTGGTCACGTGATCATAGAAGAAGAAGTCCAATAATGTCTCAGAATGCATCTTGTTATTTAGTTATTGGATTAACTTGCTCATTTTCTTCTGATACAGTGCCTCACTTTGCTGGAGATAAATAAATAACGTTTCCATGATTGAAGTATGGTAACCCGTTCTAATTACTATTATGGGATATGGGGAACCACTAATTTTATGTTTTCGTTTTTTTTTGTTCTATAAATTTTTTTATTTATTTTTTAACTACTTGCAGTACCTACAGGACAATTACCTACATCACTTACTGGATAATTACTTACACTACAATAAGTTACATTGTATTAATTAATTTATTAAAAAGACTACTTACTATTTACAGACAATACACGTTACTTACAATGCTAACAAGTGCAACACTAGTTAAGGTTGACCTGCAATACAATAATATCCGTACAGTGTTATAATTAGCCTTAGGGTTTTCTTCGTTTTTTTAACAGTTGCTTGTTGGTATATACGTTTAATTGTAATTATCACCCAGTTAGATTTCTAAAGATTATCATTTGACGCTGCTCAAGTTTTGAGGCTGTTGTAACATGCCAGAAAGACAGAGAAATGTCTCATTTCAGGGGGCTAGTTGCGTGTCCTACAGGACCATATATAATATCTCGCCACAAGAAGATTAAAATTAAGTTTCTGTTTATTCTTTGATGTGTCTGGCCTTAGGCCTTAAACCATATTGACAGAGAGGTTGTACGTTCTCAACGCAACTGATTTTGACTTACAAGAAGCTCCTTAAAGTTTTGCCAGAAGGTAGAGACAACTCTACAGGACCAGAAAAGATGAATTAGGCTTTCCTTCTCAGTTTTCCAGAAACTACAAAGATCGTTATCTTTTATTCCTACTTTTTTTAAGAAAATCATTAGTCGCCAATCGTATATGCAGCTATTTAAATTGAAATACAATTACTTTTGTAGATCTTGTACACTGGAAAGATAGCTGGTACGCCGCTCTCCAGTCTATTGGTTCATAGGCTTCAAAGGCACAACCCCTAGCCCTTTTTTCTTGACTGTTAGTTGGACACCTTTGTTTAAGACCAATTGATTTTTTATAGGCCTGTCTGCTCGGTTTACTTGCTTTCATAAATTTCGTGTAAAAGCTTTCGTATTGTATGTTTGTATTATTGCGTATGGATACTTTGATTTTTTGTTTTAAAGCGGATAACGGCCCGTAGAAAGCAAGATAATTTGTTTCAGTAATACCATACCGATCTTTGAAATCAGAAAAGGATAGAAAAGTATCTGAATTCAGTCATCAAATGCGAAACCCTGTTAATCTCGTTTTGCTGCCATTTGCCCTAGAAGATTGGTCTGTTATCGATTCTTATAAAGGAGTGCGGCCAAAGGCTCTGAGAGCGAAAATGGTCTGTATTATTCTCGAAAGTGAATTCAGACCAGATATTTAAGATTTCCACAATAAATGGATAGGATAAATTGACATACTTTGGCAAGTCACTTCTTGTAGAAAATAAATAGACCTGTTCTTTGCCCTGAGCCAAGAGAACATTTCCCTTCTCTTTTGCATGTCTTCCAAGCCTCTTACATTAAGTGAGCATATTTTAAGATCCATGTATCCTTAAAATTTTTAGAAATAAAAATTATTTCTGCGAGCAGCTGAAGTGTCACGACCATGTTTAAGATAATACGGGTGTTTGAAATTAACGGTTTTCTATAATAATCCTTAAACAAGCTAATTCTGTATATAAACGGGAGCTTCCAAACATTGTAAGCAGATACTGATCTTAAAGCTAACCACAAAACACGCTCATACAGAGCGGCTATAACAAGTATAAAGCTTGAACAACCTAACACACATCAGTTCACAAAACAAAAAGTTAAGAACGAATATTGACTGCTTGCCTATCCAGTGCATCGAAGTTTTCGCTACATATGTAAATTTGAAAAATAAGCGAAAGGCTCGTCTTGAGAAATAAATTTTCCATCAATATATAATCTGTCCCTTCTTCCTTGCATCTTTAAGTTGTTCTCGGTGTTTTTTCCTTAAGTCATTAAGTTCGTTAGGAATATCATCGAAGACGGAGAAATCCTTTTCCTTCAGATGCTTGCGGGCTTGTGGCATAACTTCTCCTCTATCAGTGTAGCGCAGAAATCTAGCAATATTTGGTCTAGGACCTTTGTTATTTGGCTTACCCAGACGGTGGATCATTTGGAACTCTATCGTTGCTGCTCTTCAACTCTTGCTCTAGAAAATTGTACATGACTTGCTTCGTGTATTCGATCATATGCGGGAATCATCCATATTCGCGTCTCCGGTACCTTCGGCGACGTTACTTGTATTTTCCTCCTGATTCCGAAGAACTTTAAATTTTTTCTCCTATTGTAAGTTTCAAAATACAGCAGGTTCATTTTAAGTTTCTCTGCTTCTGGTTTCACAGCCGCCGCATCACGCTTCGCCTCTGAAATATCTCCCTCGTTAAAATCCACCCTTTCTTTGAGCTAGCTTACGTCGGTTTCGTTGCCTTCATTTTCAACTTTCAGGTCCGCAACATCTTTTTCAAGGTTGGTTAACGCTTCTTCGATGTTGGCTACTGACGAGCATACACTGTTTAATTTTTTTCTATATTATCCAATTTATACAGTCACAGTCCATCTTTGTGGCAATCTCTGCCACCATTGCACATGGTCGGCCCAACGCTTCGTCTCGCCTTTCACTATATTCTGACTCAGTGTGGTCTCGCGTCCTTTTTTCTGAAGGTATTTTGGCATAAACGTCTGCAGATGGTGACCGAACATTTCTCTTAAATAGGTAAGCGGACATAGGCTGCAATAAAGTTTTTACGGCCACTGCTGACGGAGCTTCAAAATAATGGGTTTTTTTTGGATTTGGATTAAGAAATTGCAATTCAATTTCGACGTCAAAAAAATATGGATGATAAAAAGAAGACTCGGTGAGCTGTCCATCCACGGAAGAAATACAAGAAATTATGGACAAGGCCGTCCCAGAAACAACAAAAAAGCCATAAAGTTCGGGATGAGATTATTTAACAGTACGTATCCCGAAAAAGTTGTAAAATTTCAAATATGACCGTCGACATGTTACGCATTCGCGAAGATTACGTAACAACAACAATAGTTACCTTGATGTTACAGAATGGCTAGCTAGTCCTGATGGCACCACAGTTTAGATTTTTGGCACATTCATCCCCTTATGGTAAGGTAAAATGTATGAGATCTGACAATGAGTTTATGACAATCTGACAATGAGTTTACTTGGTGAATTTTGAGGCATTTCCCCGGAGGAATGGTATAAGGCATGGTACCTCTGCCCCCTATTCACCACACCTGAATGGCACAGCCGAGCGGCACTGGAGAACCCTGTTTGAAATGGGGAGATGCCTGCTCATAAAGGCCAGCTTAGCAAAGGTGTTCTGGCAATATGCTGCATAAACGCCCAATAGGTGCTATAACAAACGCTTAAAGCAAACACCTTACTTTGCTCTCACACGTCGGAGACCTAACTTTCCTAACATGACAGTTTTCGGGTCTGAATGTTATGCCTAAAAGCAGGAGAAAAAAAGCTAGCCTCTAGGTGTACCAAAGGGATTTTTCTGGGGTACGACAAACTAAACCCCACCTACCGTGTGTATTTCCCAGGTGATGAAGCAAAGGGTGGTAAAATTCCCTTGGAAGAGTGTTAATGAGAAACGCACACAAGTCTGTTATGTGATAAAGGGTGAAAGTTTCTAAAGAAACTGTTGTGCTGCGTCGGTGGGGGTAACAAGGTAATTTGGTTATATCAACTAAGTTGAAAATGTAAATTGGCCACCGTAACGAGTTATGAAGCTGA
>Ga0126337_10002712_pt1 | contig 11325 bp, 13 predicted proteins | sample DipCmetagenome_FD_92527 | JGI IMG/M metagenome (GOLD analysis project Ga0126337, IMG submission 92527) | Coral microbial communities from La Bocana,Puerto Morelos, Mexico - Diploria C A metagenome | ecosystem: Host-associated > Invertebrates > Cnidaria > Coral | place: La Bocana,Puerto Morelos... | reverse complement strand
CTACTCTTTCACGATTGCTATCAAGTAAATTTGAAAAGTCCTTCATACAACCTTTCATCAGATATCATTCACATTTTCTCCCCCTGAGTGGTACCGAGGACCTGCCCTGGCCCATGGACTATATAAAATGTGCAATATCTATATGAACCTGTTTTTGTGCTAGTAGTAGATCTTCCTGTTCTTTCTTTTTTCTGTCGTCTTCCATTCTCTTTTGCCTTCTTTCATTTCTGTCAATTTGACGCTGAAGACGCTCCCTCCTCTGTGGCGTTGGGCCATCTGAAGCATCTATGGACAAGATTACAGTGTTAAGGTGACTTGGGTTTTCAAGACTTAACACAACTCTACCGTTTTGTAACTTGAATGCTTTATCATTGTTACTAGAGGGGAATGGTTCTGAAACCCTACAAAGTTCTTTGTTGTATGTTTTTATTCTAACTCAGTGAGGAACTAACCAATAGAAACATTTTGGACCTCCCAACAAAAACCTAGCCATTTTTCTTTGCTCCTTTGATGTTTGCCGGGCTTGATAACCATTTCCATCTGTTATCTATGGTTGTATCAGGCAACAGATAGCAATCCAAACCTGGAGATCTAAATTTAATACAAAAATGACTCTAATATTGGCCAGGTAAGTGGGCATTGTTGACTGGTATTAGTACATCTACTCTTACATTAGAACTCCTGCTGTGTCAATACCGTAAAAGCCCAAAAGTAATCACCTCCCTCCCGATGGTAACATCAAAAATTGTGGCTTCCAGTAAATCCCAAAAGTAGCAACCCCCGAAAGCAGCGAGCGCACCCCTACCCCCAACCTATCCCCAAAATAGTGAGACCAGGTTCGATATATTAATAGATTTTTTTTTTCATTTTCAAAGGGAGCCCATTAAAAGAAAGACACTGAAATTTTGTTCCAGCAGATTGACATAACAGTGCGTCATGAAGTACTCTGCAATGATTGACAGCACCTGAATTACTTTCTTGCCAAACACTGACAACATGGTCTGGACATGAAGAGCCCAACCATGTGATAACAAGAGGAATTAAAAAATTGCACTTAACGAATTTGTCTTTCATTTCAAAAAAGGGCTCCTTCATATCCTTTTTATATAACTTTTTTTGCTCCTCAAAAGTAACAACCACTAGAAAGTATCGCAGACCCCTTGAAAGTAACGAGCCCCAAAAGGTAGAAGTTTATGGTGTGCAGTACTGAAAATTTGATTTGTATCCATTGTTATTAAAATACATCGTAAATTGTATGTAATTGTATCTCATATCTGATGCATCATAAACGTATCATTTCTCCAAAACTTTACAAAGCACCTTTCTAGAAAAAAATATCACTTCTACTATTATACATTCAAAAATTCAGCAATGTGATTGGTTGAGAGCACCTCAATTAATCCCAAACAGAAAGTTAAAATTAAGGGCAGAAAGTTGAAGATTGAAATATGTATATTAGCTGATGTGACAGTATGGGGACCTGAAATCAGTCCACGAATTGGCAAAAGTATTTGAACTAGCAAAGGAAGGGAGCTACATGATGAAGAGCAGTGAGTGAAATTAAGCTGAAGAAGATCAACAAGTGCATGCAATAATGAAGTGAATAACGTCATCCAGCCAGGACAGTATAGCCGACGAGGAATGAAGTACTAGAGGCATGACCAGGTAATCCAGCAACATAGTCTGCACAGCATGAGGAAATGGTACTCACACAAAAGCTGATTCTTACCCAGCAAGGGGAAATATATTGACTGAGTTGGGAAGGAAGTCAACATGTCCAAGTAGAAAAGTAAGGTGCAACTTGAGTCAGAGGATATCAAACATATGGAGTAGACTACTTGGGAAATCGCTTAACCCTACTGTGACACTGGGAGAAAAGAGCATTCATATCGCACTACACCTGGACACACAAGCTGATGTCACAGTCATCATGGACGAGAATTTTGAGAGTCTCAAAAGCACAAGGACTCCACAACCAATTAACGACACTGGCAAGTGTATCCTCAGTGCAACTGACGTTGATTTCTTCGGTAACAGCACTTCTGTGGTTGTAGTGGACCCTCTACAGTCAAACGTAAAGGCCATTTTGGATTTCCCTGAACCCAAGAATATGAAGGAACTGGCTTCTTTCCTGGGTACTACTAATTTCTACCTCAATGTGGCTCTTCAAGCACCATTAAGTTCAAGTGGCCCTCGTCATAGGCCTGTGCGCTTATGGAAATGGCAGAAGTCTTCACCAGTACAACTTCGTAGTCCAGAACATTTCTGAATGTACTAATTATCTAATTATATCGCAGACGTGCTCAGTCATCTGGGGGTCGCAAAGCCAAGTGCTGAGGACTTGCTTCATTGTGACCTCGGCTGCATTTTGGAAGTGAACCTTGAGTACATTAATAACGGTTGGCTAGGTAAGGAATGCATGTTTTGATCTGAACTTCCTATCTTTAATCAGTGCTGTATTGCTTGTGGAACATGTGCCATAATTCCTGAGCCTTTACAAGTGTCAGTGCCTCACATGGCACATGATAGTCATCTTGGTATAGTACACATGAAGCAGAGATGCAGAGAGGAACAGTTAGTCCTTGAGTGTGAAGCTTGCGCATGAAGCGGAAAGTCACTCAAGCCTTTGCAACCTCCTTTGCAACCCATTTCATAGCCTGCCCACCCATAATCTTCACTCTAAGTGGTCAGAGGTGACCTGCACAAGTTCCGTCACTTCTTACCGTTATAATAACAAATCAAGAATTTTTGACCAGATGGGGATTAGCAGAAGCTGTCACTACTGACAAAGGACACCAATTCAGATTGTTTGAGTTCGTTGAATTCTTGCACTGGTATTGAACATTGCATTACGTCTCTTTACAATCCTCAAAGCAACAGTGGTAATCAGGGCATCTGTGGCTGAAGGGAAATTGTTTGCTGAAGCGGTTTGAACACTCTGCAACTATCATGCTACTAAACCTGCTCTCACAGGAACATTTCCAGCGGAGTTAATGATTGTCCCAAAAGCACTTACGCACTAGCACTACCTACTAAGCAGAAAGCATTGAAATCATATGTAGATAATAACACAAAACCAAGTTTCCTAGCATATTTGTAGAAAGTTGCAAGATAAATTCTTGCCAATTCAGTTGGCTTTTCTACTGTCTATGGAGCCAATCTTAAAGAAGTTTCTGTGCTTCTTCTATAGTGAAGGGGTACTTATTCATCTACTGCACTGTGAAATGTGTCACCTGTTGAAATTTCTGATGGGTCGCTTCTTGAAGAGCCAAGTTCTTAAAGCCACTGAGGGGAAGCACCTTCTGACAGTAAAGTATTCCAAATCAGACAACCTACTGTAAAATTCAAAGATAAAAGTGGTTGAAAATACTTGCTGTACTCTGTCTAAGCTGACCATAGATCAACAGAAGGTAGCTCTCACTAGTATGAAACTGTCCTATGTGGAGACTACAGAGTATCTGATTGTCCATTTATCAATAGACAACAAAAGTTTCAGAGATGTTTCTTTCCTGCATCCAAATGTCAGAGATAGTGAGCATGGAGCACAAGCTACATGTATTCATAGACGTGGCACTGATTACAAATCAGTAGACTGTGCACATGTCTGGGGTTGTTGACACAGATTGTGCAGAAGAGAGAGTAGATCATTACTCCAGGCAAATGTCTTTCAAGAGAAATCTCACAATGGCGAGTTCAAGTATTCTGTTCTTTGGAAGTGTGTCAAAAGTCTTCTTTCCCTAGCTTATAGTAATGCATGATGCAGAACACAGCCTTTCTGCAAATAAGAAGACAATCACTCTAGATAGAGCTTCTCTAAGAGATGTGTCAATACATGGTCTATGTAGTATTTCTAGAGGCCACAAAGGCCAGCAACTCGAGCAACACAGTCACACTTTCAACTCACCCATGCACACTTCGTCTGGTCACGTGACCACAGTTTCCCGCGCTACAGGAGTCCCGGATGACTTTAGGACACTACATCTTCCTCTTTCTCCGCTTATAAACTCTTAGTGAAAACTCTTAACAATAACAATGTCAACAGTGTCTCATAAGGCAAATAGGGAACATTTGTAAAACCAACATAAGCAAAGTTACTGTCACTGCAGACTCAGTCACCACCATTAGGTGGTGACTGAGTCTCTCAGGGGGTCGGGTGACTCTCCCCGATCTCCTTGGTAATGACTGTGGCTGGGTTGGACTACAATCCACAACTGGACTAGCACTTGCACCCACAGGGCTGGTGCGTGGACTCTTTTCCAGACATTCATGTATGCGGTATTAAAACAGGATCTGCAAAGCTCAGTTCCTCAGGCTCAGTAACTGGAGTCACGAATCACTTGATATGCCGAATGTTTCGTTCGTATTCCACACCTTGAGGTGACTTTAACTGGACTTGATCCCCATAGCGTGCTGTCACCTGATATGGCTCCTCCTCATAATGTGGTGACAATTTCTTCTCCTTCTTTCTCTCCAGTAACACAAGATCTCCCTCTTGCATTTTTCTGCTGCCGCCTCTTGTCAACATGATTGGCCACAATCTGTTTTTTCTCTGCATCATGATCTCTGGCATGCTGATGTCCCAGGCACTCAGATTCCTCCAAATCAGCAACTTCTAAAAGTTTAGTGGTCATTTTCCTCCCATATAGTAATTCTGCTGGGCTCTTGCCAGTAATTATGTGCGAGGTGGAAGGATAAGCCAGAAGAAACTTGTTCAACTCCGATCTCCAATCTCTCTTCTCAGCATGGGCAACCCTCATTGCTTTCATAGGGAACGATTTTGTCTCTCAACTTCCCCGTTGGCTCTTGGCCATAGTGGTGTATTCAATCTATGTATGATGCCCATTTGAAAATATTCTTCCATTTCTGCAGACACCAGGTTGGCTCCATTGTCTTTTCTCAGGGTACTTGGCACTCCTTATTGAGAGAACTGCTTGTCTAGACACTTGATAATCACCACAGAAGTAGTAGATTTAATTATGTCGACTTCCACCCATCGGCTGAAGTAGTCCACCAGGACCAGCAAATATTCTCCTGTTGGCAAAGACCCAAGTAAATCCAATGCTATATCCTGCCATGGCCTCTCTGGCATCTTGGTTGTTTTCACTGGTGGTGTGATGTTCTCCTTTGTGACCAGTTGACACCCATAACACTCTCGGAACTTCTGTTCTGCATCCTTATCAACCCCTGGCCACAATACCTTAGACTTCAGTCTCTCCTTCATTTTGACTAACTGCTTAGGGTTAGGAACTGCTTTGAGGGCAACCATCCAAACATGCTCATCATCATAACAAGACTTCTTCGATGCAGGGATCGTTGTCAAGCGTGACAGGGCATCTGCAATATTATCTCGTGACGCAACACAGCATACCTTAAAATCATATGGTTGCAGTCTCAGCACCCAGCGCTCGATACATGCTGATGGTTTCGATCTTCTAGAGTAGATCACCTCCAGGGCCTCATGAAGTGTCACCAACTCAAAGGTCTGCAGCCCACACAGATATAGGTTGAACTGTTCACATACCTACACAAGTGCAAGCACCTCCTTCCGTCTGACTGTACATCCTCTCTACACTACCGAGGCTCCTGCTGGCATAACTAACGGCTTGACGCTCCCCATTTTTTTCCTTGGACCAACACGGCACGTAGCATCCTGTCATGCTCTTCATTGCTCTTGCCATGTACTATCAAGTCATCAGCGACATTCTGAACTCCGCCAATATCTGAAATCACTTGTGTTACTATCTACTGGTACTTCCTCGGGTGCAGAATTTACTCCGAAGCACAATCTCTTGAAACAATCATGCGTGGCGAATGTGGTTATGTCTCTGGAGCCCTCGTCTAACTCGATCTGATGGAATCCTAGACAGAGGTCCAGTTTCGAGAACACTGTACTGCCATTGAGGTTCTCCAACACTTCATCCACAGTTGGTATGGTTACCCTTTCGTGAACAATAGATGCATTTGCCTTCATCATGTCCACACACAACTTGATTTCCCTCGATACCTTCAGCGCAACCACCACAGCAATCCACAACGTCTGCCCGTCTACCCGCTCCACTATACCCTTAGTAATGAGGTCTTCTACTTTCACGGTTACTTTCTCTGGCAATGCAAATGGAACATGCCTCGGTGTCTGAGTTATTGGTGTCATCTCCGAGTCAACATTTAGTTTCAACTAGTCCTTAAGCTTTCCAACACCAACCACCACCTGAAGGGCTGAGGCTGGGTCCTCCCCGACAAGCCAACAACATTGCAATGCACAGATCCACCCAAACCAATTTGAAGCAGACCCAGGGCCTTTGGCGTTTCATGGCCTAGCAGACATCTCATACTCTTGGTCACCACTGAATGGGAATTCATCTTCTTGTTGCCTGCTGAGATTTCAACTTGAATCCAGCCAATTATTAAGAACTTCTTCACGCCATACACATACAACCGTTTGTGACAATCTTCTATCTTTGCTGTAAGGCCTTGTGCCTTAAGTTCCTCATACTCTTTCATTCCGATGAGGTTGCTTACTGAGCCAGAATCAATAAGTACTCTTGTTGTAATGCCACTGGGTCTTTACAACTGTTTACATGGCATGTCTCCTCTGTATTCTCAGTTACTGTGAATGCAAAAGCACAGATACCTCTTGATCACCCACAAAGTTAGCGTAATTCCCAGGTCGCTGACTTGTTTTACTCCCAGTCCCTGACAACACAAAGCAAAATGACCATACCTTCCACATTTTCCACATTTCTTTCCTTTTGCCGGGTAATTCCTATTCCCTACCAAATGCCCCTCTCTTCCACAATTGTAGCACTTTCTGCTTCTCTCATCCTCTTTTCCTTGTCTCATCTTGACTGCATTGACACTGTTTCCCTCTACTTGCTGTGGCGATGGATTCACCGACAGGCTAGTTGCCTGTAGCCCAGCCGCATCCCATGCATAAGCTTTATCTAATGCCTCTTCCAGTGTAATATTCCTTTGTTCCAACAGTTTTCTCTTCAGCTCAAAATCTCTTAGCTTCCAAATCAGCTCATCCCTCAAGTTGTCGTTCAAACTTGTTCCAAAATTGCAGTGCCTCGCTTGTTTCTTCAATCAAACCATTAACTGGTCAGCAGTCTCCCCATCCTGTGGTGTTAGCTGACGAAAAAAATTGGCGTTTGGAATGTTCTTCTCGACTCGAAAATAGAAGTGCAGCTTACGAATAGCAATTTTTGTAGATCTTCAAAAATGTCCTGAACTTCCATTCCCTTCCGGTGAAATGCAGAAGTTGAGACATCTTCTTGCAAACATTCTTGATGCCCTTTCTCTCGGCACAGTATTCGAATGTGTGCTTCCATTTGCTCCATCTCTCCATGACGTGCTATGCCGTTCTGGTTAAATCCAATGGCAGTAAGTGCTTCTCTTTCACATTTGGACCATCCTCGTCGCCAATGTAGTATTTCTAGAGGCCACAAATGCCAGCAACTCAACCAACACAAAGTCACACTTTCAACTCACCCACGCACACACACTTTGTCTGGTCACATGACCACAGTTTCCTGTGCTACGGGAATCCCAGATGTCTATAGGGTACTGTCAAAGATCATGTGAAATTATATTGGACACCACACAATGTTCACATTACAAGCAACAAGAAAAGCACACAAAAAACACAAGAACAATTAAGAATTCAACAATGCGGCTTAATTATTGTCCCTCAAGTGCGTATCCTTTCGTTCTTTGAAGCATGGTGATTGCGAAAAAAATGCCACCTCATGTTTTCATCTCTTTCCACCGAAAAACATTTCGCTCATAAGCGGCAAAGGTAATATTGGTTTATTATTGATATCCATTTTACAAGCTTGAAAATAAGCATTTAAACGAAATTTTTGGTTCCGTAGTACCGGAGAACCGCTTTGTTTTGCAAATTACAACACAATTTGTCACCGGCATTGAGAACCGCGGCGACATGTCTTCGGTCACATCTGAATGAATTTGCTCTCGTTTGCGAGATGGAAGTCAATTAAAAAATTATTTGAAGTGATTTGTTACCAACCGATCGCTAAGCTTTTTGTTGGATTAGTTTATTTAAGGTTAACAATCAGATACTATTAAACTACAAAGAAATACGTAAGAGTTTGTTTGAAATTGATTGACCGTGCGCTTGTCAAAACAACAGACGATATATTGTTATGCAAATACACACCATTACGCGGGCTTATAAATAACTGAGTTATTCGCGTGGCTACTCACTTATTCTCATCACTGTAAACACACTTGACCGTCACGTTAACTAGTTTATTAGCTGTGAGCCGTGATACATGATGGAGTTTGCCGTTGGTGCTTCTGTTGAAGCTGTCGATCAGCTCGGTATTTGGGCCAAAGCCAAAGTTATTTCAGCATCTGAAAATTCGGTTGTTGTGACTTTTCCTTCATGGAGATCAGAGTGGGACCGAGAGATAAGTGAATTTTCCGAAATCAGAAAGGAAACATGTAACACGCAAACTTGGAATTCAAACATGCTCTATTACATAATGAGGGACCTTCTCGGGCTTAAACATTGAAAAACGCCAAGTTATTAGAGGTTCTCATATCTGATGAAACTAAAAATTCACAAGGATGGATAATTTTTTTATTTTGGAAAATGATGACATCACATCAACATCAAGGATTCAATATCATTTTAGCACATGTGAGAGAAGAGGCAAAAAATGAGGTGAGTAGTAAGATTTTTATATATGATCAACCACTGAAGTGCATGTGGTCCATGTATTATAGTCCATGTCATAAACATTAATACTACTGAGTTTCTTCTATTAACTTGTTTTATGCTAAGTGATCTACATTCCACAAGCATATTGAACTAACAAGAAAAGTGATTACACAAGTTTTTGCAGATCAGTCTAGATCTGAAATCATCATGTATCTTATTCTTATAGTCTAAAAATAATCCTTATTAAGCAATAGACCACTTTTTTCTATAGATTTATTGGCGCAGGATGTTGGGAGAACACGCGAAAAGCTTGTGAAAGCCATTAGGGAGGAACATGTGACAAACTTAAGAACATCTGCGTGGAAGGCTAGCTTGCAATGCAACATTTCTTATTTTCATTTGACATATTTTAGTTTTGCACTTTTATTTTTTGTTTATTATTATCTTAAAAACGATTTGATTTTTTTTGGATTTCCTTAAAAAATTTTTTTCTGTGCTCCGATCCGTGACCTGATCTGTGATCCGGCCCGTGATCTGGTCTGTGATCCGGTCCATGTTTTGTCGACACCGATTCAGAGCACTCAGTTCCTGGATAGAATGTAGTCACATTACATTAGAGCAGTGCAAGAATGTGTCTCTGGGAGATACAAGCTATTCAGGGGATATCATTTTCTCACACCACTGGGCAGGGATCAAATGTGTTTGAGCTAGCATGCACATCACAGTTGTACAATTAGAGCTATAATAACAGTGATTTTATATACATTTCGCCAGTACAAGTAAAATATAAAATTTAAGGTAAATAGCTGTTAAAATTATGAAACTTAACGTTTTTGATCTATTTGATCATCATCAGATAATCAACTCCATTTATCTCCATCATCAGTTTTTTAACACTTATTTTTTATCACTTATGTACTTGAACAGGGTGCGCATGCATTATGAGTTCAAACTTGCATATTAGACCTCTTACATTCAGTGTATGTATCTATACTTAAATGGAAGGGGAGGAGTCACTCTATTGAATAAATGGACTATTATTATTTACCTATAGATGCTTGAATACATGCAATCCATTCCTGTCGCGATTTCTGATCTTTAGCTTCCATTTCATAGTGTGTTCCACTTTCTCCACATTTAACGTGAAACCGGTACTTTCCTTTTGCCACAACACTTTCAACAGAGCTTGACTTATTTAATGTAATTACCCCCTTTTGCTCTGAACATGTTTGATTCGTGAAGTAGGTTAGGTCAGTGGGTTTGAGCACAAACCATCTCTCTTTCAAGGACTTCATTTTGTGGCCTTTCTTTACCAAATAGCCCTGCTTGACAACTCCATTTACAATATGATCCACAATCTCCTCAAGTGCTTCATCTACCACACTAAAGAACAATGAAAAGTAATCCCATTAAATAACTTAAACAGTACATTTAAGATCTACAACAAAAAAAGTTCACACTACTATAAGGAGGCCTGGTTCTGGCCCACCCTTACACAACAATTGCAAGCGACACCCAGAAACCCCGCTCACCAGGCTTGCGGATTTTCTGGGTGTCACTTGCAATTGTTGTGTAGTCCCACAGAAGGGCCAGAACCAGCCCCCTTAGTTGCCGAAAACATTGCACCACTGCACAAGGACCAAAATCGGTTGTCGAAAGTGTGTGCAAAAAAGTAGCGCAATCTTTTCGACAACTGATTTTTTGGCAACCGATTTACAAAAGTGGGCCAGAAATATATCCTATTGAAGAATTGTCTGCACAAGAATATATGCAGAGATGGCAGCCGAAAGATACTCGTCCAATGTTCTGGAGATGTTTTACAGCCCAATACCGAAAACTGCCCACGCATGAGAAAATTTCAAGTTGAATTTCTAACGCGTTAGAAACTTATCAGCAAGCAATGATAAATTTTTCTAACGCGTTAGAAACTTATAATTTCAGGTGACTGCTTAAACACCGGCTAATCCGGAAACACAAAAAAGCAAAGAAAACTTATGAACTTGTTTTGCTTGAGCTCAAGTCAACCGTATAAGAGAAATGCGCATCTTGAGTTATACCACACGACAATGACTTCAACACTGAACATAAATTATTTTTTATTTTGCAAATGAAATTTACATATTTTTTCTGACAGCGTCGGAAAAATTCTCTCACTAAAATTTTTTCCCACTCGGGGGAATTATGATTTCGCCACAGCTGTGGCATGACGTCATGTTGTTAGAACCTTCTTGACAAATCACAGAGACTGTGCTTGCGACACTTGTGATTTTCGCAACAGCTGTGGCGTGACGTCATGTTGTTGGAACATTCTAGACGAGTGACACTTGTGATTTTCGCCACAGCTGTGGCGTGACGTCATGTTGTTGGAATCTTCAAGACGTGTCTCAGCCGCCTAACATTTGTTAGAGTGAAACGTGTTCTTCTGCCTCTTCGTCTTTGACTTCATCAGAGAAAGCAAAAGTGGTAAACGCGAAGCGTTGAAACGAAGTTTGTTTTGGGGACTTTGATATGCAAATGTGTCACTCACTCACTCACTCACTCCGGTGTAGACACTCTTCGTAATCAGTCGGGCCGAACGAGACCGCCCGAGCCTGACGTTGGAATGGCAACCGCGCAGTCCGAGCCCGACGGCATATTGAAAT
>Ga0126337_10002711_pt1 | contig 11330 bp, 10 predicted proteins | sample DipCmetagenome_FD_92527 | JGI IMG/M metagenome (GOLD analysis project Ga0126337, IMG submission 92527) | Coral microbial communities from La Bocana,Puerto Morelos, Mexico - Diploria C A metagenome | ecosystem: Host-associated > Invertebrates > Cnidaria > Coral | place: La Bocana,Puerto Morelos... | reverse complement strand
TCTGAGTAAAAAAAAAAAGCACCAAAAAAAAGGAAGTGAGGTGTTTTTTATGAGGGGGGGGAAAAGGGAGGGGAGCGATTATTGAGGGGTGGGGGGGGGGGGGGGGGGGGGGTCCAGACCTAAACAACTAGTTGATGTTAAGCAGGGAACAAGTTAATATGTGAACAGTTTTCACTAGAGACAGAGTAGGAGTTGGATTCAAAGTCAGAGTTATATGAGCGCTTATGACTTAGTGAAAATCAATCAGAGTCAAAGCAATCAGAACGCTTCCATTTCTTCCAATTCCGTTCACAACTCTGTCACTTACAAGTACATGTATGATCCAGTGCAAAGTACATTGCTGGAGTCTGAAGCAGAAGCAGAAGAACCAACCAATCAAAACACTTAGATTGTGAGTGGTTTACTCTTCTGCTTCTGACTCCAATAATCTAGTTTTCTTGAGATTGTAAGTGATGGAGTCATTAGCAAAATCATTGATCTGTTTCTGTTGGTGTGAGTTTCTACTTTTCTATTTTCAACTCTGACTATAACTCTTTCTAGTAAAACCAGCCTTAAGGATGACATATCAACAGACCTTGAGGAAATTTTCATCAATTCGGATGGCATTCTGTGCATCTTCCAAAGCCTTGTCATAAGTTCCCAACATCATAAAGGCCGCTGAACGATTCCCATAGTAAGTAGCAACTGTGGGAGCTAACTCTGAAATACAGAACAAATTCACAAATAAAATCAAGTCTCCCTGGGTAACCATCATTACCTTGTGACATACAGTGTAAGATCTGTTATGGCCACAAAATCCCGAACAGAACAAGAAATCCAAAGTATCATAAGACAGTGTCAAAAATAACACCGGTATGTAACCGAAACTCATTAAACGTCAACTTCCTTCTTTGTCACCTTTGTGACGGCCGGCTTAAGTTAGAAGTTTAAATATACTTTGAAATTTTTCCATTTATGTGTTCAAGGTAACGCTGACAACTTATACAACTTGAACTATCTGCACTTCTTGTGCAAACAGAACGTCTTGTTCTGCAGTGAAATTTCAGTTTCTACAGAAAGTTAAGGGGAAAGATTGGTCACATGCATGGCATGGCGTACCGGGTTTTCTGCATCAAATCGGAGATCAAAGTAAAACTTTTCTTAACCTAGCATGTGGACCAAAAATAAACGAAAACCGATGAAAAACACACCTATAGCTTCTGTGTACAATTTAACAGCATCCTCGTAGCGTTTCTCAAGATATTCTTTATTTCCTTCGGCCTTTTTAGCATCGGCCTTCGCAAAACTGCAACAGAAAAATATTCAAAACAAAAAATCTATCGAACAAAAATGTGCCGCAATGATACAGTTGCATCAAAAGGATCTTACTTGTCCAATTCAGGTTCTTGATTAACATCCATTTGCTCTTCCACGACATCTTCGTGGAAACTTTGTTCCTCGACCGCTTTTTCGACATCCGCCATGTTTCCTTGCAATGTCACTATGTCCCAGACTCCCTATAACCCGCGTGCAATCAACTGTGCAATCATTCTTCTCCCTGGAGCCGGCGGAAGTGTCATGTTACACGAACAAAGATCTCTGGTACTGCAAACATTAAACAGAAGAAATTAAACAACTTAAAAATTAACTACCGTAGTGAAGTGGGATGAAAACCAGTATGTTTTTCCTCTGGAATGAAACGATGCAATTTATTCCATACTCTCCATAAGTCGGACATGACATAATCAACATGACGTAATAGCCTCAGACCGTGATGCAACCTCGTCACAACGAGGTTGACAGTGTCCATGGACTTCCGTGTTTTTTTTTTTTTGATAATTTGGTTAGTTGATCATCAAAGATGTTTAAAAAAACACGCATCGTAAAACAAAAAGTAAATAATGAGAATGAGAAAAACTACACGTTATACAGCTTGGTACCAGGTCTCCTCGACATAAAGTTGATTCCCTTGAGACCATTGAGTAGTCTGTTGATTAGTTGCTATTCCCAAGGGAAAGCTGTCTTTGTTCTCTAAGATACTCTTTCGATATCACTTCTGAATGCGAAGGTGTAATTTGTCGTCAAGTTCTTTCGGTTTTTAACCAATAGTTAAGGTTCCAAGAAGGTTAAATTACTGAGTGTTTCTACGAAGGGTCATTCGGTAATTTGCTGGAGGTATTTGTCGTAAAAAAGACATCGACAGAGAGCGTCTTGAATATTGGGACTGATCACAGTACAGTCGGGTAAAAGATCAAGGTCTTGCCCTGATTCCTCGACTTGCTATCAGCAAGCTTCAGCCAAGGAACAAGGGAATCTCAACTGGCTACATCGTTTCTTCAACTCAAGGGCTATTATTTGTTTCAGTGGCATTATTAATTTCATCAAATTGTCTTGATTACAAAGATTCAACGACGCTCCCTAGACAAGCAGCCAAAGCACTCAACCGCAAAACCGTGTCAGCTGCTTCTATCTGCTTAACTTTGAAGTCGTTTCCTTACGGATCTAGCGGAGACATAAGTCTCATTTTGAGCTGAGATATTCTTCAGACTGTAGTGAATACGTAAGTATATTATTTGTCTGAATTGTGCCTTGAGTTATCGCGAACTAAAAGGAAAACCAGAGCGTCCTTACATTGTGTATCCAATTCACAGCCATCGGGGGTCTCATTTCAACCCAATTCCACTTTATTTTTTTTCCCTAGGTTTTTGGGCCTGTGGCATTCTACCCTTATCAAACGTTCTTCAAGATAAGATCTTCTACAATTCTGTTTTCTGATTTGTATAATCCCGGTCACAATATCTTGACTAATACGAAACAAATGAGTAGTTTCGAGCTGGCATCCATTTTGTGAACACCCGCTGTGTTTGATATGGGAAAAGAATACCGCCCCTTTCGTGTTGTCCAGAAGCTTCTCTGGTCCTGTCTGCAACCTTATAAGCCCTTTCACCAACACTAAAGGCCTTTATTTCCAGGTTAATTGTGCTGAAAATGTCTGATCAAAGTACAGAAAGAGTTCCAGGCCCAATGAACGAAGAACAAAACGAGAGAACACGAGCCACGCAAATCCGTAAGGAAATTAAAATCGCACATAGCAGACCAGCCAAGACAAGTGGAGCCGCGAAGAGGTAACAAAAAAAATATCCATGGATTAAATATTTAGCATCGTTTTTACGTGTTTGTGGATGCTAGAGAAAGTATAATTTTGAAATAAAACCAATTTTTAATTGTAAGTGTTAGTGCGTTAAGTTCAATTTTGAAATGGAAATTTTGCACGGGAGGCTGGTGCCAGTTTGTCGTAAGGTTTGTCTTTGAACCCATCGTTCTCGGGATTGCTTTGTTCTACTTGTGTCACGAAAAAAAGTGTTATTAAGGCTTGACTGAAGTACATCTTCAACTCCTTACATCCTCATCTGTGTTGCGGATGCACGATATAATTCGGATTTCCTGTTGCTAGAACTAAGGGCCACCATCGGTCCGTTAAATATATTACGAACACTCGACAACTCTTCTTCTGTCAGCCAACACTGCTACTTTATTTGCAAATTGAAGTTGTGTATGTTTTTTTCTACAGGATTCAGCGAGAACTGGCCGAAATAGCTCTCGATCCTCCACCCAACTGCAGGTGAGAAAGATCTGGTGATAATTCAACATGGAAATTTGCTCGGTAGCCTATCGTCAGCCCAATCACTATTTTACCTAAGGGAATGTCGCTTGTTTACACATGGTTTGTTTGAGGAGACATAACTGATCAGCTTACGAAAATCTTCAACCGTAGGAATTCGGATTAGTCTTCACCTTTTAAAGGCATTTATCGGGATATTGAAGCTAAATCATATTGTGGAGAAAAATGTCTCCATTTAATGATCGTTTATAAAACCACGTGGGATATTTGTGATGTGAATAGAATTTTAATTATGCGTGGGCTGAAATAAGATCTTGATAGAATACTGCGCTCACAAAAGTCACACGGGTTAATTTTACTAATTCACGATATATTTACAAACAAATCCTTTTAAGGAAATAATAAAATTAACTACAATTAGTCAAGATATGATCAGAATTTTTAAGCTTCAATTTTTTTTTTAAATTAAAAGGTCCTTCATTATTTGTATATTAACTTTTATTCAGATATTTATTTAGAGTGCTTTTGATTCAGTTGAATAAGTCAATTATTATTGTTTGAATCATACAAATAATACTCTTTTAACTATCCATACTTCCTGGAAAAATTTTGTCACCAGACAATTGTTTGATTTAAAATCAAGTATATATGGTTTTCAAACTTATTTCAAACTTAATTCTTGGGTGAAAATTCTGCTTCAGTTCTTGCTTGAATCAAAGTAAACATTATGTTCAAGCTAAGTCTACCAAAATTTAGTGTATGGCTTAATTACTGATGATTTTGTTTCCTCTTTGTAGTGCGGGACCTAAAGGAGACAACCTTTATGAGTGGCACTCAACAATTCTTGGTCCACCAGGTTCTGTTTACGAAGGAGGAGTGTTTTTCCTTGATATTCAGTTCTCGTCTGATTATCCTTTTAAACCACCAAAGGTAATTAAATTGAACTTCCCTGATCTAGAGGATCACACTCACTTAAAAGATGAACTGTGCTGATAGATACTCCTGGGTTCAAATCATTTAGTACACAGTGCTATACACACTAACAAATTGGTCCACAAAAATAATCCAGCTGTTCGTGCTTTATTTACTGAGGCATGATATATCTTACACAGAATAGACTATGATACAGTTGTAAGGTTGTGTCCTGTCAGCAAATGCAGACACTTTGTTTTACATGCTTCAGACATTTTCATAAATTTTTTTAACCCAAAGCAGATTATAATCTTCTAACCTGGCACTTTGTCAGACCGCAAGGATGTCTGCTTGTGGGAGGCTCCCAACTACAGTGTGTTATTTGAGAAGGCTAGGGTTTTGGCTTTTTAGTAAACATGTAGAAATCTTCTGTTCCAAAACATTCACTACTGACAGTTCTGCATGCAAAATAAAAATTGATATGCAGAATAAAAAGGTTTTCCCTTTTTAACTTTCCTGTCTCTAGGTGACTTTTCGAACCAGGATTTACCATTGCAACATAAACAGCCAGGTGACGTGAAGTATAAATCAAGCAATTTCCTTCTACAAATGAGAAGCTTGGATTCCACATTCATCTTCTCATGTGCATGAATTTCTTCATTTGTTGTGGGTCAAGAGTTGTCATTGACTTTGTTACTTAAACTCTCCTCTTTACACAGGGGGCAATATATTTTTAAGGGCCAAAATCCTCTTTCTTAGACATTAAGACTTTAATTGGTAGAAAATCTGAGACTAAGTGAGACAGAAAATAATTAGTAAACAATTGCAAGAATTCTGGATCCAGTCAAAATTATTGGCATTCAAGATCTTTTAACTGTGATTCACTGTGCAACCCGCAGCTTTTTTTATTGTTTAACATATGATAATTAAAATTCTGACCTTTAATGCAGATAAGGTTTAGAAAGCTTGCAAGAGAGAGATGTAATTTCTTTTCTGTCGCTCCTCGCATTGCTGAATTTATATTTTATTACTATCAAGACTACTGTGAATCAAACTATGGACCTTATCATTTTCACTTGACTTAATTTTTTTTAGAAATTTAATAGATTTAAGATATTAAAACTGAGAACTAATAAGAAATGATGTTGTTTATCTTACAGGGAGTAATTTGTCTGGACATTTTAAAAGATAACTGGAGCCCAGCTCTAACCATCTCCAAAGTTCTTCTCTCGGTTTGTTCACTTCTGACAGACTGCAATCCAGGTAATTTTATTATATTTAAACAAACTTATCGTAACTTAAATCAGGGGCATTCCAGTGTCTACTAAAGTCAAAATGATAAGAAAGCGGAGAGGGATAAATTTTTGTTCAACGGCAGGAGGACACTTCACATTCCTTTTGCTTGTAGCACCAGCACCTCTTCAGGCTTCCTGCTTCTTTGGGAATCCTATTTCACAACCTTTTCTTGTTTTCAACTCTTGTTGACTTGCAGCATAACACACCCCTAAATCCAGGGTTCCAGCCCCTATGCCGACTCTTTTATGATGTTCGATTTGAGTTTTGGCCACTGCCCACTTTTTTTTCTCCCAAAACATTGATTCATAATGATCTAGCTGTTATGTTTTATTTCTGCAGTTGATCCTCTTGTTGGCAGCATAGCAAACCAGTACATCAATGACAGACAGGAACATGACAAGATTGCCAAAGAGTGGACAAAGAGATTTGCTACGTAATTAAATAAAGATTCTGCTAACTTATTTATAAATACCGTAATTATTATAAGGACATAATTTCAGGTTCTCGATAAAAGCAAGGCAATATGTACATTGATATTGTAGGTTGTACTGAAAGTAATGATTTTATGTGGCATGCACTCCAGGCAAAAGAGTGCTACAATAAGCATCATCTGATATTGGTATTCAATAAGCACCCTTATTGTGATGAGTCCCTGGTATATTTTGTTGAGCACCAATATTAAAATATGTGCACCTAGTCCCCTAATTAAATATTGTGGTGCTGTGATTACTGAGAAAACAAGACAAAACAAAATGATTAACTAGTGTGAAGTTTCCAATGAGCAGTCCATCTTTTTCCTAAGTTTGTTGAGCAAGAGGTGAAAAAAGAGAGGGGAGGAAAAATAGCCATGTCTATTGCCACATGTTGGAGGCGCAGTGGCCTCATGGTTAGTTAGCTCGACTCCGGATTGAGCGGTCCGGGTTCGAGCCCTGGCCTGGGACATTGTGTTGTGTTCTTGGGCAAGACACTTTACTCTCACTGCCTCCCTCCATCCTGGTGTATAAATGGGTACCGGCGAATTTAATGCTGGGGGTAACCCTGCGATGGACTAGCATCCCATCCAGGGAGGAGTAACAACATTCCTAGTCGCTTAATGCTACAGAATCAGGGATAAGCTCCGGCCTGATCGGCCATTTAGGCTCGTATGCAGACTTTACCTTACCTTACCTATTGCCACATGTAGTGTTGCCAGCCTCTAATTTAGGAAAGACGAGACTGTGTCTGCTAGCAAGCACATACATGATCATTATCAATGCTACTGCTCACAAATTTTATGGAAAAGTTACATCATATGGGTACCAGAATGTCTATATGAAAATATGTGCGTCTAATAGGTCTTGCAATCTTCTTATAAATGACAAGTGCAAAATAAGTTTTGTTACTAAATTTTTCGTTAATTTGACAAATATATAATATTTTTATTATATACATGTAATTTGAAATGGATAATTATTTTTTAATGACATTGGTCCTCAACTCCCTCAGTTTAACATTACTCTTCACTCTTCACATGCTCAGTGTATCAAGTGAACTGATATGATCTCAGCTGTGTTTCCAGCGAGTTAAGATCTTAAGTAGGTAGGACTGTTTTGTCCCAGCTCACTGTGCTAGTCAGAGAGCATTTAATTTATTAGAATCTGTCCATAACAACTGCTAATAATTATTATGCTTAATCTAGCTACTTTTTAGTATTGACTAGAGTGTGATTGAGGTAGCCTGCGTAGCAGCCGTTTCCTTTCCTTTTATGAATGAGCATGTCAGCAGGTGAGCAAAGAAGTGCGCCAAGGTTGAGAAAAAAATTGAGGAGAAGTGGGGTAGGGGTGAGCGAGAACAGGAGGGAGATTGGGAGAGAAGGAATCACCCTCTCCCCCTACTCCTTATTTTTTGCACTCGTTCACAGTTTCATTCCCTTTGCCTGCTCTATTGGAAATGCCGGCTACACAGGCTAGACTGTTGAGCCTCCATTTATGGACACCTCTCATAGACAGACATCAGCTCCTGAAAGCAGACGCTAAATACTAGTAATGGTCCCAGCCATATAACAATTAAGTATTGAATTTTAACCTCACCTAGGCATAAACCTCCCTAAAGCAAACACTTTTTTTAGTACTGCAGTTGTCCACTTGCTGGATGTTTGAATGTATTGTGGATACCAATAAAGGAAAGAGATCAGGCCATTGAATAATAAGTACTTTGTTGTTATATGCAGATTAAAGTTTTTCACTAGAATAAGGAGGCAGCTCAAAGTTATAAATTAAGAAAGAAACAGGGCAAAGTTATTATATAACTTGGACTGTGAATGTTCTCGAAAATAATATTAGCTTGTTAATGTAAAGCGCTAGTATAAAGGTGTTTCTTTTGTCACCTGATGATAAACATTTGTTTTGCTATGTTAGTGGAGAAATTTCCTACCAGAGTATTTGCATTTATAAAAAAATGGCAGACTTTGCAATTTATATTTGAAATGTAAAGCTTGTAAAAATGTATTGTATAAAAATATTAATTAATTATGACAATTATTATTAAAGTATTTATTTCCTAATATTTTTTTTCTGAAGTTTGTTTGGCTGGTGTTTGTTGTGTCCATTGTACGTGTGACCTGTGCAACATTTGGTACCTAGCACTTGTGGGGTTTAAGGACAGGGGTTGAAAAATTTTGGCGTCTTCAATTTTCTCACAGTGTCTTTACCATCCTAAGTGCTTTCTACCTCTTGGTGATTTTTTATGCTGTTAAATATTATACAAATTATGTTAATGCAAAGCTTTTCCATATCACACTCCTGGGTCTCACCACCTTCAGTCCTCATTTCTGCTCTCTCTTCTCCAGCCTTTCACAAAGTAAGATGGGTGAAAATATTACCCTGAAGAGCCCCTCCCTGGGACTTCAGGGAACAAGGGAACTGGAGCATTTAGTAACGATGGATATTTTCAATTTATTTTCAGGGAACAAGGGAACTCTTGAGTAGATTGTTGGGAACAAGGAAACACCAATATATTTTCAATAATATATTTCTTTTAACTTTCCGAGCCCCTAAAATATGAAATCTATAAAGACAGGCGAGGTCATTTCAAAATGATAACTATAATCTATTTAATATGTATAAATTTTGTACCTGAAAATAATTGTTCCTTTGCTCAAACGCTGGAAAAGCAGAACCAAGCAAAATATTATTTTTCTTTAAAATTAATTATTCCCTGTTTGCGGTAGAACATGTCTCCTTCCCAGATCTCTTTTGAGCGAAGCCTTTGACTTCTCCCAAGAGATCTGGGAACTAGATACAAGATGGTGGACGTTTCATATAACACACCGATCATGAGATAGTTCTAGTCGATATAGCGATGTTATCTCGAAGTTTTGTACATTTTCGTCAAAGAAGAACATTTTCATCGCTTTTTGGTCGGATTTGGGCATCACACCTTTGCAAGAATCTCGGAAACATCCATTGTCACGAACGCTATGCTATCACGCTTAGGACTTTTCAGAAACTAGGAACAAAATCCTTAGAACTTTCTTGCAGAGGATTGATTACTTCAAGTTGTTATCTTAAAGAAATTCATGCCTCAACGAGAGAACCAGAGGAAGCTGTAAAGGAAGAATCCTCGAATGTTTCTCATTTTAATTCCGACGAAGAAGATGCCGAGATTTCGAACCAACAGCGTCGTTCGAAGCTTCCTTCAGCTCTTGCAGATTACACATTAGATGAAAACGGCTTTATGAATATACCAGATCTTGTAGACTTCTTAAAAAAAGAGAGCGCTATAGATATATGCGTGATCAAAACTGGAGGAATCAGACAAAATTATGTGGATTATTTTGTTGTTGTAAGTGGTGTATCAACAAGACATATACGTGCAATGGCGAAGAATTTGGAGCAAGTGGTAGGTAGATTTGAGTCGGTTCGTCGTTTTCCAAATGAAATGATATCAGGCATATATGTTATTGGCCAAGCATAACGTCCGTACTGCTGAGGGTCGATATTCTCCCAGCACAGTCCCAAGCAAGCTTGGTTAATAAAAGATTTATTACACAGCTGAAAATGTTTTCAAAAAACTGCCACAATCACAGACTGAAAAAAGCATGCAATTCTGACTGTGAGGCAACTATCTGATGTTAAACAAAACTGAAAGAGTGACTGTTTGGGATCATTTGGGACAGTATGTACTCATAGGAGGTCCCACTTCCAGTTTTGGTTAGAAATTTACACCTGTGTTATTTTGGGGGTTAAGGGATGTGTCACATATTTTTTTAGGTCTTGAAAAATATGGATAGTTTTTTGTGTTTACACGTCTCCAAGTGATGAGCTGACCTGAGTGTAAATGTGGAGCACAATTTAATTAGCATGTAGAATGTTGTCAGAGTCACCAGTCCAATGTAATGACAAGTTTTTCATGTATGTGCATGTCACTTGCAGTTCAGAGGTCGAGTGTTACGGGGCATTGGAAAAGATGGCCATGTTGTTGCAGAAGGACTGGAGAGTGACCACTGGGTAGCTTTGGATATAGGTAAATAAAGATATTGCACTTGACTTTTTCCAACAGTTTCAGTGTCAGACCCATTGGTAAAGAAAACCTGTATTTGTATAAATACTTATTTTTTCATTATTTCAAAGAGGAAGAGGTGAGGGATTGTTGTAGGTAGAGTCAAGTTGTTAGGGTTACTTTGCAATGGTACTAAAAGGAACACTATAATGAGTATGACTTTGAAATGTCAATTGAATAGCTCACATTGCCTCTAGCCAGGCTTATAAATGGGCACTGCCAAATCAAATTCAGGGAGGGGAGGGAGGGCTAACCTTGTGATGGACTACCATCCGATCCATGGTGGAAAAATACTCCTGATGAGTCAAATAGTGTTATAAAACTGGATGACAATTATTTCAAAGGCCTGATGAGCCAACAGCCTTGAATGCAGACTTGGCCCATTCTGTTAAACCTCCAACAAGTCGCCGGTAATATTCACTGACATGGATAATTCAGCCTGATGGGTGACTGATCTAGATTCGCTGATCATTTAGTTGTTAAACTTCCACAGAAAAGGAAAGGGTTCTTAAAGTTATGGTTCACAGCAAAAAGAGCTTCACCTCCTTGTTCCCACTCTGGATTTGTCACAGTGCTGTATGTCAGAGTACAGATGTCTTTCACATAAATGCAAAGGTCTTCATCACAGACCTTTTGATTTCAGAGTTTAAAGGGCAAACATTTCTGATATCATGTCCGCTGTGTGCGATTTACTTCTTCTACAGTGGAAGTTTCGGAATTTGACAAGATTCATTATTTTTCAGGTAATATTGTTGTGCATTTCTTTCTACCTGAAGTACGAGAAGTATATGAACTAGAGAAACTGTGGACCCTGGGTCCCAAATATGATGACCAGACAAGAGCTATGCTGGAGGAAGAAAAATTACGTCAAGCTGCTGAGCTTGGTATCAAGCTGGACAAACCAGTTACTGAACTTGATGAAAATCTGGATGATGTAGATATCGACCCACTTGGTTTGGACGATCCACGCCGCTACTGAGTG
>Ga0126337_10002710_pt1 | contig 11330 bp, 4 predicted proteins | sample DipCmetagenome_FD_92527 | JGI IMG/M metagenome (GOLD analysis project Ga0126337, IMG submission 92527) | Coral microbial communities from La Bocana,Puerto Morelos, Mexico - Diploria C A metagenome | ecosystem: Host-associated > Invertebrates > Cnidaria > Coral | place: La Bocana,Puerto Morelos... | reverse complement strand
TAAAGGGTCTGCAAGAACATATCACAATTTCCCCTGCCAGAGCTCGAACCCAGACCGCTCGATGTGGAGATGAGCGTGCAACTCTAAATTAAAAATTGTTTGATATCTGCTTACACAGGAGTTCTTTCGTTTTGATAATGATTGATACACTGACATCGCTTTTTCCACTATAATTCGCAGTTTAGAAATTAAAAATTTTAATTTGATCAGAATTGCGGTCTCTTAAAATTACTGGCGGAGATTGCGGGGTTGATAAACTTCCTGTGACTCCAAGTCATATGTATCGAAAGGCCAAGCAATCACATAAAAAAACATCTCAGTAAATACATAGCTAGTTTGGTTTCAGATAAGGTGATGTTTGTAATAAAGAGCTAGTTTTATATGCTGCACTAGTTGGTGAATTTGATGTTGAAAATCCCGCGCCGGTTAACCTTTCGAGAGAACAGATCGGCATAGCGAGGTTTTTGCGAACTTTTACTTGTGAGCGTCCGTTGTTTCTCGGTTTCGACTCAGTCAGATGTCAGTGCAATAAATTTAAGGCCATTTTAAATCCAAAAGCAGCATTATTTCAATAGTGCAGTGAACCAATATAATCACATTCCGATCTCCTGACGAGCTAATGTCAACATTCTCCCCTTTACTCTCACTTTGGATTATTGTCGATTGTGTCACCGCGCGCGATTCCGTGCATAAAGTCGAAACGTTCCTGTGCTTGAGAAGCTTCCATTTTGAGGCTCATCTCTTCCGGCTTGTCCTTCGCCAAATGCGCAAACTCTTCTGCCTCCGCGTCATTGCTTCATCGATATTCTAGATCAGAACTAGACTGGTATTTACCAGCGTCATTCTCGACCCACGCTTGTTTCTCAGCGTTTCTAAGCACCCGTGTTCTTCAGCAATAGATTTCAAACGATTTCAGACAAACGGCTGGTTTCTGTTTCCACAAGCTGGTGGACGTCGATGCACTTTTCCAGATGACTTCGAGCTGCATTCGATTGGGAGTGCGTCCGTCATGAAATCTATTAACATACCGGCTTTTTCTTAAGATAGCGTGTATCATCCAAAGATCCGGGTTGTCTTTGACTGCTCAGTGGAATTTTAGAATAAGTCGCTAAACAAGCATCTCCTTCATGTGCCAGACTTAACAAACAACTTAGTGGGAGTCTTGTATAGATTCAGAAAGGAACCTTTAGCCCTGATGTGCGACATTGAGGGGATGTTCCACCAAGATGAAGTGGCATAGCAGGGCAGATTGCCTAGCCGAGACAACAGGATAACATCAATAGAGAGGGAAATTAATTACCTCCGCGTTTATCCTTGAGCTGAGGTTGATGTTATACTCGGCTCTGCTTCCATCTTCTCAGCATCGTTCCTACAGTTCTCTCCCTTCTGACCCTCGGAACGAGGCTGCCCTTCGTCTATAATTTTTATACTTTCAGAACCAAATGTGATCAGGAGTTTAATTACCTGTCAAACAATTATACGAATCTCCGGCTTGCCTAGAGGTGTACAAGATGTCTCAGATATCTTTAATTAACACATTAACGATTGACCTAAGTCAGAGTTAATAGAGTAAAATGATTAGAAAGGACAGCAAACATCAAAGAAGCAAACAAACAGGTTAAGAAGTTTGTTGGAAGGTCCTTGACCCTGACACATCTTTTGTTCTATGCTCATTTACTATGCATGAATTACATAATAGCAATGCTTCTATCGTACTGTTGTATGAGCACACGTAACCTTTTGTATTTTGCCAGGCTATGTGCGGTCAACGCCCAAAGCAGCAAACAAAACTTTACAATAAAGACGTTTGCTAAGATTCTAACTATTATAAATAACCATGCTCAAGTTATGCTGTGTATTAAGTATCACAAAAAACACTACTTCTAGTCTCCGGAGCAGGCGATTAATACGTCCAACGGTAATCAGTAAAGATAATCTAATAACGCAAATTAGACGCACAGCTGAAAACCAAAGACCTAATTTTTAATGTATATATTATAGGATCAATTAGATTACTCAAAGTGGACAAAACTGCATCAACTGACAAATGACGAAAAATTTAACCGTTAACGGTCAAAACAGCACATCTTTAACCGGGACCCAACCCTCCTTCAACTGCGACCCTCTTAGTACATCGAGAGGATTCGCGTTCCATGATCATTTGTTATTTAGATGGCCTAAAAGTTTACTAACTTTGCTATTTCTAGCCTTCTTCTTTAAATAAAGATTTTACTTTCTTACTTAACTTCTTGGCTAGTGCGTCAAGGAGCCGATATAGGATATCTTCACAACAGCCGCCTGATATGCTTCTATCAATTCCTCTGTTGTTGCTTTATATTTTAACTCAGCCGTTGCTTGTACAAACTGAATTCCCTGGGCAACCAGTAACTAAGCAACTTTATTTCACCAGGTTACTGAGCACATTTAGCAGCCATAAGGGCCACGGGAAAGAAGATTTCCACGAAGAGGGAGTAATCCTGTATCTCTTGCAGACCTGTATTTTGATTCGTTCTCTCATCCCGTAGCTTCTATTGTTTTCGGTGACATGCCTATTGTTTCATTATTTCTTCTATTGTTTTTTAGCGATTCCCAGTCCTGTCTGGAAAGGTACAGGCTTGCTCCAAAGAGGGGCAGTGAACACCACACAACTCCACAAGACTATCTTAATTATAATAATAAAAGTATGTTTAATATAAGTACGTTTATCGTGAACTTTCGGATAAGATGATTCAAATTAACGAATCAGCGCACTCTCGGAAAGTGATAACACCATTTAGAAAAGAACCTAAAGCAAACACGCGCGCTGATTGGTTTAAAACCGTGTCTCTGTTAAACAATTAGATTATGAGCTCGATATTTCTATCGCCGGACAACTACCATGCATAAAAATCGAGAGCGAATAATCTAATTGTTTCAAAATAATTCTACTAGTTGTTCAAAACCTTATCTAAATCCTCTTCACAGGCCCTTCAAAAACTCCAAGAAGCGGCAGTCACTTGCTTACACTACTCGCCATCCATCAGAGAACAGATATTGAATAGTGTAGCCAATCAGAGAACGGCATTCGTGATAAACGCTCGAAAAAAACACGGTATATGTTTCCTTTTTGTTAAATATTATATATTTAATATTATTCCCTCTCATTGACAATCAGTCTGCTGATGAAACCCCGGAATGAAACCGCAGCCGCGGCTTACTGCTTTAATCCACTTTTTCCTGTATGAGTAAACCATATAAAAACAGCCAATAACCTTGGAATGTTGCCGAAAACATCGTTCGGCTTGCTTTCAGTGTCTACTTAATTTTTTGTTTTTTTAAAAGTTAATTCCTTTCGGCGACTTCTTACGCTTGACTAGTAAACATTCAATAAAAACATTCTGTATAAATATCATTGTCACCATACTACTTAGTTCCTAATCCACTACTTCCTTCTTAATACTCTGGTTCTACCGAGGATAAAAAAAAGTGGACGAGAAAAACAATCAGCTAAATGTGGTTTCAAGAGAAAGTCTACTTTTTACAGAGACTTTTACTGCGATATTTTTGACATAAGTATAAACGACCTGACCAAAATATTATGGATGCTTGCAGTTTACTTACATTTTAGAAAATAGCCCAAACAAGTCCAACTCGAGCTCCAACTCGATTCAAAACTCGAGCATGCCTTATTCCTCTCTTCTCTCTACTGATGAGACCCCGGACTGAAACCGGAGTTTGTTGCGCTAATCCACTTTCTCCCGTATGAGTAAACCACATAACAACAACTAATAAGTTTGCAGTTTTGCCGAAACATTGTTCGGCTTGCTTTCATTGTTCATTTAGCTTGTGGTTATTTTAAAGTTAATTCCTGTCGGCGTCTTACTTAGCTTGACAAGTGCATCTTTAAACATAAGGGAACATCAACCTTAATAAAACGTTAATTTGACATTATAAAGAAAACAACTACATCAAATTTGACTGACTTCCAGGAAAACCTTTATTTTGTCGCTGTGGTTGCCATTATTACTTTTTGATAGCCTCTGGGAACAAGAAGCGAGAAAAACAAGTGATTAAACAGACTGAATGTTCGAATTTCTACAGAGATTTGATCCGAATAATTATCGGTTTTTTGGACATAAGCGTTAACGAGCTGATGAAAATTTGATGGCTGTTTGTATTTTCTTTGTATTGAGAGAGAAGCTCAAAAATAGGCGCGTTGATTTGTTCTACACTCGATACAAGTACAGAACTACCACGAATGACGTAATAATGGCGCAAGCAAAGAGAATTTACATTTTGATGATCAAATGATGAATTTCAATTCCACTAAGTTTACATCGGCGAGACTGGAAGACCTATGAAAGACACGATAAAGGAATATGACCGAAACATCCGACTCGCCCCTACCCAGACCTCTGCCGTTTTAGAGCACGCCCACAACATCGGACACTATCTGTTTAGAATGAGGTAAAGTTTATTGATTGTGATCCCCATTGTGACACGCGCAAGGTTAAAGAGGAGATTCACATAAGAATTCACCCTAAAAATATCAACAGGGATAGTGGAATTGAAATTCCAGAAGCATAGATGACCACGAACTCATAATCTTGTTGAAGCACTCGTGAACGGTTGGTCCGAGAACTCAAAAAAGCCGTGGAAACACTCGCGCCTGTCGGCTCGTGTTCACACTACATTTGCCGTTTTCCCAAACTTCCAATCTTGTTTCCATGACTCGATACAAACACGGTACATGTTTCCTCTTTCTTAAATAAAGTCGGTGTGTGCCTATATGAACTTATGCTCTCAGAGCATTATTTTCTACAAAGACTCTATCATGCCGTCTTATTTGAAACCTTTTTGAAACGACGTAAAAAGAACGAGAATTGAACTGTGCGCTATTTGATGTATGGCATGGGCGAGGTAATACTATAATATCAATTGTGTAGGATAAAGAAGAGAAGGTCAGAGAACTTACACCTAACTGACTCTCTAAACGATAATGATTCTGCCTAAAAAGCCTCAGTGTGCGGGTCAGTGCTGTCAGTCTCTCGGAAAGTACTAACACTTATATTATTTTCTCTCTTTGACAATCAGTCTGCTGATGAAATCCCGGAATCAGAAAACCGCAGCTTACTGCCTTAATCCACTTTTTTCTGTATGAGCAAACCACATAATAACAGCTAATAACCTTGGAGTTTTGCCTAAAACATCGCTCCGTTTGCTTTCAGTGTCTATTTGGCTTGTGGTCTTTCAAACTTAATTCCTGTTGACTTCTTTTGGTTGACGAGTACACGTTCAAAAAGAGGGAAACCTCATCCTCAATAAAACGTTAATTTAACGTTATAGAGACGACAACTACAACACATTTTGATGATGATTCTGAAAAAGGCCCTCTTGTCTCGGTGATTGCCTCTATTACCTGTCTAATAACAGATACTATATAATGATAACATTGTCATTAAACTACTTGGTTTCTAATCTACTACTTCCTTCATTATTGCATGTGCGACGTCGACTGCCGTAGTTAAGCTTTTTATTGACACTTATTTAATACAAAAATGGGAACCACAAACCACGAATACACCAGACTTTTACATCAGTCTGGCTTACAACTGAATTCCTTCAGCCTGGAATTCCTTGTCGTAACTTTTCGATCGCGGCTCGATCATCAAACGGCGGCCGCATGCGCACTTGTATCTGATTATGTTACAAATTTGAAGGAAAGCAGATGAAATTAGTCAGCACTTTTACACCGAAGCTTAACTTTTAAGACCATTATATGTAGTAAATAAATCACGATTATGTTACAAATTTGAAGGAAAGCAGATGAAATTAGTCAGCACTTTTACACCGAAGCTTAACTTTTAAGACCATTATATGTAGTAAATAAATCACTTGTCCACTGTTAAACATTTTGATGGCACAATCAGGCACTCTCAACGTGCGCGTGAGTGAGAAGTTGATTCCTTGTTTTAATCCATAACCTCCTGCTCTCGGCCCGTTAGATACAAAAGCTGCTTGAAAATCACATAACGAGTTATCATATTTGTTATTGTATGTTTATAAAGAGATTTTTATAAGCTTATTGCGAGCCGGCTTCCTATTCCGGAGGACCGGATATAAAGCCGTACAGAAAAGCCGTAGAGTATTCTTTAGCATAGTTAGACAGTAAGAGCACTCTAGAAGCTTTCTTCTGAATTGAACTTACACCTTGGGTGAACTTTGACTGCATTTTAAAATAGACCCGAAAACATCGGCAGGGTTAACGTCTAATCATATCAACGTTAAAAACCTTTGATATCATTTGCACTAATGTGATATTATTTGCACGCAAGGAACGGATTTTTTTGGCTACAATCTGCTGTCTCTTGCTAAAATCAGGTACCTCAATGACCAGTTTTTTTTTTCAGAAATCTCAATTGAGGTGATTAAAATCGTATTGCTATTTTGTAAAGAGATCGCAAATGTGGCTACCGTGACCATTGCTTCCAGCGTCCTAAAGGATCCGATGCGTTTATCTGATGCTAATCTTGGTTTTACACGCAGGATGCTACACACCTTTTAGCGTTTTCCCTTGCCTGCAGTGAAAGAGAATCTTTCTTTGGTATCATACCCATCCAGGTATGATAGCAAGCAATATGCCATGCTCAGAATCCGGGGGGGGGGGGGGGGGGGGACGCAACAGTTTTTAAGGCGGGGAAGCTCCGCTACGAGGTCGAAAACCTATACCCTTTGGTTCACCATTTTGACAGACAGGTACGTAGCCCTTTTGTAAACCATCAATTGAAAAAATACCCCTTTCACATACTTTCACATGCAACTGACCCGTATTATAAATAGATCGTCAAAAAAGGAAGTCTTTTTGCTTTTTAACGTAGTGCCTACTAAATGATGACATAGCCATACGGTGCGTCTGACTATCCGTTTGAAATATTTAATTAAAAGCATTTTCAAATAACTGAAGGAAAGATCGATTTTCATACCACCTCAACTTGTGAAATCCAAACTCTTTTATATACCTCAAGCTTCAAAACGCAGAGCCTCCCCTTATAGGCCATTATAGGGAGTACCTCCTTCCCCGGGCTCCGAATGTAAGGGGCACCGATAATTCTTGTAGACGCGTTGTACCCTGCGTTGTACCACGACTCAGAGATAGGCCAATTCCCTGTGACCTTTAAGCTATGTGGATTCCTAGCTATTGACGTCAATCTTCCTTTGTCACTATTGCTCTTTGTTCCAAATGGATTTAACTTTAATTATATTAAGCCTTTTCTAAATTTTCTTCCGTGGCTCAAAAGAGAAAACCAATTGGCGGTATCTTTTCTACAGACAACGGCTGTTCGTGCGTTTCCTTTGCTAAGCATGCCGTATTGTGAAAGATCTTCTGCTAACAGGAAATACACTCACAACCGTGAATATCTCTACAACAGTTGAGCCACTTGAGCTATTCATTTTGAAGGTCTAAAAATAAGAAAACAAGACCTATAATTACCTGTTCTTTTTTGAACACTTAAAAAAAGCAAAAAAATAGATTTTTATCAGCCTATTACGACAAGGCGTCACTACTAATCCGGAAAAGGATGTTTACCTGATACAGAGGCGTATACAAAATTAATCAATTAGACCTTTAATCACTTTAATCATTTAGACCATAATAGAGCATTTTAGATGCCTTTAAATATATAACTGAATTTTATTATATGCACTTACAATTTGCTGTCTTTTTCTTAAGTCAGGTACTTCGAGAACCGATTATATTTAGAATTCTCAATTCAGCGGATTAAATATATAGCATATTGCTATTTTCTGAAGAGATTACAAATGTGGCTGGCGTCTCCGCTGCTATTGACCTTAAAAGAGAAGACTTGCAGTGAAAGAAAATCTGCTTGCTTTGGTATCATACCCAGCCAGGTGTATTGTGGTCAGAAAAGGCCATACTTCATGATATGGCATGCGGTACCAAGTAAGCGAAATTTTCAACAGAAATTCGGGTAGATTCGTTGTACTACGCCGATTCCCTGACCTGTGCACTGCAAGAATAATGGATTTCTAGATACTGACGTCAGTCTTTCTTTGTCAGTACTGCCGGCTGTACCAAATGTCGACAAATGGGCTCAACTTTAATTAGGCTTTTTCCACATTTCAAAAAGAGCGCTCAAAAGATTACAAATACGTTTATTGCAGTGCGGTTGAAAACCAATTGGCAGCATCTTGTCTACAGACAACGGCTGATTGCGCGTTTCCATTGCTAAGCATGTAGTGCTGGGAGAGCTCTTCTGTATCTCAGTATTAACTGCGAATAAACTCAAGAGTGAGTATCTACAGAAGGGCCAGTACAGCTATCCATTTTGAATGTCTAAAAATAAGCACGCAAGACCAATAATTACCTTTTGTCTTATGAACACTAAAAAAGCAGAAAAATGTATTTTTATCAGCTTATCGAGACAACGCTTTTCGACTTATCTGGAGGACAAGTGTACAGTGACGAACACAAGATTAGTTCAGTTACACCTTTAGGTAGTTAATAGTGTATTTCAGATGCGTTCAAGACAAACGAAATATAACTGAATTTAATTTATACGCGGGAATCTCGGTTACAATTTCCGGTCACTTGCAAAACTACGTTAGGTGTCTAAATAACCGATTTTATTCAGAATTTTCAATTAAGGCTATTAAAATCATAGTATATTGTAATTACAAAGTGGCTAGTGTGTCCGTTTAAATAATTCGAGCTTCATTAACTATCCATGCCGAGGCTTTAATCCAATGCTATGGGCCTAAACAGTCTTGGTTTTTTTCTGCGCAGGTTATTACATACCCTCTGGAGCTTTCCTTGATAATCTTGCTTCGGCATCATGCATGTTAGGCAGAAGGGGCCATGCGCAGAATATAGCATGTTATACTAAGCGATATTGTCAGCTACATACAATTCTTATAGATGCGTCACTTGCCCTACATCTCAGAGAGATGCGGATTCCAGACTATTGACGTCAGTCTTTCTTTGTAAGTACTGCCCTCTGTACCAAATGTCGATGAGTTCAACTTTAATTAAGCCTTTTCTAAATTTCTAAAAGAGCTCAAAAAGAGCGCTCAAAAGAGTTAAGTGCCCTTTATTGCACTGCGGTTGAAAACCAATTGGCGGTATCTTGTCTACAGACAACGGCTGTTCGCGTGTTTCTTTTGCTAAGCGTGCGGTATTGGGAAGCCGCTTGTATTAACTCCGAATACACTCAAGAGTGAGTATTTACACAAGGGTTTGAACTATCCATTTTGAAGGTCTAAAAATAATTTAACATGCAAGACCTATAATTGAACAGTTGAAAAAGAAATCAAAGCCGAATGAGAACTCATTTGGTCTTTTTTTTCGAGAAAATTCGTCCTGCAGAGCAACAGCATGAATAAAACCACGATCAGCAGGAATGTACTGAGTGTCCGGAAATTCTCTTCCGATGAATGAAAATTAACGACAGTGGCCCCAAAGAGGAATTCATGTTAAGTTCCTCAAACCTCTTTTCTGACTTTCACAGATGTGTAAATCCTTTCATCTGCTCATCTTGTTCCATCCATCTGTCGTCTTCCCATTCCTATCGTTTACCAAAAAGCGAATGCTCAAAAATAGAGGCGACTTTCCCAAAGACACGGTTTTTGCCAAAATGAATTCGCACTATGCCAGCGTCGTAGTGAGAATTTACACGTCACAGGTCCCAACCGCTCGTTGTGCATAACACGAAAGCCGAATCTTGCGATCTTGTCAGTTTCATTCACTGCTAATGATATTAATTTAACAACTGTTTACTTTGTGGCCAAATCAGATGACAAGCTTAATCAATCTGTCATTAGGTTTCATTTACGGATTTTAATTACTGTAATTAATAATGATGTTGTCTTTATAAACCGAACCTGTGACAAGACTGATTTGAAACATCTCGATCAACCATCACGAAAGGAGTCCAACGACCGTAAACCCCTCCCAGTAGCTATGGCAGGACTCGAAGCACGGAACTTTCTCAAAGTGCTCCTTTTGCTGTCTGTCCCATTTCTTTGCAAGTGTTCTGCTAAACTTAACGTTTTCCTAGATGCCCGAGAAGTTTCGCGTTTTCTCTACGGTAAGTAAATATATTGCTAGACGTGTGAGAGTAAACACGACTTCTTTTGCATAAATCCTATTTCTGATATCAGTCTATAAACACCGCGTGGCGTCCATTTTCACACAAAAAATGTTGCCTAATCTTAATGATTCCAGAGACAAAATGAACAAGGTTTTTGTATTTGTGAAAGCGCGACCTCAGTAAGATTGATATTATAACTTCTTAACTGTAGACATTATCTGGCTTTCGACTGATGAACTCTGGAACGCTCGTCGTGGAAGTTATGATCGCCTGCTTTTTTCACCGCTGGATTGATCGATTCAGATGAAAAGCAATCAATTTTAAAACAATACGTTGCTATCGTCAGCTCTTCAGAACAACATGAGGTCTGTTATCGCCTTTTGATGACTCGGAGTTGTTATCGTTCCTCGCAGACTTAGTGGGACGGTCGGAGACATCCGGGCGAGGCAGTGGTACAGACAGCAGTTAAGACAATTACTCCATATGAACACTTTCCTCATCCCTAGTCTCACTTGATTTCCCAAAACCACCTTCACTGGTAATTTTCACAGACAATGCCAAATAGCACTCTATTGAGAGTTGATTAATTTTTAAAGTGACTTGATTTAATATGCTATAGGACCACAAAATTGCTTCATTCTTTCATGCCGTGAAACTACTCAGTCAGCTACCAGAGTCTCAACATCACCCACATGTGATGATCAGGTCGATCAGTTGGACCTCAGATCACTTGACTCTTCCTTATTTTGTCTATCACGCAAGGGAAAGGTTAATACCATGTTATTTTGGGAGGTCTTTATCCGTAAACATTGAACAGAATGTTATTTATCTCTGTCCCTTTGAAACGATAATGATCGATAATGGGGGTTATTTTCATTCCCGAGTAATAATTCCAGTATCAGCCCACACTCGAAATGAAAATACTGCACAGCTGCGCGGAGATTCAGTGTCCATGTGTTTTTTAAGACAAAAAGAAAGATTTTTTTAAAAAATCATTTTATTTACACCAATCAGTATGCCATAGCTGTGACCGATTGTCAAACACCAACAAACAAGATTTGTCACCAAACTGAAGCGTTTGAAAAGGTGCGTCAGATCTAAAGCACTCGGTCGTGTTTATGTTTTATGCATTGTGTACCAAACAGACTATTGCTATCAGAGTTACGACTTTGACACTTTTCTGTTTTAAATATTGATGTCATCGAAAAGGCGGATTGAATGATAATCGTGGACCAAATTACT
>Ga0126337_10002709_pt1 | contig 11336 bp, 3 predicted proteins | sample DipCmetagenome_FD_92527 | JGI IMG/M metagenome (GOLD analysis project Ga0126337, IMG submission 92527) | Coral microbial communities from La Bocana,Puerto Morelos, Mexico - Diploria C A metagenome | ecosystem: Host-associated > Invertebrates > Cnidaria > Coral | place: La Bocana,Puerto Morelos... | reverse complement strand
GGGTAGGTTGTCATAGTTACACTAGAAAGATGAGTTTAGCAAATAGTGAAATTGAACGATACTGATTGCCATTGCCAGTTAACGTATGTCTCTATTTTGGCCATTTTCCATTGCCCCCAAGGTGGCCGTTTTAGAGGTACGACAGAAAGTGTCTGAATAATTCATCACTGATGGAAAGCTCATCAATTAAGTAATAATTAAGTAATATATCAAGTAATAATTAAGTAATAGTTAAGTAACATATCAAACACGAAAGACTGGGTTTGACTACATTTCCAAACAACGAGAAGAGAGTTGAAAATACGACGCGCAGAGTATTTTTTACGAGATGTGTGGAAAAGTGGTCAAACACTGCCTTGAGTGCTTGGCATATCTTCTCAATCTAAACTACTTGACCACGGAAAAAAGAATAAAGCCTTGGAGCCGACTGGCTCATAGCTGCCGGAGCTTATCCCCCGTTTCTGTAGCATGAAGCGGCTAGGAGTATTTCTACTCCCCCTGGACGGGATGCTAGCCATTGCAGGTCATTCCCCCTTAATTTGTTAGGTTTTCCCCAACAATTCGAGCCCCGGTCAGGGCTCGAACCCGAACCGCTCGCTCCGGGAACGAGCGCACTAACGATGAGGTCACCGCGCGAAAAACTGGACCGGTAAGATCGTAAAAACTCTATGATAACTAAGATCGGATATCTAAACACCGTCAGGATCTTGATTCCCCTCTTTCAAACTCGATAAGTTATCTAAAAATTGGAGTACCGTAGCAAGAAGAAAACATGATGGGTGAAGGCGGTAGTCTGACTGCCGAAAGCTCAGTTTTAAATTCTATATTGTCAGTGAACGTTTTTTTTTGGAAATATTTAACTTGATGAATTATTGAGTTTGAGAAGAATATTTTCAAATTTTATTTTTTATCCTGTTCAGCATTAGTTAAGCATGATCTCGTTAAATTTACGTTCGGCTAATAACTTTGACAAAATAATGAAATGGTATTTTGTTTTAGATTCGTTTTCGTAGATTTATTCTAGCTGTCAAAGCAGCGTTTTAATTTTTTAAATTAACAAATTTGTTTCCTACTTTTTCAGGTTACACTTGGTCAACGGAGGGGAATCAGTGCTATAGATGCCCAGCAGATGAACCTCCTGTACAAATCAACCTGCCAAGGGGGAGGGGGTGTGGGAGGCGGAGGAGGAGGTAGACATAACACGATTAAATCTCAAAATATTTCAACAAACAAACGAATAAACTACAAATACCTATATATTATTAGAATAATACTCTTGTAATTCCCTCACTCCATATAGTTAACATACTTATGAGTGAACTAAGTTTCTCAGGTTCCTTTTTTTGTAGGAATAAAGATGGCAGGTTTTTTTGGTCTAATTTTGACGGTGTGAAATTATTTAAATACTTCGTGAAAAATTATGGGTTTTTTTTATTATGAAAGAATTTTGCTTAACGATTTCTGATTTCTGACGCATTCCCAGTGATTAGCTTTGTTATTTATGGAATAACATGGGGAACGTTCAGTCTTTTCATCTTCTTAGTAAATTCCAAGGTTAAATCCGGGGAAAATTATTTGTAATTTTTTTGCGATGCCGAAAACTCTTAGTTATTGAGAAGAGAACCAACAGGCGCATCCAGTCTAATTAGCCATTGGTTGAAATTACTCTGCAGAATTAAATTTACCTTGAATAATAAAAAATTCACAAGCTAAAAAAGTCTTACGTTTTGGATGATACACTATGCGAACGACTTGACTTTTTGAAGACGTTTGTTTTAAAAGCGGAGTGAAGCATTCTTATGCTATCTAGCCTGATGCCGGATTTTGTCTTGCCTATCGCCAGTTACCCAAGGGAAGGTACAGTTACCTCGTACAATTTTCCTAATTCTCAGTTTTTTAAGAAGTTATCCGTCAGTTGAGGAACACTAGATAGGTTAAACAAAATCATAATGTAGGTTATCATTTACTCTAACATACACTTATTCCACATAAGATGCCACTCAGCGTTCCTTTCCTCTCTTAGGCAACTGCGAAGACAAAAACGATAGTTGCAGGTGGTGGACTCGATACTGCAGAAACAACAACTATGTGAAAGCAAACTGCAAAAAGACCTGCAAACTCTGCTGAAGGTAAAACGTCTTTTGACTATAGATCGTGTTTTAAATGACACAGAATCTCATTCTACTATAATGAATGAAATAAGGCTCTTCCAATGTGCGTCCACGAGGGAAAAAAGGCGGTAATAAGATTTTGCCAGGCCTTTTGATCAGAATGTTATTTTATATACTTTTTTTAACTCAGAGGTGCTAATTACTGTATTACGTTTTTAATTCTTGCAGGTCGTCATCTAAAGCAAGCAAACATTGATGTGTTTCAAAAAGAATTGAGTAGAATAAAAGTATTAAAACTGCCAATTTGCCTCAGTCTTTGATACATATACGACTAGATACCCCAGATACCAACCGCCGTAAAAGAATGAAAATATCCGAAAAATGAAAAATTGTCAATTCACTAAAAAATTGCTCTCAACACGCAATTTTCTTACACAATTCTCTTACACGCACTTCACAGCAGTGGTAGTTGTAAAGGCAAATTGAGGAAAACCACATTTTGTCCATAGTATTTTACATATTTTGCTAGAAATATAAAGTAGAAAAAAATCTGGAGTGAACCACTCGATTTTGGATGAGAAGTTCTTATTTTACCTTTACCTTGGCCGAGTTTATTCAATTTTTTGAACGTTTTTGAAATTTTTTGGAACTGTATATCACAGAAATGAGGTTAAATGGTGTTGAAATGTTGAAATGCTCGTATTTTATCTGATTTGTTTTTCATTGACACATCAATTGTTGAATGGTGTGTATATTTAAACAAGTCTTTTTTATATAGATATATTTAGCTTTTTAAAATTGCTAGGAATGTTTTAAAAATAGTCCTGTAACCAGGTGATGGAAACATATTAAGAAATAAAAATGTTACTCTGGTTAAAATCGTATAAAAGATGTTCAATGTTTCTAAAAGTCCCAACGTTTCGGCTGAACCTTCAACCTTCATCAGGGGAAAGTGAAAAATATAATTTGCAAAAAGCACGTTTCTTAGAGTATGCAGATTCGGACTAATTTTAAAAGTTCTGTCCCTCAAGGCTAAATTCAGAAACTCATGTGGTAAATGCATGCCATCATCCCGATTCAGGGGATTCCTGCAAGTGTCGATTAATGGTTCGTGACAAGGCTCTACAGTTAGATCCATCAGATATTCAACAATTAGATTATGAGCTCGAGATTTCTATCGCGTGATAGTTGACCAGGCCGCAGCCTGTGTCAACTATCACGCGCATAGAAATCGAAAGCGAGAAAGCTAATTGTTTAGTATAAATCTACCAGTCGTTCAAGACTTTATCTAAATCGTTTTCGCAGACACTAAGGAAACGCAAAGAAGCGGCCACCGTGCAGCTCGCTAACGACCTTACACTGCTACCAACTATCTACACTAAAAAGAGTAGATACAATGTAGCGAGTATTGTAACCAGTCAGATAACAGCATTAATAATAGAACGCTAAATATAAACATATATACATATATGAGATATACAAGGTCAAAACGAAGGCAGCAGATAGCTTATAAGGAACCTTTGACGTAATATATTACAACAGAGATTAATCATTCTTCATTGATTTAAGTGATCAAGAAATGGCTTTCAATGTAAATAAATATACGTATATACAAGGCTTTATTTTGTCTCGAATTTATACCTATAGTTTAACTAAAAAGCTAATATCTCCGAGAAAAACATTGTAAATATAAAAAAAAGAATTCCTACGACAAAATATAATGTTTGACTACTATATATACATACATATGTTTAAAAAAAACTAATATCCAATATCGAGGGTAATATCATCGAAAAATATGTATAGGTAATCGTATGGATCCGACTGCGATTGAGAATTTGCACTGCAAGTGATGATTGAAAATTCTTTCAAAATTACACGAGCCTTTAGGTGAGTGCCATTTGAAAGAATTTTTAACGAATCCCTTATTGCTCCAGTATTCATACAATTACTCGTTACGACTGGGAAAATCACGAAAGCACGCGCATTTGCCGCTGCAGTGCAAATTAGGATTTAGCGATACATTGGCGGCTCTCAGTCAATCACAAAGAAGTAATGTTCTGGTTATATTACTAATACTTGAAGTTATATCCTTCAAATAAGACCATCCTGGACGTCAAACAAGGATGGGAAAGCCCGCCGGATCGGGATACTCCACTCCACTCCTCTAAACTTAGCATTTTTGGTCATTTCTAAAATCGCTGGAATTTTAATTGGAAGTGCCTCGCGCGTTACCACGTTGTTGTTTCATTTGCTTTAGAAACGACCTTTTAATTACGAAACAGTTACACAAAGCTAAGGAAAATGTGTACAATATGAAGAATTCACAATATGTCAGTAATATGTTATTTCTTTTTAGTTCGCTTAGTAATAAATAAGCACCACTTGATACTGCCTCAAGGGTCAAGTCACTTTACTCCATATTCTTTTTTCGATACTTTTTAGAGAGGCTGCTGCTAATGCGTGAGGCATAAGGAGCGGAAGCACAAGGTTGTGGTTAGGGTGTGGTTTCTACTTTGATGTGGGGGCGGTGTTATTTTAATCGACGTTGCGCATGCTTGTTTTTTTTATGTTTGTATCGGCTCGTGGCGGCAGATAAACCAGCCTTAAGATGTCAACAAGAGGGTTAATAAGGGTTCACTGGTCTACGGTGTGGATGGTTAACGTATGAGCGCTCACAAGGAGAAAAACAAATAGGAAAACACTCTTCTATCTTTGACTGCTGGGATTTCCTTTTCTTAGCCACGTTATACTTGCATTTGTGCTCGACCAAGTTCTCGTTTACGCACATGTATTTAAACTTAAGCCAAAGCGTATTGCGTTGGCTGGTATCGTGCCAAACAACATTCAGTTAGATGAATATATATGAATTCTAATATCCCTTCCTAGGCGTTCCGTAATAGAAAAAGAATAAGCTATAAATAAAAAAATGTCAGAGAAAAATAGAAAAAGATAATAAAATATAAAATCCCCGATTGAACGTTTTCCGTCGTATTCATGTTTTCCTTGTATTCAAGAAGAGTATTTCCTGTGGGTTAATTCTATGAGTTTTGCTTCGCCGTTCAGCTCCGTTCGGTAACATGAGTCGACTGTGTTTCCCAATAATGCTTAGAAAAGCACACTTGAGAATAAAAAGTATACTTGCGTTTTTTTTCATTTATTTTTTTTTCATCTCGTTCGTAATTATAGCTACTTCTACATCCGCTGTACATGAAGAAAACGTTTTACTTTTCAGATTGTTTATTGTAAAGTATTGCGTCTTGAACTGCAACATAAATATATTGATTAAAAACGATATTAGCAATTGTCAGCTCAAAATGGCAACATATTGACTCTTTTCAGTGCCAACCGCTGATTGGCCAGATGCTGGACATACAATCAATAAATTGAGATTCCTTCTTGACTTACACAGTTGAGAGTTGCCAGTATAATTGGTAATTATCAACAAGTCTTAGAAAAAATCAAACCCGTGCGGAGAGTCGACGCGAGCAGGATGAAGTGGTTAGGTTCCCTATTTTGGTTCAGCGTGTTGTGGCTGAGCGCATCAGCTTCAAATCCTGAGGGTAAGTTGTGTGAAATACGTAAATTAACGAATTTATCTTGCGAAAAAATAATTGGACTTCGGTGTGATTCGCGGCTTAAGTTGGATCAGGGCTCTAGCCTCTAAGAACCAAACGTGTCACGAATATGCTATATTAGACAGATTAGTTCATTACATACAAGTGATTTCTAATATTCAAAATACTATACTACTCGGATGATGAGAATGAGAGATAACTCAGAAAGAAGTTTACTTCAAGGTTGCGACTTGAAACAGCATTGTTAAAACGTATCACGTTTTGTCTCCCCCCTGCTGGGAGTTCATTTGTCGCCGAATTATTAAACATGACTTGTACCACACAATACCTATATGATATACAGACTGATTTCTTTGCAGTTAGATTAATAATTTTGTTAATGGGAAAAATAAATATTTATAATGACAAACATACAGGTGTATTTGTTCGATGCATTAAATTTCATCTTCCATTGTTTATTCGTTGTTTATAAATTATAGAAAGAGGTGATTTTAATTTTGTAGGTGATAAAGGCATTAAAAAAAAAAAACATTGAACCTACTGGAAGTTCGTGCAAGAATGAAATTTTTGTGCGAAGTTAGAAGCAGGCTGCGTGATATTGTGCCCATATTGATTTTGAAAATCCTAACATTTTCAAATAATTTGCAAGTGGAATATTGGCGATATGTGTTAAATCTTAAAGATATATTGACCATTGTGAAGAAATAAAAGGTTCGGAACCCTCAAAATTAAAGTTCAATTCAAGCAAAGATGTGAAAAGAAATTTTGAAATAATGATCAAGTATGATTGATAGATTTAAGTTAACTGAAACAATTATGTAAAAAAAATGAAAATCGAAGTTGAAAATATAATCAGATAAGAACTACTCTTGAATATAACCCGTTACGAAATTTACGAGAATCCGAAATGATAATAACTTAATTGCCAAATCGCAGTCGTTGTGAAGGAAAATCTAATAGAAATGAAAAAGTCGATAGAAAAAGTTAAAAGTTGCAACTTTTGCTGTACAATTTAAGAAAGGTAATCTCTACTGTCTCGTTCAAAACAAACTCAGTCACATACTTGGAATTTTTTCTGTTTTTTTTGTTTTGTTTGCTGTTTGGCTTATTCTCGTTTGTTTAGGTCCTTACGTAACTCTTATAAGGTTGTTATAACCGCCAGCTGCTTGAAAATGTTGCAAATGACGTTTGCAGTTAATGCAGGAAAGTTTTTTCTTTTATGTGGATGTGTCACGGATGTCTAGAGCGATGACTTGATCGCAAGGAACTCGCATACAATCGTACCCTGATCAAATATAGCCTGAGAAATTTGCCGCATCACTGGTAAAATATGCGTCAAAAACAATTCTTTTGCAATAATATCAGAACTAGGCATGGCAAAACAGCGGCAGACATGAATAGTCGAGTTCATTTCCCTAAATGTGGTCTCAGTTTTTAATATCACACGCAAAATATTAAAACGGGCCATTCCGGCAGGGTGACTTCGACACAGATGCCCAACCGCCCAGTCGGCGGGACTCACTTAGGTTGAGGCCTATAGACACCAGTGTTTGATGGAACTTCAATTAGCAGTTTTAAACGTCCGATTCATATTACTCATATTGGCACAAACGGACAGTAGAATACACGGGCCGACAGAGCAGAGCCCATCATTTAAGCTACATGGTCATTTTATGCACCGTTTAAAGGCGCCGGGGCAGGTATCCGGCAGAACTTACCGGTAAAGTGGCAAGCATGATCGTAAAACCGACATTTTCCTACGCACCTTTTTGTAAGAAATAATATTGGTTTATAAACACACGGACATCAACTACCTCAAGAACGTGAGAAAATTTTTATATTTGGATGTTTTTTCTTCTTGAAACTATGTACATTGCTCCGCCTCAGTGATCGTCTGAAGTCATGAAACAAAACCACACACTTTAACAAGTGGGAGTTTCAATACATAATTGTTTTGCATCATGTAAGACTATGGTCTCAAAGTGTAATCATTTCGATCAGTAGCTATATTTCCAACAGATCAATTTGTTTTGCTTAAAAACTCACCGATCATGCAAATAAAAGATATTTAGCACTGAGAAACAATACTACTGAAGAAAGGTAAGGAGTAAAACAAAAAAAACAAAACAAAACATAGCATAGCATTTGATGAGAATGTTTCCCCATGACTATGATTGCCAAGAAAACCCAAAAGCAGCGAAATACGAAGAATAATGTAGTCCAATCATGAACTCGATGCGTATTCCCATTGAAGAAGAATGGGTAGCACAATAAAATAAAATTACTCAATTACTAATGGTCTACAATTCACTACGTTGCAGAAAACCGGGGTTCTAGAAACCCCAATCTGCTAGAAGGAGATATGATCCTTTCAAAAGAGCAGATAAGGAGAGCTGAAGAAGAAGAAGATATCGATAGCTCACGAAAAAGAGGAGCGATGAAATCTAAGCTGTGGACGAATGGAATTGTCCCTTATATTATCGATTCGTCTCTTAGTAAGTACTTGGAATGCTTAAACTAAGCTTAGTACCTTCGTCTCAAACAAATTCCAAATTCAACTGAATACATTAAGTGCAAGGTATTAAAAAAATGAACAAACGAGATTCAAATTTTCTTGTATGGCGTCCCTAAGGCCTCGGCGTGAGGCCGATGGCGTGACAACCGTTGATGATGATAGTGATGATGATGAAAGACAAACACCTGTAAGGTGTAATAATGCATGACCATGCCAATATTATAAACACAATTTATCGAAGTAGTCAACCTGACTCTTTAATCAGCAAGACCAAAACTTATGTCTTGTTCTTCAGGTAGATACTCCCGTGCTGTGTCCGCCATTAGAGCTGGAATGCAAGAATGGACCTCAAAAACATGTATCCGTTTTAAAAAGAAAACAAGTGAATCGGCTTACATCAGGTTCAGATCTAGCTCCGGGTAAGTAAAGGCAAATCAAAAGAAATAAAACACGCAAACACAGGACCCGAAAAGCCGAAATTGTATATGTTGTAGTTAAAGTTAAATTCAGGTATAAATTAAATTCCTTTGTCTCTTAACCCCGCATATTCATTGATTATGAATAATTAGGGTTAGAAGACAAAGGAAATTGGGAATCAAACTAGGTTAAAATTATTTTTACCTGAATTTAATTTTTAACTACAACATAATACATTGTGTGAAAGACGAATTCCAGCCAACAGTCAAAACAAACGTTTTAATCATCATTTAATTTACATTTCATTTCCGCGTAGAATGAATCGTTTATAAAACTGTTAAGGGCTTCCACAAACTGAACATTTAGTTTTTGACAACTAAATGTTGACGACAAATTATTGTGTCCGATACGAGCATCATTCACATTAGGGTATACGGTGGACAACGAACCATGCTCAAATGTGTGTCAACTTTAGAAAGTTATCGACAACTAAAGCTGTTTCCTTTTGGAAAAGGGAAACGGCTTACTGAGTTGTCGACAACCAAAAATCTAGCGTTTAGTTGTCGACTACCCATCTTACACACTACGTTTTTCAGTTTTGGATATAAGATTAAACTGTCGATAACAAATAGCGGTCAACCTGGTCAATGACGAAGAGGCCCAATTATTATCGTTACAATTTCAAGGACAAATTTATGTAAAAAAAATAAATAAGCTTACAAGCTTAAGCTTTTTTTAAATTTACTATCCCTGTTGGAAGAACACGCAGGGACAGAACAGGTAGTTAAATAAATCTATAAGCATTTTTCTTCTTCCTTGAACAGTTCTGTTTGATATGGATTCCAATAGACCAATACTCCGAGTCATCTAAGGATTCTACGTGGAAAGGAGACCTCGTGCAAAAACCACGGAGTAGAAATGTACATTTCTAACCAAGGCAAACTCATTTTGTGAAAAAAAATCAGGAATGGTCTCATCTCTAACCGCGTCAGTCACTTATTCTTAAATATTTCGGGTCGTCTTTGGTCAAGATATTATACACTGACTGCCCATGTAATGCTCCTTTTTTTAATTCCCTTAACTCCACATACAACCTGCTTCTACCGTTAACTAATAATCGATAATGTTAAATTTTGAACCGCAGTTTATATGACCGCTTATCTTTCAGATGTGCGTCATATGTTGGAAGACAAGGCCGGGGGCAAGATATATTGCTCGGCTCAGGATGCTGGATCAGAGGAATTGTAGCTCACGAAATTGGTAAACTTTCATTCAGTTTATATATTCTCTCCAACTGAAAAAGCAAAAATTAACAATTTAACAATGTAAATAGGTAAGGGGGGGGGGCAATTTTGCAACATCTCGCATTGATTACGTCGTTCACCCTCGTTCATTCAATATCTAATAATTTTTTTTGCGAAAAAAAGGTCGTAGTTTTCTTGGAGTAATTTGTGGTTTTTATTTCTTTTTTATGTTAATCTAGATTTTTGGCTTTTTAACATATTGTGTATATGTTATATAAAGTTTAAGTTTATTCATGATCAGGTTTCCATCGTTTAGTTTTTTAATTTTTGAGTTAATTCAGTAAACATTCAAACCTACTAACCGTTAACGCAAACAAAGTGCTCCCAAATTTCGTTTAGTACATTGCATCAGCAAAAAGATAATTTCTGACAATCCTTAAATTTAGTATTACGATCTTCCTAGCACTAAGTGAGTTATATATTCATTTTTTCAGGACATGCTATTGGTTTTTTCCACGAGCAGTCGCGTCCTGACAGAGACTCTTACATCACAGTATATTATGCAAATATCCGCCCGGGTAAGTATTGCAGATTTCCGAGCATTGCGGCGCAGTTTTTGGGCTAAAATGGAAAATTTGGCGGGCTAAAATGTATTTTAGCCTGCTGAAATAAACCAATGAAAAGTGAGAATCAGCAGTCGTACGATATAAGCAGCCAATCAAAATCTAGAAGCCATTTCAACATTCGCGCCGTTTTCTTGCAGCGTCGGTAAAATAAATGATGACGCCATTTTCATGCCCAAATCATGGCTGAAAACACAGTAAACGACGAAGAAAATCTAAATCTCAATCTTCTTAACTAGAGGAAGAAGATCTACAAACGTTAGAGGCGGATTCAGAGAAACTTCTGGTGTAAATACCGCGTGTAGTGGCTCCGTGGGCGGTGGCGAAGTGCATGTAAGTTTTGCGGCTTCAAGCCAAACGCACTCTGTTCAACCAATTATGCCAAACTGTCCGTTTAGCAATTGCACTATTAATTTCAACTCTTAAATAACTTTTGTCGAACCTTCCTTTCATGTTTTCTATAATTTTTGAAAACTCAAATGGCAAGATTTTGTAATTTCTAGTCAGCTTTTGTATATTTTCGTCGAGGGAAAATAAAAGCCATTCAACTTGTAAATGCTCGCGTGACTGTTCAAACTGTTTTGTTGTCATTTTTTCAGTTTTTTTTTTTCTCAGTGCCCTCCAAAGTGATGGAGCCTAGCGGCTCGGGCTAAAATGAGTCTGAGTCGGGCCCAAAACATGTTTATGCCCGCGAACATAAAATCTAGAGCCAATTGCAGAAACGGGAGGAGGCTGGGAATGAATTGCTGTGCGCTGAGCATTCTGGGATCGCTTGGGTAGACAAATTCGCCAAAACATGAAGCCTGTAAGTTGTTGCGTGCCTCTTTGCACTAATAACTTTCGGAATT
>Ga0126337_10002708_pt1 | contig 11337 bp, 5 predicted proteins | sample DipCmetagenome_FD_92527 | JGI IMG/M metagenome (GOLD analysis project Ga0126337, IMG submission 92527) | Coral microbial communities from La Bocana,Puerto Morelos, Mexico - Diploria C A metagenome | ecosystem: Host-associated > Invertebrates > Cnidaria > Coral | place: La Bocana,Puerto Morelos... | reverse complement strand
TTGACTTGACTGGCACAATTACTCATAAATTGCTTATAGCTTCAAATAACACTTGGGCTGAACTTTGTTTTGACTTGACTGGCACAATTACTCATAAATTGCTTATAGCTTCAAATAACACTTAGGCTGAACTTTGTTTTGACTTGACTGGCACAATTACTCATACATTGCTTATAGCTTCAAATAACACTTGGGCTGAACTTTGTTTTGAATTATTTAGGGGACAATAGTTATCAGAAAACTGATATCTAGTGTCTCCATAGTTAATTCAGGTTTTTCTGGAACTACAAGTTCATTTCACCGAAGTAAAATATCGGTAAAAAGTTGAAGAAAAAAGTGGTTTTGGAAACAATAACTGTACCACATATAAAAAATTAAAAAATGTACCGTGTTTCTATGGAGTTTTAGTATAAATCTATTAGCGTCCTATCACAAATGCCGCGCTCTGATTGGCTACGCTAGCCACTATCTATTCTGCGATAGATAGTGAGTAGCGTAGCAGTGTGCCCTTGTTTACAAAATGATGGCAGCTTTTTGGAGTTTTCGAAGTGTCTGTGAAGAGGATTTTTATAAAGTTTTGAACGACTAGTAGATTTATACTAAAACAGTTAGATTATTATTCGCTCTCGATTTCTATGTGTGATAGTTGACGAGGGCGCAAGCGCGATAGAAATCTTGAGCTTGTAATCTAATTGTTTAATAGAAACAGGGGTGGGCGTTTCAATGTTTAGCCTTGATAGACCTATTGAGGACACTATAGTACTGGTAGACAACACTACTTATGAAATTAGAGTATTTACACGAAAACGCTAAAAACTCAATGCATAAGCTTAAAAAACGCTTATGCCCTAGCGAATCAAAGGCCTCTTTGAGGCTACGACTTTTTTGCATGAAGACGTACGTGCATCAGTGTAAGCAGAAAAGATGAAAATATTTTGGCCTTGTTCCTTTTAAAATCACGCTTTGATCACTGCCCTGACTCCGCAATACAATAATGCATAACGCTCTAGACCCATGCACACTTTGCGGACCCATGTGTTAAGTTAGCTCAATGCGTTGGTATACTGTATTGGAAAGCATGAAGGGTGAGAGTTCAAGACTCGGGCGGGCAAACGTACGATCTTTTTTTATTTTCTTTTTCCCCTCCGACGTGTTTTTTTTTTCTTTTTCCCTCAAGAAGTTAATAACTGCTTCCCATTTATAATAATTTATTGTTTTACTCGATATTCACGCATTGCATGCATCGTGTTATTAAAACCCAGGAGCACGCGTTCATTTCGTAACTAGGACAACAAATGCTTTCTAGGTTTTTTTTTTAAAAATTCAAATAAGAAAATGCTCGCACCACATGCTGTTGACATACATAGCTGAAATCTATCTAATTATTATTTAACTATGTTTCACATTTGCCGAACCATTCGACGACGTTTTTCTCTTCGACAAGTCAAGTTGTGCATTGGTCAATACAAAGAAAAGTTTACGACCCAAAGACGGAATGACCGACCGACCGACCAAGCGAGTGAATTCGCGTTCAGACTCACTTAACTCCTATTTTGCAGTCTGCAAAATAGTCGTAATGGTCAATTAGCAGCTATAAGCATCAATTTAGCAGCTTAAAGCATGAAAACCTTGCGTGGCCCTTTATTGTCATGCTTATGGGCACGTCGAGGCCGTCTTCACTGGTGCATAACAGGCTTCTTATGCTAATGATTGTTAACCTTTGGGATATTTCCCAAATGGCTACAGTTTATTAGGTTGACTTGAGAGGTGAACGAAGCTTAAAGTAATTATATATCCTGATAGCTCTCTTTTGTAATTTAAAAACGGATTGTCGAAGGTTGTCTTACAACTAACTTCCGAAGATAGTCAACGATTAAAAAACACACGCGCATGAACATAAGCACATCCCGACAAGTTAATACGTGGCAAAAATCTCACAAAACCTCTTCTAACTCTTCTGCGTTTTAAAAGTTAAGAGCACTGTCAAATTTCCGTCTTGGCGGACTAATCGCGTCGCTCGATACTAACAATGAAAGAATGTGGCCAAAATTAGGTGTTCATGGATAATTTTAGGCACTGTTAAGTACAAAAGGAAAGACAATACATGTATATTGTATTAGGGAATTAAACGTTTCAAAAAGATCCGCGGTCAATATACCGCCAATATGCCAAAAACCACAAATCGGCTTTATTGTCAAGGATAAAACAAATGAATTAACAAAGAAAAAAACCTTCAAGCTGACGTAGGAGTAAAATATCAGGTTTTCTTAAACCCCGGGGGTACTCCTTTTCCCAAAAGCCTTACCCTATTTATGACCAAAATCGGCGATTTTCCGTACCCTATTTATGGCCTGATAAAACATTTGATACCCTATTTACATTTATGACTCGATCCTTTAATCAATACCCTTTTTCATACTTGCCTTACAATTTGTTACCTAGTTCAGACCGCATTTAAGATTAGACTGCAAAACCATACCCCATTTATGACTGAAAATGCGAAAATCGATACACTATTTCTGACCAAAACGGCTGAAAAACCATACCCTTTGGTGCCGCACACACCTATATAGCCTATATAAGGGAGTACCCCACCCCCGGAGTCAATTTCACCCCCAACTATCGTACAGCGAGCACTCAAGAATTAAGCCGGTTCCTTCCGCCCTCATTCATTGAATTAAATTCATTCATTGAATTCATATCCGTGAATTAAATATTAAAAATCCGTTCAGTAGCTGTCATTTATACAAACAGCGATTTATGTTTAAGATCAATGAAGACTTACATTTTTCACACATTTATCGCAGATGACCAATAAAAATTCTAATCTCATCGATATTAGCCCCCCAAAACACTCTTTTAAGCAATGGATCAGTATCTGACCATCCCAGTGTTTTTGGGGGCCAAAGTATCTATTTCATGCATTGAACTATCCAGTTAAAAATAACCGTTGTAAATTACTCAATTCCCAAACAAATACAACAGTGATGTTGCGTACAATCCATGCAGTGTTTGAAAATGCTGTTTCAGGTCTGATGTTGTTATTTTGAATTTATCTGCGACAACAATCTCTTTAAAAAACAACACTTAGGTTCGGTTCCACTTAACCTCCACATCTTATCTTTTTCTGTCAAGAAGCCCGTATATTAACAAAGCTAACTCTCTGGAGACCGCTCGGCGAGTCTAATTCAAAAGGGGGCGCTTTCCGGTGTCACTTCCGTAGAAAGTCTAGAAAACTGATTGCGTACGAACTTTGGTATGGAATTACCAGTTTTGTTTTGAGCACCCAAGGAATTTAGGAGCAAATTCGGTCGAAATACGTTTACCAACGAATCGCTTTGACTCGACCTACATCAGCATATTCTAGAGGACTGGAAATCACTCTAGGAAACTGCTAACGCAAAATCAATAACTTAAAAAAGATCAACAAACGTTCACCTTTTAAATAGAAGTGATTTATTATTAGGTTTTGGGTATGTTGGTCGACTTCCGTAAAATTGCAAATATTAAGACCCCTTGTCAAGCCTTCCAAATTAGAAAATTTAGACAATCAAACATCTTTCTTTTCTCTTGTCTGTGTGTTCCCCACTCTTTCTAAACTTCTTCACAATGACCAACATCCACTGAGTTTTGCGAAACAATCATTTTAGAGAAAAACTGGTATTATATCATATCAGCATTCTCAAGCCGAGGGACACTACTAACAACAATAGTTAAGAAAACTGAGTTAAAACTGAGTCAAAACTCAGCGAAAATTAAACACACACACGCCAGAAGTGTGTATTCGAAGTAACTATATTGCCACGGCTAATTTTTTAACAAGAGTCGGTATAGATTTAGAGAAAAAAATTTAAAAGCTTAAGTGAAAAACGTATATGATACTAACTCGTTTCAATCGACGTTCCTTTACTTACGATAACCGTCTTGGTAAGTTCTGAACAGTAATGAACACATTTTTAACAAATCATGCGGATTAAAACGAGAAGCTTATGTTTTTGTTCGGGCGCTCATTCAAAAATATTTGTGAATCAATTTCCATATTGGTTGTACACAGCGGGTTTCGTGCCTTTGATGACATGCAGTTTGACTATTCAGTCAGCGCAATTTGACCGTAATTTGTCTACGTGTAAACATTACAAATCTCTAACTTTTGTTACAAGGCAAACGAAACATTGCTACTTTGAGCAACAGTGGAAAAGCCTCTTTGAAAAGCATTTCACAGGGCAACCAGCAAGAAATTGAAAGAACAGAACTTGCTTTGAAATGGACACTTGGGGTCGTTTTGGGAAGCGCCATTTCACAACACGTTGCGAAAGCTTTCAAACGTTATAATCAATTTTTGTTCGTTACTGATGTTTAGCACCAAAGAAACCATTGTTCCCGCTTGTAGGTGTCAAAAAGCCTTCGTTTTGGAGCGCAAGTCACGCACAGATTTCTTTCCGTTCATAATAATTACACGTTTAACGAATCTAGAAAAAGCACGAAGCTCGAGGAAGGTTTAACTGGCAAGTTTTCTAAAATCTCCATTATTTCAAGCACGTATCGCTTCTAAGCTCTGAACCATGCGTATTATAATACTCGGAGTTTGAAAAGCAATATCTTCCTAAGTCTCCGGATTCCATCACAAAGCAAGCGCTGTAGGCAATATTCGACTGACAAAGGCTTACATACGTATAAGGCAATACAATGAAGCGAAGGCTAATTATAACAATACATTTTTCAAGAGCGCTGTTAGTTTCATTTCAACCAAGAAGAGGCACACACTCAAGTGAACCCTGCGCGGCAAGGTACCTCCAAGTTATCTTCTGTAATAATTCGCCACGAGCAAAAAAAAACGATAGGTTTACGATGAAAGTCGCCATTATAGGAGCTGGGGTGAGCGGTTTGGTTTCCATCAAATGTTGTTTAGACGAAGGCCTTGAGCCAGTCTGCTTTGAGAAATGCTCCAACATCGGAGGGTTGTGGAAATTTTCCGACGAGGAAGGCTCGTTCTCTGCTAGCGGCTCCGTTTATGAATCCACCGTTATCAACACAAGCAAAGAAATGACGTGCTTCTCAGATTATCCCGCGCCAAAACATTTCCCGCCATTTATGCCGCACAGCGACGTGGTGAAATATCTGCATATGTACGCCAAACATTTCGACCTGCTCAAATACATTCGCTTCAACTCCACAGTATTGCAAATAAGCCGAACTTCAAACCACAGGGAAACTGGACAGTGGAAAGTAAGCTTTGTTAACTGGGAGGGCAGAAAGATTGACAGCATTTTTGATGCCGTCATGATTTGTAACGGTCACCTTTCAAAGCCGTTCTTTCCAACATTTAACGGGCTCGATAGATTTGAAGGACGGGTACTGCACAGCCATGACTACAAGAGTTACCGAGGATTTGAAGGCAAGATTGTGCTTGTCATAGGTAAGTTTTAATAAGCATAGAGTTGTCTAGTACACTTTAACTTTAAATGTATCCATGTAGGTTTAGACCAATCACAAAAAAATAGATTCTGTTCATACAGGGACGTGAGTACTTAGGGTAGGCGGGATTTTTCTTTGAGTTTAATTCTAATTGGTCTCACATATCGTAACTGTGGGTTTTGTAATGGCTTTTAACCTTTCGCTTCACTTTTACGACAGTTAATGAATGAAAGCATCGCTCAATTGATTGCATAACAGCAAATTAGGCGAAAATTGTCGGAAAACCTCAGAGCTAATATCAGCAAGTACAAACCTAATGCGCGTTGTAATAAGCTTTGTCGTTCCTAAACAAGATAATTACGCTTTTAAGTAAAAAAAAAAATCACTTAATATTCAAATTAATCTTTCCCGCAGTTTGCTTCCAACATGACGAAAGTGACGAGAGTAATATAGTGTCTCCGTAGGGTAAAATGTTAGAATCTCTCTTTCACACAAGGGGGCTACATACATCCAAAACTAGACTGCCTTGTTCTATATTGCTATCTGATGAAGTCTAAAACTCTTGCTCACAAGTCAAAAAGACCAAGGCGAATAGCCGCTATATACTCGACTTAAGTTTTCATAGCGCAAAGCTAGTGGGATTTTGCAACTCTAACTTGAAGGATATTTTAATCCATTTCATATTTGCCATTTACCAACAATTTAGCAGAACCTATCTGTAAGTCGGGTTAGACATACAGTCAGTATGGCTTGGTCCAACGGTCTACAACTATGAGTCTCGCAAGCCATCTACATTCCAATTTTCTACCAGCGTTCAATTGTATACGCGAATTTCACTAGCAATTTAAGGTCGACGAAGAATACTGCAAATTGCCTCATTAGATAACACCGCCCCTCCTACCCTCCTCAAAAAAATGAAACACTGTTATTCAGAGATTGAACAGGGTAAGGAGCTCCAGACGTTTTAATAATACTGATTAATCAAACCTAAAAGGTCCTCACTGCATCCTGGAAGAGACACATTATCATCTTGTGGACAATTAACTGCACATTAAACTAAGATTGATCACATTTTTAGAATAGACGACTTAATACTGGACTTTCTACAAAACAACAGCTACTTTATTCTGTTCTTCATTTTGCAATTAACACAGAGACCGTTTATCCGGACAGATGTGACTGACTTCTCTCCACGAAATCTACTGAAAAACAAAGTGCATCAAATTGAGTTGTGCTAGTTCAGTTTACGGGCAAGCTAAGTGGAAACCATTAAGTTTCTAAATAACAAAATACCGACCAATATAAAAAGCCAAAATAATTAATTAAATGAACGAATTAAGCGCTGATTGGTCGCACACAGTTTGTTTTATTGGACTCTAAGTCGAAGCTCAAGGTGAAATATTAGTTGTGTGTATTTTGGCGTAAGACGTATTTCATTGAAATCCGTTCTTTCCGAAACTTCTGCCCAATATAAACATCGTTCTTTTATAAATTTACCTAAACTCTCTTTATCCAACTGTATGAAGAGGGAATTTAATGCTGTAGGGTAACCTGCGATGGCCTAGCCATGGACTAGCATCCCATTTACTGTAGGGGGGAGGGGGAGGGGTTGTACAAATTATCCTAGTCGCTTCATGCTTTCGAAAACCCGATAAGCTTATGAGTACGACTCCAAAACAATGTCCAGAGAATATTTTCCCTTCGTAATGGAATTACTGATTTTACCAACAATCTGACAACTCTGTTCTATGCAGGCCTTGGGAACTCTGCAGCTGACATTGCCGTTGAACTCAGCCGCCACGCCTCCCAGGTTTACCTCAGCACCCACAGAGGAGCCTGGGTCATTTCTCGCCTTGAAAAGCGCGGGTTGCCATGGGACCAGCACGTGGAAACGAGATTCTTTCAAAACCTACCAAGCAAGGTGAAGGAATGGTTGTCTGTGCGAAGCGCTCAGAAGAGGTTTGACCACGAGACCTACGGGCTTCTTCCCCGCCACGGAATCCTGAATGCCCCTACGGTGATAAGCGATGATCTTCCCCTTCGTATCGCCACCGGAACTATTAAACTTCAACCGGGGGTTTCTCTTTTTACCAAGAATGGTGTGGTTTTCACCGATGGCACAAGACTAGATAACTTGGACGCCGTGATAGCATGCACAGGCTATGATATCTGTTTTGAATTCCTACAAGACAAGTACATCCTGCCAGTCGTAGAAAACCAAGTTTCGCTGTACAAACAAGTGTTCCCACCCCACCACCCCAAGTCAACCCTAGCCGTGATGGGTCTAATCCAGTCCTCTGGCGCGTTTTTCCCAGCCGCTGAGTTGCAGGCTCGCTGGGTGACTCGCGTGTTTAAGGGGTTGGCCAGGTTACCCAGTAAAGAAGTCATGTTGCATAACATTGGACTGGAGAAGAGGACGCTTAGGCAAATTTTCTACGCCTCAAGAAGACTCACAATACAGGCAAGAAAAAATGTTTAATATTGCCGAGACAAGTAATTACCAATCATCAATTATTGTGTGTATCGATTTATTTTTCCTCACTAACATCCGCTATTTTGTAAAAGGAACAAAGCGTTCGCAAAATTCAGTCTCTTATAATGAAAGTTCGACGCAAAATAACTTCCACGAAGTTTTATTCCTCAAGAATTCAACTCGACTTGTAAATTTGAAATATCATGCTCTTCAAACTTGACAACACTCTATACACTGCCCTATGCTTGCTGCAATGTTAAAATAGCGGACTTCACCGTGAAGAAAACAAACCTTTCTACAACGGGTGCAAGCAAGATAATACTTCGTCTTCCACACGCGTATTCCGTTTTACCTTTAATCTTCCAACAACATTCACATGATGCCATCATCTCGAGTCAATTGAATCAAGTTTACTCCCTTCACTAAACTCAATTTAATTCAGCACTAGTCTTTTGCACATCCAACAAACAATGGGTGTCGGTGGATTGTTTCTACCACAAATGGACCATTTTTATAGCAAGGCAATTATCTAGTCAAAGGCATCTATTTCTTCCAAAGATAAACTGCTCAACGGGCCCTTTCTCGATCTATTTTCTGCAGGTTTCCAGCATTCCGTACAAAGACCAACTCGCGGATTTAATTGGCTGCAAGCCAGATCTCAGAAGGCTCTTTTTCAGGGATCCTCTTTTGGCCTTCAAGTGCTTTTTCGGACCTTGCTGTGCAGCCCAGTACCGTCTCATGGGACCAGGAGCATGGCCTGGTGCCAAAGGGGTCATAGAGGAAACGTACAGAAATAAGATGTTTCCGCATGTAGAGAAGAAAAATGAAACCGCTGTAAGCAAACATCAGACCATCATAAAGGTGCTTAAACTGGTCTTCATGTTTGTCACCGTGGCGACACTTAAAGAGCTGTCCCAAGATCTGAGAGGAGAATGGGACGCAGTGGTGGGCTGGCTTCGGGCGGGACGATGACCTGTGATGTCCGGATGTAATAACTGCTGCATAAAACTGCTGACACGAGTCCTTCCGTCAATGACACGTTTACGACATCGTGTAACAACCAGGATGTCCGATCGATGAAAAGAAAATACCAGACCCTGTTCGTATCAGGAAATCTAAGAGAACAAGGAAAAGGTTCCAGGATACTATAAGAGAGAGAAAGATTGAAAAAGATGGCTTCAACCACCTTGATTTGAACTGATAAAGACAGGATGTTCCCACTTTGAGGGAAATTATATTTTACGACAAGGCTGAAAGCGGTCTTAAAACATTTACCTAATGCACAATGCCGTAAATTAATGGACACGAAACGGAATTAAGTGTAAAATAACTGTTACATCTCTTGCTATAAAATATACACCATGTACCTTGATCTGGACAAGGACTGCAATATTCGTACACGCATATAAAATGCATTCGAGAAACGGAGACAAATTGCTGTAGATAATTTACATAATGTACTTCAGACACCTTGGAAACGAGGTCTTAATCTTGCGTAATTGTAGTCGATAGAGAAGCAGTTGACAAATGTATAAAGAAACTGCAGCAATTCTGTGAACCCTGCCTGGCTAGGCTGCACAGTAAGTTGAAAATAACCAGTAACAGTCTCCACGGAGTCTGTAGCTTTATGTGGAGAATTTGTCAACGATGGCAAAGGTGTGAAGACTCAAGTCTTGGCCTAACAACACCGTGCCACTAGCGTTAAGCCTAATTTAGTTTTAATCAGTACACGTCTCAAGCACAATATCGCTATTCGTACAAGAATAAAGTTTATAACCGTGTTTTATCTCTAATTTGACTTATAAGACCAGACCACTCACCTCTTCCGAAGGAGGGGAGGGGTCAAGTGAATGCCAGAGTAACACCATGATCACCCAGGCACGTCTCCCAAACTTCAAACCCCAGGCTGGACAGTTCACGGGTGACCCCGTTAACAGATTCTTCACTCGTGCCTAAGAAAGGAATTGAACAATAACGTCTTTCAAAAAAATGTTTTGGTTCACCCGCCTTAAAACAGCGGCGCCAAGTTGCTCTCTTGATAGCAATAACGATGTAGCCAAGTTCTTAAGTTGTAGGGAGGCGGTTTAAACCGTTATTTCCACGGCTAATTTTTTTTTAGTTCAAAACAGTGCCAAAATTATACCTAAAAATTATACCGCCTATAGGTACCTTTACTTGGTGCACAACAAAAGCACTTTCAGACACCATAACGAACGACTAACAACTCGCAATTTTCTCACGACGCGAAGAAAGAAACTCAGCCTTTGCAGCCATTTTCTGATTTCAGTGCAGTGCACATATTTAGTGACTACAGTGTATACTACGATTATCAGTTGAGTAATTAAGGCGCGACGGAATTTTGGTGACCAAGTTTTAACGTTCAAATCGTGTTGTTATCATGAGCAACTGGGTCCGTTTCCAGGGGTAACCTGTCGGCTTTTGACATCATAAGCAGCAGAGCGTGCGAAGTGGTAGGCGACGATATTGTTACCATGGGAAACGAGTAAAGTTACCCGTGGCAACACAGTAATTTTGAGGCCAAAACTTCGTCACCAAAGATCCATAACGCGTTACCCACCTGATAATCGTAGTGCTACATCATTATCTTACACTTTTCAGCTGTTGACTGGTCGAAAGTTCTTTGTCCCTAGCCTTTTACTTAGCAAAGATGACGTGCATACCTGGCGTGACAAGCGTAATGGCACATCCTCCTCCACCAGCTCCTGTCAGTTTGGAGTGCATGCCGTGCTTAGCTGTCACATGACACAGCTGATCCAATGAGTTGTGACTCACTCCTAACGTCACGAGCAACTGTTGGTTCAAATCGATAAGTTTCTGAAGATGATAGAAAATAAAGTGAGTGAGTGCCATATGACTTTAAATATCGAATACGTTTCTGGTCACGCGCGCAAGCCTCGCGCTACGTTTTCTTTTCTTTTTAAATAGCGTGTGACAACGATCTCGCTTTCATTACTGATGAAGGCTTAAGTATTAGCCGAAACGTCTAAGAAAAAACCCAAAAAGAGTCAGTGACAAACCGTTTAACTTATAATAGTGCCATATGACTCTTGTTCACACGATTGACTGGCAAGTAACGTTGTCAAGAAGCCAGTTGAGAAAAATTGGCCCACCCTTTTTAATCTGTTGGCGCTTCATGCTCGTCATTTAGCGAAACCAGTACTCGGTTGAAATCTGTCATGATTGTTTTGTTCGACTGATGTAATCATTGTTGGGTACAAATGAGATTATTTGGTATTGTAAGTAAATAATTAATTAGATGAAAGCAATATTAGCGATGACATGATGCAGAGCCCCATTCTCCTTATTATATAACTAGGAATAGTTACCACTACAGCTGCCCCCGCTGTTAATCTGTTCTTTTAATCGTATCCGTTACTACAGTCAATGCTTTCGCTTGATATTTTGGCTCTTCTGTAATTGATTGAAGA
>Ga0126337_10002706_pt1 | contig 11340 bp, 5 predicted proteins | sample DipCmetagenome_FD_92527 | JGI IMG/M metagenome (GOLD analysis project Ga0126337, IMG submission 92527) | Coral microbial communities from La Bocana,Puerto Morelos, Mexico - Diploria C A metagenome | ecosystem: Host-associated > Invertebrates > Cnidaria > Coral | place: La Bocana,Puerto Morelos... | reverse complement strand
CAGTCGTTGGTTGTATGATATTCTTTTTCCTAACTTTCACTTCAAGAACTTAGAATTACGAAGACAGGTGAAACAGTGGAAACGGAATTGAACTTTGGACAAACATTTATTGTCATACAGCATGTCTGACTTCACAAAGTCCATTCTCACTACAAATATTAGTAACATCGCTTTTAAAACGTGTTGCCTTACTTTCGAAGTATTTGCCTAAAATTTATCGACCGTAAATGAAAATATCCTCATTTGACTGAAGGCTACCATATCCCACTAACACCCAGGCACTCGCTTACACACACGCGCGTTCGCGCAAGCAGGCACGTGTACTGTACTCCGGCTAATTTTTGGTTCAAAACCTAGCTGTGTAATAATTCCGTACTTTTCAATCAAGACATTTGCGTTTTTTTTTCAATGGAATGAATTATGATGATAAAAATTATGCACGATTTGTTTAACGACATCAAATCACAACACGTTTGAAACGCGAAGATAAAGACCCTGATGTCTCTTAGAGAAGGTTTCCTCTCTTCTCTTGATCCAGCTCAATTGCTTCAAAAAGCGACTTAAAGTTTCCAGCTCCAAACCCCTAAACAAAATAAAAAAGACAAGTGAGTTACTGTCTCAATCGAAATGAATACCTATAAATTTTGCATCTCCTGCCTACGAATGTACCGTCACAGAACTGTGAATAACTATTTGGTTCTTTCTTCACATTTTTACTTCCAAGAAGAGAACATAGGATTCCAATTGTATCTTATCAAAAATGTGTATTTCCATGATCGATCAATTGCCTTATTCTTATGGAAGTCAGCAAACATCTGTATTTCAAGATCACTTGCTCACTCTATTGGGCTAAAAACACTGACCTGCGAACAAGCAAAGAAACAAACATCTTATTTCGGGTTTATGGTAGCTATGCTATATCTTACAGTTCCAGGGACCACTCCCTTTTTACCTGGTGATTGTGCCTCTGTATAACTTCCAAGAACAGAGTCGGCCTGTCCTGCATAGGTTTTGTAAAAATCTGTAGCAGATAACCCTTGTCATCAAAGTCTACCAAAACCTTTAGTTCTTGAAGCTAGTAACAAGGGGAGACAGAAGGGAAATAAGAAATTAACGTTGACTTAAACAATATAGAAAGACACGTACAAAATGAATGCGAGGGTCTGTCCAGCTGATCAAGTAATCAACAATATTCCACTGGTTTTGAAATAGAACCCGGTTAACTTATATAATACGGATAACAATTGGACATTAAAAAATGTCTTCATTATATGGCTAGGTCCACAAAAGGGCAGTAGGAACTACAACGCTATCAGAGCGGGCAACATGGCGCTACCTTGCCCGCTTGGCTCGCGATTAAACGTTGTTTCCCGGATGAAAGTGGTGTTCTTATTATCCAAGCTTGTTCAGTCAAGATGGAGGAAATTGGCCTCGTCCTTTTTTCTGCCCTTCGACGGACCTCGACTATGTCTTGGTTCATATACACGTCTGAAAAGAACTTTGCTAATATCTAGCCATCTTTGACCTCACACGTGGTCAATAACCCAACAAGTGTTACTTTAATATATAGAATAACTTTAATATAGAATCAACTCACCACATTCATATCCTCTTTCACTTGGATGGGCGCACCCTTAAGCCGAGCACGGAGGTTTTCATAATATGCGTCAGGAATCACTAGGAACTCCATTCCTCTCTCCTTCAAATTCCTTACCTAAATTACATTAAGCAATGTTAATAACTGTATTTGTAGTTGAGTCTGCAGTCAAATATTCTTTTGTTTAGAAATGAATACAGACGAGGCGAAAGGGTCAGTACAAAGCAGAATTCGCCTTTTCGCATCGTTTGCATGTAAAACCGCTGATAACTGCGATAACAGCTATTTACAAAGGGAAGCAATTACCATTAAGGTGGCCCGATAGGGAACAAAGTAACAAATTTCATATTTATTGCCAGATTTTCTCCCAAATCGAGAACAAGTGATCTGAAAGCCTATAGGTTTGAGCTCAAAGGGGCACATTAGCTGACGGCTATATCAGACGAAAGCAAAACGTGCTTGTTATCGGTTCGTAGAAGATTGTTTGCAAAGGGAACGGCAGATTATGTCTATGAATCACCCATTCCATAAGCTGTTGCTGATGGAATTTATCCAACGTTGAAACCACTGAGTGACAAAAGTTTACTTTCAAGATGACTTCATGGTGGCATCCAAAATCCAAACGAGGCCATCAATGCACTCATTTGGCAACGGACAACTAAGGAAACACATGCCAGTACACAAACTGTAGAGCTGGCAACCTTCCTAACAGTTGACCACTTCAATGATGGCTCGCAAACACTCCTGATCACCTTAGAAGCCCTCGGAATGGATCCAGGTTATCACTGTAGGAAAGCCTGTATGAAGCTGGACTATGAAAGAATTCGCCATTCGCGTCGTAAAAGCGGAGAAGTGTCCAAGAAAAGGCGCAGACAACTCCAAAACTACAAGAAGAGCTTCACTGAGACATTAGAGACAAGAGAAGGTCCTTCATATGGACTTCACTGAAACATTAGAGGCAAGAGAAGGTCCTTCATATGGACCAGGAGCCTTCTGATGTGATTACAAAAGAACTGAACAAACGTTTGTACCTTTTGTGCCCATTTTTCTCAATACCTGCATTTCGCGTATTTTTCATGGTTTGATATGTGATTTCTCCAAAACTATAATAGAGACCATGCTGACATTTTCAGGGTATTTTGGACATTAACAGAGCTGTGCAATCTACCACTTTGGTGAGATTCTAGTGAATAACCGGAGAGTTATAAGAACCTAATTGGAAGCCATTATGCATATTTTCAAGTAATTATTTTACAGCATGATAAAACTTGAAATATGTGCACTGATGAGCTTAGCGTGGTAGGTTGCACAGCTCTGAGTATTGTTGTTCTTGCAAGCAAAATCTCAAGGGTGTAGCATTTTTCATTGTAGAGATATCTTCTTTGGCGTAAATCTAGTTTTGGAACAGCTTGAAATGGGTGTGGCAATAGAATTCCAAATTGAGGGGACTTGAAACTGCATGTTAAACTTACCATAGCTAGTTCTTAAATAAGGAAGATAGTAAGACTTTTTAGCTAAGTCTAGTAATGTAGTTATGGACATATGCTGCTCTGGTATTTCCACGTGAAGGCACAATTCCTTCAATTTGTTCAAGTGTATTAACGTATGAATAATTAATAAGCTTTATTCTTGAATTAAACAGTATGACCATCCAGGACCTACCAGTGAGAATAAGAGGGTCATACCAATTTTGTACCTTGTAATCTAGTGCTTTATTTACTGTTGTGTTTGCTAGCGTATGTACAGGTGCAACCGCAGCTGATATCACTTACAGTTGAGATGATGTCAGAAGTATTGAGTGCGATATGTTGTACTCCAGCTGTTCCATAATAGTCAACATACTCCTGAAAAGTGACGATGAAAGTTAAACGAAGTTCAAAATTATGTCCAATTATTCAACAACATGCATAACAATAACATTAATAATAATGATGATGATAATATGGAACATTTCTATAGTGCAAATTAACATATATATTATCAGATGCCCTATACAATTTAACACGGATGAATCCTAAAAATTAAAGTCCACTTAGTGGAAAATATTCAACCTATATCATATTAAAGAAAAGATAGATTACTAAATGTTAAAAATTACATTATTTTGCCACTTTCTGTACCACAGTGAGGAAAAAGAAACTTGATCCAGAGTCGAGTTCATTAACCATTAAACCAGTCTCATTTGTTGTTTTTTTTGTAGGATGACTGAAGGGGGGGGGGGATAGGGAGGGATCGCTGAAAACCGCTAAACTATAATAGAATCCACAACACCACACTAACAGTGAGACAAACACACCGCAACCACATGGGACGACAATGCACTTACTGACCCAGAATACCGCTGGACAATCTTAGCCCCAGGGTTCTAACGACAATACGACTGCTGCAAACGCTACAGGACGCACCAAGCACTAAACAAACGCTAACAGATGGCTAAGATGCTATCAAAAACGCTCACATAAACACTACTGACCAGATTCCTGGTCATAAACTGTATCAAACGCTACAAAATGCACCAAACGCTAAACAAACGCTAGCAGATGGCCGGGACTACTGACCAGACTACATAGCTCCTAGTCATTAACTATGTTAATTTCCATATAACTATATTAAAAAGTTAAAAATAAAATTAAACCACCCCAGGTCAGGTTTCCCACAAGGTTAACTAAATTACTTTCTGCCTGACAGGACCAATGAAAGGCTAAAAATTCTTATAATGTCTACCTGTATCTGGCTCTTCCTTTTCCCAGGAGCTGGTTCATTGAGCGGCATCTTAATTGTTTCCTCCCAGTTTGTAACCACAATTGACCTGAGAGCACTGTACTCTGTGTGAATCTACATAACAAGAGAGAGTGATTATTAGGAAGGAGTTGGTACTCGCTTGTTATCAATGCTCACATGACAAAATTTTTGGATCTGTCGTAACAAAAGAATAAAAATGAAATCTTGTTTTCAGGTTTGAAAAAGTTTTAATTTCAAAAATATTGTGTCATGTTTTGAGGTCTTAGTCTCCGCTAGAACATGCAAAAACAAATATAGGACTGTGCTTAGATTTTACGCATAGCAAAGGAACAGGTCATTGTTGTTTGAAAGCTGGATAACACTTCTATCCACCAGACAGGTGTTAACAAAACAAAACATCCCCATTTACTGGAGAGTGATTTATCCAATGGATAGCGTTATCTACATTTCAAACAACCCTTGCTGAGTGGTTTAAAATTATTATTGAAGATAGGGCTAACAAAGATCATCCTTTATTGGTCTATTAAAATCTTGATTACAGTTTTTTTGTTTATGGTTACCTTTTTCATGACCTCTGACATTTACACATACACCCCACGCTGTGTACCCATGCCCCTGTGCTGTCTACACACAGCCTGCCCAAGTTCTTTTTTTTATATAAAGGACAACACGAAGTTACTAAGAATTCAAGCATTACAACACACATGCAATATACCTGTTTGTCATCCACTGACCAAAACCTGTGAAACTGCAAGTTTTTCTCATACCTTAAAGGAAGATAGAGCAAAAAAGGACATATTACAGTAAGACAAAGTTATCCAAGCAAGCCTCTTAATCTGAGATAACTGAGACCAATTAATTGCATTAAACTGCCGTTAGTATGACATAAAAGGTATACTTGGCTCAGTGCAAACTTGTGTATTTATTAGTTGAGACCCACTCTTAATTTAAATAATGCCTCATTGAACCATTTTGGGTTGCTGAACCTATTAGCTTGTAGTTGAGTCTGGCATGCAAACATTAAGTGAAAGGGCCAACACAAATTAAAACAGATCTGGCACTTTTGGGTGCTTGTGTAATTGTCAAGTCTACCTGCTGATAACTGCAAATATAATGGATATTGTGAGTTTGTATGAGTCTGGTTCAGTGAAACTTATATAAAAGGCATTGGCCTTACAATATTGGGCAGATGTGCAATATTAGAAAAGGCTGTCTTATTGTGCCTCTCTCCTATCCATGTCTCTCTCTCTTCTTGGTAAATGCATGATGCTCCAAAGTTGCAGTAAGGTTAAGTTTGTTATTTGTTCTCACTTTGCTCTGAGGGTTTTTCTCCGGGTTTTTTGTGTTTTCTCCCTTCACAAAACCGAACAAGGGCTCTAGATTCCAATTGAACAGTAAACAGGACACACATAAAAACCAGCAAAAGCTGATGTAGCTTCCTCATTAAATATTGTAATTTATTATTATAAGTGGACGACGTACCATTCCGCAATAGAAACCATAGCATCTTCAGGTTGATTGCCAACAACATGATCAATAAAACACAATTTGCCTGGTGGTCTGTTCAAGACAAAACAACCACTGAGTTAACAACAAAGAAATACAAAACAATAAGTACAAAAAAAAAAATTAAAAAGGTGAATATATAAGTTCCAATATTTGTTATGCAGTTATAAAGTTATCTGGTAAGCATATATGGATAGCAATGCCACCTTCTGTCTGCACATATTTGGATTACATGCAGTTTATGACAACCTAGCAACAGCGTCATTACTCCTAGTCAACTTAAATCCCATTTATAGTTACTGACAAACTGCAAAAAATAGGAAAGAAAATTATATTGACAAAGGTTGATAAAAATATTATGCAATCTTTATTGGCATATTTGTAACTTGTAAATATTGGTTTGCTTTCATTTCATCATTAACTTTCATAGTGTTGTTTTCTCTCAGACTGATGGGAAAACAAGTGATAGAGTTTAAGCAGAAAAAAATAACAATTATAGCAATGTCACCACTGTTTTGGCATAACTTATTATTACTTTATATTTTACATTCTTAAATGGCCTCAAGACTATTTAACAGGGTGCATTCCTAATTGGAATGATCTGGATTAGGACTAGTGATCCAAAATCACTCTACTCATGGTGTATCAAATTTGAAGGACCCAATGAATTCAAGACCAATTCATCCACTCCTGTGACTCACCACGATTAGGGTGATCTTGGATCACTGATCCAGATATGAATCACACCAGAGGATGGAGATGCTTCCATATTGTGTGTTTTTGACCAAGAATGTTGAAGTTAAATTTACTAGTATATGTTATTTATTTATTAATTGAATATTAAGGTTTGAAAGGTACGCACAACTTAGAAAGATGACAATCTTTGGTTACTGGAGGTTTGTAGCCTGGAAGGAAGAGACCTTTAAACTCTTTTCTTTCAACGAATGTGTGCGTGGTGTCCCCATACTACAAGCAAACAGACAGTGCAGGCATTAACTCTTTACTTAAACTATTATGTTCCAAGACACGTAAAACAGATCAAACTTTATTATTTTGTCAAACATTTGCAACATAGTTATAGCTGGACCACATTAAAAAGAAAGAAGAAATTGTGACCAAACTTATTACTTAAACAACTTTACAAAATTGAAATGAAATGTCAAATGTCAAATTAAGTCACTGATTTCAGTTCTTCTGTCAACAGCTCCACAAACAGTCCCACAAATAGCTCGGTCCACAAACAGCTCCACAAACAATAAGCAAAATTTGTAACAAATTCACTTACAGTTTGAACAGTAGCAAAAGTGACAGTGCCTCCTCCATCTGTCTCCTCCCAAGGCTCACGGACAGATATGGCACCGCGTTTAATGGCAGCCTAAATTACAATGAAAATTAAAACAAAACTACAATACATGTATGATGCACTATTATGAGAGAGCTTACATGGCAGGGATCAAGATCTGACAGGAGCCTGTGTGAGAAAATAGCCAAAGAAAAAACAGTTTTTTCCTGCCAGCTACCATTATTAAATGATATCTTAGACTTCAGCTTAAGGTTACTGTAGACCTTTAAAGGCTTATTTTGTCAGAAATATCTTTTTCATTCCAAATTCAAAACTTCTACTTGATCTAAATTTTCTTAAAAAAAGTATTTTTCAAAACTTAAAACGTGCACAAGTTATCTACAAAAATGCAATTTTTAAAACAATTCAATGATTTCCGAGATGGGATAAGCCAATTAAAATGTGTCAACCATGGAGTTGGGCAGTAACAATTTTTGAGGCATCTCATCCACGGTCAAAACAAAACTGGCAATATTTATTGCTATTTTCTGATTCTACAGAACAGTCTATTAGCTTCACATCGACATATAGTCTGCTGAGGTTTTCTTAAATCAGCATGCACAGAATGCACATCTTTTCCAGAATGCACATCTGAAGGCTACAGTAACCTTAAAAATTCTATCCTGCTTCTACATACATGTAGGTCACTGCATCATCTCTTACAAGTGGTTCAAATCTAACGATAAGCAAGCAGTCACATCACCATAGTTACCTTGTAAAGAGCTATGCAATCCTCCACTTCAAAGGCAATGTCTTTTACTCCATCACCATGAACCATCAGGTGCTTTCCCATAACTGCAGAGGGCAAAATATAAATTAATAACTAACTAACTATGTAAATAAACAAAAAAATAAATAAATAAGTAAGTAAACAAACAAACAAACAAATAAATAAATAAATATATCTTATTAGACATTTTAGTGTGTAGTATTGCTGTATATTTTTATGAGTCAAAATACAAATGATGAGTAAAAATATACAGCGATACTACACACTAAAATGTCTAATAAGAGATTTATCATCCAACGTTATCTTCTGACTTGCCAAGGTTTTTAATCTTTCCCGCGGTCGGGGGAATGAGACGAGTACAAATATCGTGTGATATTTGTACTTGTTTGGCATGTTATTTGTACTCTATGAAGCAGTGTTGGATAATAAAATACAATATTAAGAGAAGAAGCCACATCGGTCTTTAAGCTGGTTTTCCTGTGGGTCCTCCAACCCAGGTTGAAAAAGTATAAGGTTGCAAAACAATTACACTGGTCAATGACTGATGACAAACTTTCCATTGAGTCTTTAAGCCATCTTGGTTAAACTGACCAATTACTGACCAATTTCAGGACTACCCTCACCAGGACAATCACACTAGTCTAGTATAAAAAGTATAAGACACATGGTTGGTTGACTTTCAGAGATACCAACCTCAAAAAATCAATCCAGGAGACTGATAATTTTACCCAATCTCAACCACAGAAAAACTTTGTAGAATGAATTCTGCCGATTAAGCCACAAAAATGTGTAAAATATCTAACAGTTTCACCCTGCTAAATGCCAAAATTAAGGCAAAATAAATGTAAAAAATTATAAAATTAATTGCTTGGATGTTTTATTTCAATATTTTAAAGTTCTTACTTTCTGTTAACTCTCCTGATGGATTGAGAGGAGACTGGAACACAAAAATGATCTGAAATTGCCAAGAATAGACCCATTAGACTAGAAGACATCACTGATCATTAAATATTAACAAACCTTGCACACCTTATGGAGCAAAATCAACCCAAGAAATCAAAGTGTGATGGGTCTTAACACAATAAACTGGATGTGAGGTATTGGATTATAACCAATAGCATTAAAATATGGAGTATGTACAATGTGTGTGAGGTTCAGGATTTTGTTGCAGTCCATAAGGATAGGATCCTTCTAATTAAAAGCAATTTCTGCTGTGGAATAACAAAGCTTCCTTAGGATGACCATACTGGGAGATTATCAGCCATGTTTGATCTCTTCTGTAGGACCCTACTGCAGTCAGTCTGTAGTACAGTGTATCATTAGATATCAGGTCAATAACCCTCAAATTATAAGTTATATTATGTCTTGCCCAAGAGCACAACAAAGTGACCGTGTGATAGTTATTAAGAGACACACCTTGTCCTGTTTGACAGCATGTGACACAACTTCCCTTGAACCAGTCTCCAGTCCTTTGTATCCAAATGGCTCAAATCCCATTTTGTTGCAGTAATATGAGGCTGCCTGTGGATTCAAAAAAAGTACATTCAATTTGGTATAAAATGGATTGTGCAGTTCCAGAATAAATCCATACTCCCCTTCCGCAGAAGAAAATGCAATTTGGGGGTATGGGGATTCCATAACACCAAAAAGATTAAAGAAATGTATGAGGCTTAAAAAATAGGGTGAAGGGACTTGAGAAAAGAAATCCCTTCCACAGGTGAGATACTGTCTGGATATTTTCTGGAAGTAGAAACATAGTGCAAAGCTTACAAGATATCAAATACCATATAACAGTGAACTAGACCCTCCAGATAATGAAGCCATGAGTGAAAATGGATGAGAAGTATCAGTTACCATCCTGCAATTAAGTATCTCAGTTATTTTGAGGCTTGTGTTGCCAGTTTAGAAAATGCTTCATTTGCCTCAATCTTGGAGGAAATAAAAGGCCAGATTCAACAGTACATCTGGTGAAGATTTAATTATAATTACTGGTAGATTTTAAGATATAGCAAATTTCGCTGGTTAGCAAACTTATCGTGAACTACTACTTTATTGATGTTGCCATTAATACTAACCTGCTTGGCATTTCCTACCCAAAACGTGATGTGATCAAAGGCAACAAAGGAACCAACCTCAGGCTGAAAATAATGAACCACAGGAATGTCTCTCACAGATATCCAAATTGCAATCAGTAATATCAAAAGTCAAAAAGTAAAGTATTGATTGAGTGTTTTAAGTTTGTGTATCTGGATATAAAGTACTTGCTAACAGCAAGACCATGATTTGTACTTGACAACCTTTATGTTTCAATTCCAGGATTCCAACAAATGGTCCTAAAGAGCATGTTATAGAATTAACTACTTTCATTTGTATATTTGCCTGCACCTTGAATGAGCAAGACATGTCAAATCCTGCACTGATTGACAACCTCGGCAAGCAAGACAGGACTGTCTTGCTTACTGGAGATCGCTTGTCACGTACTACTAGAAATAACACACATACATGTATATAGAATCCACACCATGTCCTGCAAAAAATTTTCCCTGGAAGCTATTATAATATTTAGCCTTGATAGATCAAGCTTGTTTGGTCAAGTTGGCTGGAATATTGGCCTTGTTCTTTTTTGGTGAAAAAAGAATTTGCCCAATATCCATCCATCTTGACCTTACGCTTGGTCAATAACCCATTCATATTATTTATTCTAAGCATGCAAAGTTGATTCAAGCATTCATCAAGTTACTGTGATGTAGTGACGTCACAAGACACGTTAGCGGTAATTCCAATTTTCAGTTGAGAGACTAGCTCCTCATTAAATTGAATGCATCCCATCAAAAATTTGTCGGTTATTTAATTCTTGTACCGTGAAAAACTGATTAAACTAATCTGAAACAGGCTATTGACGGTTATTCAAAAAGTAGTAGTTAAAATAAGCAAACTTCCCTCTCAATCATCATCTCATACTCATAGAAGTTCTGATAGAAATGAAGCACCAGTCAGGCAGGATCTCTGACAAACAACTTGCTTAACTTTCAAAATAACGTCTGTAAGGCAAAACAACTTTCACCTCCATAGACAGTGTTGACACAATTAAGTCAAAGACCCACCCCCGGTGCGGATTTGATTTGTATACATCGACACGTGACCAGCCGCAACCTGGGTTATCGAGGGAGGAAGAGATAGTACCCTGGGAACGCGGTTGACGTGTCCACACTCGAGTGTAGCCGATTTCAGTGACTAACACAGGACTACGTATTCTCGACATCAAAACTCGCAGTTACCTTGATTTAAGAATAAAGGGTGAAAGTTTCTAAAGAAACTGTGATGCTGCGTCGGTGGGGGTAACAAGGTAATTTGGTTATATCAACTAAGTTGAAAATGTAAATTGGCCACCGTAACGAGTTATAAAGCTGACGTTTCGAGCGT
>Ga0126337_10002704_pt1 | contig 11341 bp, 4 predicted proteins | sample DipCmetagenome_FD_92527 | JGI IMG/M metagenome (GOLD analysis project Ga0126337, IMG submission 92527) | Coral microbial communities from La Bocana,Puerto Morelos, Mexico - Diploria C A metagenome | ecosystem: Host-associated > Invertebrates > Cnidaria > Coral | place: La Bocana,Puerto Morelos... | reverse complement strand
TAAACGAACATGGGGACCCTTCCTTTTTATTTCAAAATTTAAGTTCCTATAACATGAACAATCAATAGGCAAAGTTTGACAAAAATCTCAGTGTAGGTTCTATTTCAGTGGAATGACCTTAAGGGGGGAGTGGGGGGCACAGAATCAAAGGGCCTAAGAAATTACTTGGAAACAGTTAAAATGATTGGGAACTACTAAGGGGTGTAGCAAAAAAACCTAGACTTAACTTATTTACCAAACCGTTTCTCAGACCATCGGATAAAGAAATACAAAGAAATTGACATGGACTGAGAAGAACAACAACATGGACGGAGTAAGAAGCTAAGAGAGTGGGTGTAACTAAAGAAAATGAAACAAGTCTTGAGGAGAGCAATAATAAATACGTTCTCATGCGTGATATGAAAAAAGGGCATATGAAAAGACTGTTTCTATTCACATATTCTTAGCTCTTTTGTAACACTGTTTTTGTAGAGAAAGTACTCTGCCCAGCGGATAGAGCTTTCGGATTTATCGGAGAAGAGAACTTTAACATATCTTTTTTTTTCTATAGATATTCTATCCACCCAACAAAAACAACAAATATTGCGAGTTAATTTGTTCAGTTAAAAAGCTAATTGAGAAAACCATAACTGTCTTCAGTAGACTTCTCTCTTTAACTGATTAAACAAAACAAACTAAAGCACATGACATCTGAGAAACCACGGGCTGTTTCAAATGAAATCCCTCCCACCAGACACGGTTCAGCCATGTTGTTTCTTTCGCTGTGGGATTACCTTCTACTGAACATAGATGAAAGGATTCTAGACCAACTCAATATACAGCTATGGTAATAGGTAAGTCGTAATGCTACTGAGCTAAACAGAACATAGATATACATGCTGGAAGAAAAGAAACAATAAATGATTTCACGATTCCGTGTCGAGTACAGTGCATGTCGGCCATTTTGTTTCCATCGCTACAGAAATACCTTGATTGAAACAAATGAAATCAATCTAGATCATGGCCTGCAATCTTTTTAAATGACAAATAACATACCAAACAAAATATCCCACGACTGTTTTTGAGTTGATCAATCTCATTTTGTGTCGTGTCCGCAATTTGTTTCGTTCGTGTTGAAATGCTTCGTTTTTGTCGCGAGAGACTCTACATTTTATACTTCGAAATAGTATATGCCTAGAGAATTGAACATACCAACTTACAATAATTATAATGTTTCACGCTTAGAGAACGAACTATAATATCTGTTGCAAGTTAAGATTATTCTACAAGTGATGCCGATTTCACGAGTCTAACCCACGTATGCCATTTTGGTTCCTAGCCTATCAGCCGCTATTGTAGTGCGTGTCTAACTCCCTTTCGACTGGCACCCAGATTATCAAATAAATGCATTTTGTGTGCTTCATATAGATTGCTGTATTTTTTCTGCGAGCTTTTTCACATACCTAGATATTTTTTGTGGACTGTATTAGATTTAGGAAGCTCAGTGATTTCGAACCATCGAACCACGAAGATAAAACATTGACATCAGCGAGCACGGGATCAGGATAATTTAGCAATGTTTTGAAATCAGTATTAAGTAAAAGGCACCGAGAGAAGTGTTTAACAGTCGATTTTTTTTCATTTCTCTTCTGCATTCCGAGAACATATAGTGACATCATGAGCCTGTATGAAAGCAAGCCTAAGCAAGCACCCAACGAGCAATTAAAACTGATGGGCTTAACCAAGGTGTCCACGCGACACAGTGGACAGTTTGTTACACTTTCGGGTTAAACGGCTCTGAAATAAACATCATTTTCAGAAAACACCTGTAACCCGCTCTCCGCTGAAGACACCTACAGATTTGAAAGAGTCTGAAATTGTACCTCTGTTTTGACCCCATTTTTGCGTGTTCACTCATAAAAACGGTCAAGCCTTTGTTTGTTTTATTTCTTTTTCTTCTCAATTTTAGATTCTTACTATAACGAGAGCCGTATAGTCGTTAAATACACGAAGTGACTCCTATAGATGAGTTCTTCAATAATAAGTATATCCATCGATCCGCACAAATCAAATCATACATTTGTATTTAATTTATACTTAGTACACGACCCCACAAGCTTGTTAGCTTTGAAATTTTCTTCGTGTATCAATGAAGATTGTATGTTAGTATGTATCTAAGCAGATAGGCAGGATCAAACGAGACAGCAGAGATTCAAGGCAAATATATGGTTTTAATTTCGTAGCAAATAATGATTTTTACAGCTTTGTGCAGTCGATGATTTTTTGTTCGCCGTACAGACGATGATGGCCAGTCCTTCATAGATTTACGAAAACGCAATTAACCCATGCAGATGTGGAGTTGACTATCTGCCCGGCGAATGCCATTTGTCGCTACTATAAGTTTCGATTTGAATCAGTCAGACGGGTCAGTTTTCTCTAGGGAGGTTAAAGCTCGCTTAATAAGGCCAAGGTCCACACTGAATGGTTCAAACATTCTTTTTTACAAGTGCCTTAATTAATAAGTTAGACACAGACATTTAGGAAACGATTGAATCTTTTGATATTAATAGGAGTCGTACTGTGATAATTGACGATATCCACTGATCTTACGACAAGTTAGTTCAATTGTAAAAACAACTGGCACCAAAAGCAAAAGGCCTACATCTAGATTTTTTTTATAATTATAAACGGTGCTAATAATTTCGGCTTGGAGATATAGATATATGCAGATATGAAGGCATATGGAATGCAGAAGTGGTGATAAAAAGACTGGGGGACTTCTCATAGTTTTAATCTCTTTATAACCAGACTAATTGCATTTTTATCCTAAAGAAATCTTGAAACTATTTCAGATCTAGATGCGAATATAGTCGCAGTTAATGCACTTTGAAAACCATGGGAACCTCGAATATAAAATTTGCGCTGTGACAGAACGATACACAGCTTGATACAGTTAGCGACATTCAAACGCTTTTCAATTGGGCTAAGTCAAATTAAGTTTTAGAGGTTGCTTTTCTTGTGAACTGATTCACGCTATACAAATCATATTTCAGTCACATATAGACGAGCAAAAGATACGAATGTAAGTAAGTACTTCTTTAGATGGCAATCAGGATTATCAAGCAATGATTTATATAAGTTTCTGTTAAGAGCTGTTCGCATAACCTCTGAAAATCACAGTTACAGAACAATGGAATTCAAGTCGAAAGCCGGATAGATACCGAGTACGGTCTCCGGCACTAAAATGATATTCTTTACAGCGCAAAAAGTAACCCCTTAAAAATTCTTTATCACCAAAACCCACACTTGCAGTCATTCGATTAGCTATATAATAGCAGCTTCAATTATTTACACCAGATTGATGTGGGCCTGCTGCGAGATTTAGTCATCGTGGTCTGAAATTCTTTTTTGGCACATTTTCTCAGACTCATTGGTACTCGCAAAATCTCTGAGATAACGCCGAATCCGTGACCTGTGATTACATTCATGTAATTCATTGATCAAATGCTCTTACCCTGTTTTAAATGCCTCCGGTTGCTTGTTGCAAACCTCTGCTAGCAGCTACAAAACAGCCAGGCTCCAGGTGACGGAGAATTTCGTAAGAAAGAATCCAAAACTCTCCCAGTCTGGTGTGTCCCAATCTAGTCGTAACAAAATCCGCAATTTGGGAATAACTCCAGATATTCTTGAGAGCGCTTCCGCCAATTGGAACACAGGTCTATAGCTATCACTATCCCAAACTCTCGCCTGATTATATGTATCGAACTGTCTGTCAATGATGCAACCTTGATAACAATTTACCTTTCGCTTGCCCGGCGATGATGTTAAGTTCTAGCATCTAAACTTTTTTTCCGGTCTGTTCTATGCTTGTTCCAACAGATCGACATGGGTTCCTCAGTGGTCTGATTGTCAAAACAAATGACCTATTAGGATCATTAAGGGTCAGACACACAACAATGTCTATTCCAAAATCGGATTAACTCATTCCAGGTATCGGCTACAGTAATATTTTCAGTCCCGAAAGGTATAGGAACATAAAACTGTTTTCGTGAAGTGTTTTTAGTTAAGCCCTTTTGGTGACAACTGGCCCGAAATCAGTTGACGAAGTAAGATTTTTCGTCTACAGTTGGAGATCAAAATTGAGAGCCTTAGTGGCAAAGAAGGTTATCCCTTAGATATGATATAACAACCTCGCCAGTAAACGAAAAATGCCAAGAATTTTTTTCAACAAATATTTCAGTTTTTTATTCAGTGAAAAAACATACAAAATATTTCCCACCCACCCCTCCCTCATTACCTGCTGGCGAGTTCTGAATACAATGTTGTGCATTCAACGAAAAGTGATTACTAAGATGGCCATCTGTTTAATTAATTCAAACTCAAAATCTTAGTTCTCTATACTGATTGCTTTGCAATTATTTCTTTTTTCTATACTAGTTAGAATTTGACGGAAATCAAGACATAGTTTCTTTTACTGATGATTCTCTTAATCCTCATCAGGTATCTACTTAAAAAATGCTTGATTTGCAAGAAGAAAGCCGATTTTATTCAGCGGTGAACTCATCTAATGATGATCGCTGTGATGTCAATTGTTTGGAATTACAATTGTAGTTTGTTGTCCTTCCGTAATCAGGTGTAATTATCAGCATTAAGCAAGCTATGAACTTCCTTAATGATAACCAAAAGTTGCTGACTAAGTTGAATATGTGAAAGTGTTAGATGCCAGACTGTGAGGACTATCTTTATTGTTGTGGCTTGGTGTACAATGCAGATGATGTAATTCGCAGTTTAATCTAGTTGTAATACGTCAATTCAATGACCGTAATGATGTTGTTTTTCCGTTTTTCCGTCTCGACAGCCTGGGGTCTATTAATAGGTCACTCTGTACAAACAAATGTGACGCAAAAACGAGATCAAGACGAAACAATTCCCTACACTCTAAGAACCCAGTAAGACACTGAGGCAATAAACTCCCAGAATTTTCATAAAAACGTCACACATTCAGTGAGGGACAAATCTAAAACGAACCATATTGTTAGAACAATATTCGGAAGTGAACATGCTCGTTGCCAAGTAATTACGATCATCAGAGGTTTTTTTTGGCAGGGCAAACAATGGAATGGTGTAACCTCTGTTATCTGATAAGTGCGTCAATGTTAAATTTCCGTATTTCTGCTCATGAGGTCGTAATTTTCGGTGTTAAAAATAAAATGCTGTAACAGGACTCGACTGGCTTATGATCTAATTGTAAAAGAATTTCCAATTGCAATCTTCCGTGGCATACTCGCTAAGTAGAGGGTTTTCTAAACATTTGATTAAATTTAAAACAACGTTTTATACTTCTTTATCATTTTTATTTGCCGAATATTTTTCCTCATGAGTAGACGATGTCTTCAAAGAGAGGCCATTTCCCCCTGCGTTAGCCGTGTAATCAAGAATGTCCACAGACAAGGATAAAGGCGAAATGGCGTTCGAAGGTACAAAGAGTTTTGGCTGAGCTTAGGATCATAATCTTTTGCAAGCATGTATGCCCCCCCCAAATAAATAAATAAATAAATACATTATTTGCATATTTTTACTTTTACCATTTCCTTTCTACTGTGTTTGAATATAGGAAACGACTTACAACATCAATCACGCTGTCAGATATGTCCAGTAGATCATTCTCAAGAACCTGAGCATTCTCGATCGAAGTTAACAGCCTTCCGAGTTTAAGTAGAAACCAAGATCTTATTTTGTTGGTGAAACAAAGCGCAAGTGGAACGCGCGAGGCATCCTTTTTTGCTCGTGTTTCTCCCATGTTACGTAACCACTGCAATCCATCAGAGAATCAAGAAGTATTCTTTGCAAAGAATCAAAACGATTGAATAAGAGCTATTCTATTGAGTGTAGACAAAGGCGTTAAAAAGAAAGGTTTCACTGAGTCGTTTCTATGTTACAAGATTCATTCCATTAATCCATTAGTTCTTTCTTCTTAATTCATAACTGCAGCTTTAGAAGGCATCGAAGATTAAATGCTGCTAGCCACCTTTTATATACCTTCTCCTGGTATAGAGGATTAAATACTTCCAGTCGTTTTCTCGTCCTGCTACTTGGCCGGGTTGTTCGGATTATTAGTTAACCGAAGTAACATTTTTTCTCGTATAAAAATGTTTTGCACTGCTTATGTTTTGCGTATTTTGAGATTACTCAAGCTCAGACCTGAAGGCCAAACAGTATCAACCCGGCACCGAAGAGTTACAAAACTCAACTGGCAAAATTCTTGCTAATCCTGGACTAGCTGAACATCCCGGCCCTGGTATAAGACTAACTACGCAAAATAAAATGAAACATAACACGATTAATATTACCATTTCCAGAGGATAGGTCGTGTATCTAGCCTGTTCAGTGTCTCGTAGGGCCGGGTCTGCAAATTTTATCACCTTCAAGTTTTGTGAAGAAACAGACCGAACTTTTCAGTGTCTTTCTGCTTTGCAAACTCGTAATTACTGGCCTCCGTTACGTTGACATCAAGGCTCATCAAGCGCAAATGAAAACTCGGGAGTAACTTTATGCTGGCCCGATCACAATCAATCAATGCACCGTCAAAGACAAGTGCGTTTATTTCACATACTCTGAACATAGCCCCTGAACACCGCCTTGAATGCGGGTCAGCTTGCCAGCCCTAACTCTTTAAAAAGCTGGCTACGCCCCTTGCAGCCATAAAGTCGTTACCGTCGATACGTGGTCAGTTCTATGCGACCACCAATATGCACTGATAAGGAGACAACCTCTTACATTCAGTCAAGAAGCACGAAACGTTTGCACTTTAAGAACGTACAAAACTGTAAGGTTTCTCTGTGAATACTGTCGAGTTATTCACCTCGTCAGACTTTAAAAGCAAACAGTATTCAAATGTTTTCAAATAATTAGAGAAGGTTCTGTTTGCTCGATCGATTGCATTCCGGGTATTTTTATAATTTTGATGCTGCAAGATAAATCTTCAATATGCCATTATAGATATCCGTTCTACCTTTGTCTTGAAACCATGATCTTCGCACGTTTTTAGTGTTCATGTTAACATCGTTTGCATAGTTCAAACGAAACAAAAGTTGAAGTCTGTTCTTAGACTTCTCTTAACATATAATAACCTCTTCCTCTATGTATCGTTATATCTTTCGTTCTCAGCTTCACAACTGAACGATATCATTTACCTTGGTTTTATCGGTTGTCCGAGGAGACATGCAGAGCTTTGCAGACAAGAATAGATGTTTCCCATCTGGACCAAAGCGACGAAACGTGCCACAGTAAATTTCCACTGCTACGCTTTCCCTATAACCCTGACCTGGCCTTACCTGACAATCTAATCAGCTCGGTGGAGTGTTAATGGAGTGTAAATATAGGAGATAAACTTGAAACAAAAGAGTTCACCCTTCACAGCCAGCAATAACAAAATAAATGGTCCACGCTCATAGCGCAGCACAGAATATCATTTTCGACGTTGTGATAAACTGGTGTTACGTTACTGACAAAAGTATTTAGTTTCTAATGCTGATGAATTTACTGTTTTTTTGGTAATACAATCCAAATTGAACACTTAAGACTATTGTCTGCTGCTGTGACAATCCAAAACAAGTTGCCATCAATAACACAAAATTTCGTTTCATTATCACTTAGAATTGTGGCGGAGAAATGTTGAGTTCTTTAAGAAATGTCCCGGTTGATTGTAAATTAAACGTTGTCACAAATTCACATCTATGAACTGAAGTCCACTTCTGTAATTTTAACTGGCTGAGCCTCTTTTTCAAAATGCAGTTCCTTTTTTGCTCGATAGAATCGTGTCAGTTTATACCTGATTTAGTTAATGGTATTTTGCAATATAATATCGACATTAGGAAAGACTGACTTTCAACTCAGCTTGGACACTTCAGTGTTTTAGTCAATACCATCCAACAGGACTGTATTAGTCATTTGGCCGAGTTTCGTCTGCTTTCATAAGCGAAGAGTTTTGACTTACAGTGTGGTACAATCCTGAACATATGTGAAGCTAGTTTATCTGAAGTTAAACCCTGCTGAATATCAAGGAGCCGCCAATTATATGAGAGTATTGGGGCTGAATGTGATCGCCATGACGACTGGGGGCTGGTTAGTAACCAGAGTAAGAGGCTGAAAAATACACTTTCTTCGGACGATGAACTTTGTTATAAAAGGGTTCATTTCCATTGTAACTGGCGGTACAAGGTACAAAGTTATTCTTCAGTATTAAATTAAGCCACATTCGCAAGGAGCTATCAGGCGCGGATCACTGACAGAAGTTCTTCTACTTGGTAACTAGCATTTCTATATAATTACACAGTTTGTCAAGACAAGTGACTAAATAGCCCTCCCACAAGGGTAGAAACAAAGACATGTCTGATAGCGAGTTACGGCTAGCGTTAAGTAAGAGTTGAATTCTGTAAATTAGCCGACTTTTGGGCCGGTCGATGCTCAGCCTGTACAAATTATCCGTGCTTTGTATGACGAAATAACTTCACCAGTAATCAGTTAATCGGATCATTTAATAGTGAGAAGTGTTTTCGCTGTAAATAAGTCGAGAATGTTATGCGCTGATAGGATATAAATGGACGACACAACTTTTTATTTGTGGTTTTGTCTTTGGCAAACGAAAAAACAAAAAATCCAATCAGTTGTTTTTGGTTGTATCTTATCCACAGACGGTCTTCTATTGTGAAAAAATTACCATGGGGAATCTTGGTGATTTATAGCTTGGCTATCGGCTTGGCAGAACTGACAGTTAGGCGAGCTTTATCACAGAAGTTTCTACTCTAGCATTAGAAGCTCCAAAGATCGATCGAACCGGTTTAAACTGTATTGTAGGTTTTGTATCTTGTATCGTTTTTATCACATTGGTTCTATCGTGGCTACAAAAGCAGAACTAATGTGTTCCTATTAGCAGCTATTAGCAATATAGCAGTCGGTTTCTTCTCCAGAATTGCCGTGCGTTGAACAAAATGCAGACCTGAAACGCACGCTCGCAATTTTTGCAGTTTCATCCAGTTGTTTCTGCAAGGGAGGGAAGCAAATTGGTTCTTTTTAGCGTTCCCAGTTACTGTTTTCGCTAAACTGTTCGGTCATCTTTGAGGGAAATAAGGAATTTTGTGATCCCTGTTCTTCCAGCGGTCTATAATCCCTTGGGATGACTGACCACGCTGCAAAATTGCTTGTAGAAACTGTCAGCGAGTCCACAGGAGTCTAATGTAGAATAAACGGCTATTAAATGATTTTTACTCATTCACCTGTATTGTGACTTACCTTCAATGGTGGAACTGCAGACAACGGCAGCCAACTTGAAAGCTGTACATCAATAGGCCTGTTGGTTTGGAAACAGAAGTTGAAATCTACTGAAAGCAGACAAGCCACATGCGTCAGTGACAACTTAACAGGACCGGAAACCACTCTAAGGTTTCAAACAGTTCTTCAACGCTTAACGGGTTTCCAATGAGCATTTCCTGTTTTTGAAAAGGCTAGACTTACGTTTATCCATTAAGACAACGAACAAAAAAAAACCGTAAAATATCACTGTGCCTATGTGCCGACAATTAAAGGTCAAGACAGACTCAAATGCCTTTCTAAAACTACCTCCAACACACTCCTTTATACTAAGCCTAGTGCAGTACAGTGCAGCATTATTCGAAAAGTGATCATTGACTTACTGAATGGTTTATCCGTAAGATCGCAGCGGCTTTTCTCTCTGAGGTTCGACGCAATTTCGTCTTGTTACTCACGAAACGGGAAAACGGACGTTAAACACGGTCAGAATATCACGAGGAGACAATGAGCACAGCGTTGAGGGATATTTACTGTAAACTGTCCGTTTTTTGATTAAAATCAGAGTGAAATTTGCGCAAATGATGACAGTTTATCCAGCATTCCACAGCGGAGGTAAAAAATAAAGCGTGATAATTATCACGCTGCGATAAGGAAAGCAAACATGGACAAACCAACGGCATGTTCAATAAGGGTATTGTTGTATTCATGAAATCAAGCGACGAGGAATAACACACGGGCCGGCCAGGAGTGAACGAATCTTAACAAACCGATTGAGGCTAGACCCGAATGACCTTACTGAACGCTTTCAAGCGACCGGAAACTGGATATGTTGAAATAATTATATTTTCCCACTTTTCTTCTTATTGTTTTTTTTTTATTCTACACCCAAGTTGAATCTATAAACCTGCACGTTGCTGGCACTTGAATTATGAGATTTTATCTGATATCGTGCCTCCAGACCTTCACAGAGTGTTGTATTCCTCTATCTTGGGCGTGTTCTTCTCTTTGCCCGCAAATTCTAGGAGTGTATCACATCGGTCTCAGATAAGAGAGAACAATTCTTTTTCTTCTAGATCATAACGACTAACTCAGTTTCCTGTACCTTATTATACATCTATCATGTGAGTACTTCCAAAACGAAAGGGAGGAGGGACGAAAGACCCTTAGGGAAAGGGCTCCACCTCACCCCAGGAATGTACCCCCTAAACTGTGACAAATACAAAAACATTTTGTCTGTCACTCCCAGACGGTCAATTCTCAAAAAGACACCTAGTAGTTTATAAAAGTTTTTTAAGATTGCTAATAATTGATTCGTATACTACGCTTTTAAACGCTCCTAAGCGTTGAATGATCGAGAGTATTTTTTCCACTGTAAATTTGAAGGGGACATTAGATTCCTAACTCCCAAGAGTAGCACAACTCGAGTAGCACGATTCCTAGCTATATAATTACCATATCATCATAAGATGTCTCCTCATGCGGCGTGTGGTCCCGATTATCTCGGTGTAATCTTGTCTCGAAAGCTCAGATAATCCACTGAACTCTGTTTACCTCAGAAATGAGCCATTTCCTTCACACTGTCAAAGTTATCAACGTACATACAGCGCGTAATTGCTACACATGGTGCCTGGTATGGCCGGGCGGAGCAACTGTCCACGCTGAGGAAAGATTTCTGTTAATTCCACCTCTTTGGATTTAGCAATCTGTTGGTGTCTCATAGCATATCTCACTTTAGAATTTCACAGCAAGTCCATGCTGACAACAGGACTATACTCGACGACAATGTACAGATGTAACTCACAATGTAACATACGACGAAGATGATACTAAGCAGCCTTCAAACGCGACACATAAGTTCGTGAATGCTTCAAAGTCTTGAAACCACCCACGGAAGCTCACATATAAAAAGGATATAAGATACTAGTCGTACCGTTTGGGGCTTTTGGTCCCGGGGGGGGGGGGGGGGGACCCCATGTTTTTGGGTTTAAGGGGGTTGGGGGCCCCCAAGGTTTTTTTTTTAGGTGTTACCCAAAAGGTGTTAAAAAAAATTTTA
>Ga0126337_10002703_pt1 | contig 11342 bp, 5 predicted proteins | sample DipCmetagenome_FD_92527 | JGI IMG/M metagenome (GOLD analysis project Ga0126337, IMG submission 92527) | Coral microbial communities from La Bocana,Puerto Morelos, Mexico - Diploria C A metagenome | ecosystem: Host-associated > Invertebrates > Cnidaria > Coral | place: La Bocana,Puerto Morelos... | reverse complement strand
TATTACAAGCAGTACAGTAATTTTTCAAATGTGCTGCAGATATGTCTCTTCTAATAGATTTTTGTATGGATTACAGAAGATACTCAAGTTGACAAGTATCAAGCATTCTTTCCTCCACAATTATTTCAAGTTTTGATTTCAATTTGTTTAAACACTCAATTTCTAGAAGCAAAAACATACTCTACATCACCAGACACCATGTGTCCGGCTTTTGTTTGACTCAATTGTACAGTATATCTCTTGGACTTAATTTGTCCATCCGTCTCTAAAATATTTCAGAGTATATGTAAGTTACTTGATCATACATGTAGGTTGACTTGCATACCATCTGTGAAGAAATTTTCACTCTGGCTGAACTGCACGAAATACAAAAGAAAAGTACTGTGAGCGACAACAAAGCTAAAAGATAAGGCAATTTAAAATTCTTAATTACATGTATTTTAAAATACCGGTAACCTGACAAATTAAATAACAGGTTTTGAAACAAACTTCTGATTGTTTATCACTAACACAGCCAAAAGTTCAATGTGTGTATACAAAATAAAACAATGATACAATTAATGAAACCAAAACAAGAACCTAAGCTTACATGTACCTTTGACTCTACAAGTAGAGAAAGTGAGTGGAAACCATCAAATTCTCTAGCCACGAAAAAAGCTACATGCTAAATTTCCCCATGTGCTTAACACAATCTCACTTTCTGGCTTTGTCTTCCTGGGTGTCTTGTATCAATTCATCGACCTTGCCGACTGTCCTGTTGTCACCAATTCATGACCACAGTCATAAATACCTGCTCCAGCTTCCACCTACTTGTGAGCAAAAGCTGATAGGCAAAAAACAACATAATTAAACCAAAATGGCCAACTTCAATCTTTGAAGCTGCAAAACAAACTTGTTCCAGGCTCTCTATTTACTGGGAAAAATGAACGCCTTTCTAGTCCCCCCTTGTCAAAAAACCTTTCTGAAGACTATTGAACACTCGTGGAGAAAAACAATACTTAGCATGGGATGTAGGGGGAAAATGTGTAATGAATAAATTAATCAGATATCGATACAACTTGGGTAAGCAAATGTAAGTTAAATGAATGTATTAATAACTACAACAAAATTTAGAGAGATGTAGACAATTTTCGAACTTTTTCTGTTACATTTTATGTACCTAATTAAGGTTACCACATACCTTTAGAGCCCCTCTTAGAGATGTCTCTTAGAGATGTCTCCTAGAGGTGTCTCCTAGAGGTGTCTCGTAGAGGTGTCTCTTGTCCAAGTGATGTAATGCAGCCAGTTTAGACTGAGGATACATAAATTCCTATATCAAATTAAAGCTTATAGAGCTGGCTATCACACCACACCAAGAATTTTAAAATAAAATGAATTACGGATTTTTTTTACATTCTTTAAATATGAGCATCTGAATAATCATTTGGGCCCCTTTTGAAAGCTACTAGTCAAAACCCTAAATCCTAACCCTAATGACCGATCCCTTAGAACATCTAAAATGGTGAAATTTCAAAGATATTTTTTCTAGCCCAATCATGCATATTTGGAAAGAAGATATCCTAAAGTGTTCAAGAAATAATTTGCTTAAAGTTAATCCTGCAGGAAATGGAAAAGAGAGGCTGTTGATTTTCAACCAATGAAATCCCTAAAAAAGTGGCTGGCAAGCCATCAGATGTCAAAATATACTATGACACCTTTAATTTTTAATCTTAATATTAAGTCAAAAATAAATTTTGAGACTGTTTTTTGCCACATTTGATGGGGAAAGAAGGAAATGATTTGCTGGGCTAGTTCAATATTATTGAAGTCTGTTAATCAAAGGTCTTAATCAAAGCTTTTTTCAAAAAAGCTAACTCTTCTTGCCAAACGAGGATTTACAAATGTAGTCATGAGCTTCGACAAGAACAAATTAAAGTCTTCTGTAAAAAAGCTCTTCATAGGAGGAGATGTACTTGCTGTGTGTGCGAACCATTTGTTTTGGAGATGTAGACACTTGTAAGTGATTCAGTCTTTAGAGATCTTTGTGTTTTGCGCCACTCTGGAACAGTACAGTAGAAATCCCGTATTGCAACACTTTGGGATTCTGAAGCCTGCAGATAATTGCAAAAGAAAGTGCGATGCTCTCTGGAGTCTTTCCGATCATTTTAACATCTTTCTTGAATGCCACATGCACCAAGAGCAATATAATAAACCACTGGACAGAAAATCCAAGGATACTTTGTTGGAAAACCAAGTGATTTTATCTGGCTTGTTACTTAGCAACATCCTTTTGGATTTTGACTTTGACTTGGAGACCGCCTTCTGGAAGATTATCTCTATTCAGATACTGGTCAAGATTATCACTAGTGGCCTTCTTGGATGTCGAAATCCTCTCCTGCCCAAATTCCAAAGTTTCTGAGAAGACTTTTCATTGTTTGTATTTGTCACAGGCGATAACGTTCAAACCGAGATGCGGATCACACTTCTTCCTTCTGGCATGTCCAGCAAATACTTCTTTATTGGAGTTGGCTTTGTAAGAGTTTACTTGCTAATAATTTTAATTTTTAATTTTAATATATTGGTGAAACCAGTTGCCATTTCTCTACCAGGATTAAAGAACACACAGTAAGCGATAAAAACTTGCATATTCTTAAGCATCTTTCTCAATTTCCTTCATGCAAGGGCATGTACAGACCTTCCTGTTTTCGTATTTTGGACTCAGCGAATAGCTCTATTGATCTTAAACTTAAAGAAGCCTTTTATATAAGTAAGAATAAACCTGACCTTAACAAACAATTACACCATTTCAACCCTTTTTTAACTCTGTAATTTCCGGTTCACTGTATTGTAACACATTATGTCATATTGTAAATAATTTATTCATATTTTGTATTATATAACTGTATCACACGTACTTGTTATTCACTATTAAACTGAAGATGGCATAAGCATGCCGAAACATGTCTTTAAAAATAGTTGTCCGTTTTCTTCAATAATAATTTTACCTTGTATCAATATAAAGTGATCGAAGATTTTGAATCTTGCAACCACAAGGATTTCAAACACCACTTAAATACCGGTACTTGTCACATTTTACCACCTTAACTCCAACTTCTGGCAGATTAGTGAAAAAACTTCACACTTGGAGTATTTGCAGAAGCATAGCTTGACTTTAAATTACGAAATTTAACTTTGAAATTGTGATTACAAAGCCTGCTTTGGTCACTTGGATTCATCACGATTTCTCCATTCCCACCATAAGCCCTCGAAAGTTCACTTCCACTACAGAAGGGCAAAGATTTTATTGGTTAATTTATGATTGCCAATGACAACATGAAATCTTAGTGTATGTGTTATAAGTCAAAATTAAATTCCTGTAAAAATTATTTTAACCCAGGTTGATTCTCAATTTCCTTCGTCTTCTAACCCTAATTATGCATGTGTGTGTGTAACACGTAAAACTTGTTAAATCTACCTCAATTCATTGATGACATCAAAGCTATATATTTGTTTCAGAAAAGCCCTTGCTGTCCTTGTGGTACTAATCTGTTTAGAACAAATCTAATTGGCTCTTAAAAATGTACAGATTAGTTAGCATTTGTGTCGACTATGCATTGGGTGGACAGCACATTTTATTTGGGATCACACTCAAAAGTGAAGTACTTTACCTCGTGGTGAAACCCAACAAGGAAGACACAAGCCTTCCTGAATCTTTAGGGTTATACGCCGTGTTTAAATCCACATAGCCATAAAGTGTGACCAAGGACAACAGTTGTTTTTCAGTAGCACCACTTCTCCATTTTTATGCAAAAAAAGGAATTGCTTCTGCAACTACGTGTCTTTTAGAATTATCTCTTGGTTGTTTCAACATGTATCACCTGCAGCTGTCGCAAAGGACAAAATGAAATTTAAGAGATATCATTTTAACCTTATTTTACTCATAGGGGAGGTTAAAAAAAATTAGTATAGTAATGATTATAAGTGACAAAACCAAAAAAAGAAATAGCTTAGACCTGAACCTGATTTTGATTAATTTAGCAGTTCTTACAATCTAATATAATTACAAGGGTCTGTAAATAAACAGAAATATTCAATAAACCATGTCTTTGAAAAGTGTTTCACAGTGTAATGTCTGTAATGTCAAGCAACTTTTTACCTAGAGCTCAAAGCCTAACAGCAGAATAAGGAAAACAACAAGATTTTATAAACCTATGAAGCAGCCATGTTCTTGTTAGAATTTATGTGTCACATGTTTATTCATAGGAATAATACTGTCAACTTAAACATGTAAATTGAGGTTGTTTTTTTTTTTTGTAATGTCCATAATGGAGTTTAAAACAATATTATTGACAGCTTTTGAGAATGAAATCGACATTTCTTTTCTACTGATAGTTAAGCACCATGTGGGGAATGTTTGTACAAATTTAAAAGAAAAACAATTGCTAAAGCAAAGTTTGTGAAAAAATTATTTTGGAAAAATTTTTCCTCTGAATGTAATGTTTGTAATGCAGAATTGCCCTACTTCACTTGGACACAAGACCCCTCTAAAGGTATAAGATAACCTTAAGATTTTAAGAGGGTTAAGTGTTGGCTACATCACCCTCAAGTTAACTCTTCCACATGTAAGGTGACTCCCTGTAGGAGGGGATACTGGTTGTGTGTTCTATTGGTGCACATCATTCCAGTGGCGAACACAACATTTTACAGAGCTTGACAGAAAAAATCATAAAGTTCTTTGATTTCACACAAACTTTTGTTGAAGTTCACATGTGCAAAATAATTTTTGTTTGAACTCCAATAGCAACACTGATTTTTGTACTTTGTACAGAGACAAAACTGTAATTTAGACTTACTGTATTTCTATAATAAAGCTTCTCACAGTTTCAAAGATAAAAATATGAAAATTTATATAATTTTTTGTGACTCAGCCTCCATTCTTGGTGCAATTTTATTAATGTATATAAATGAGAAAACTTCATAAAGTTTATGTAAATGAGTTATTTGCGCTAGTGAACTTAACTGGTCTGATCTTTATTTTTGCACAAAATTTGAAATTGCTGGTAGATCTGATGCATCTCATATTGTGGAACATCTGATAGTGTACCATTTGAAAACATGGCACGTATCACTTAAGAATAGAGCAGAGAAAAAGTAGAGTAAGTTTGTATGAGATTTCAATTATTGCTGACGTTTCATTTAACCCACTGATGTTCAGTTCTTTAGGATTTGCCACGTTAGAAACTAAGAAATTTGGGGTCTTTCTGTGTGTACTGGATACGTGAATTGCATTTTTATATCTTTGTACGTGTACATCTTGTTCTTTGTATTTTACAATAGTGTTGTATTTTGTCTTTTTTTTTCTTTCCTCTTTCGTTGTCAGTGACCACTACCTACAGAAAGAACTGAAATTTGGAATTGAATATCATTTCACAGTGTCTTTTGTGGGTAATTACTGGGGACATCGTAGCTTCTCTTCTGTTTGATCTTCTGTAATAGTCCCACAAACAACTACAACATGATCATTGGCTCCAATTTCTTCTCATTTTTAAAGTGGCAATATCTCAGTTTATATTTCTTGTAATGTCAGAGAAAGTTACGATAATGATAGATGAAATTTAGTGACCTTAAGCAGCATTTCTTTTACGCAAATTCCGACCTACATTTTCATCTGATAAATTCAGTGTTCTCAATTTTCCCAGTAAAAAGAAAATTAAATGTTAATTATTGTTATATTGTGTTTCATTGTTGTTAGATGCTAAGAATATAACTGAAGATCAAGACCAATGTACCGTGGAATCAGCTGCAGAAAATAAGATGATCAAGTCTTCAGTGCAGCAAGATGGTCTGAATGCTGATATTTCGTTTCATGAGAGCAAAGCAAAGACTGATGAAAAGTTCATTAACTCAAAGAGGAGTTCAAAAGAGAATGTTGATGGGAAACTGACCAGAAATGTTACACTCCTACAAGGAGTCTCGCTTATTGTTGGTGTTATGATTGGTTCAGGAATTTTTGTCACTCCACGTTATGTACTTCTACACTCTGGCTCTGTGGGAATGACACTAATAGTATGGATTGGATCTGGTGTGATGGCAACACTTGGAGCTTTGTGCTACTGTGAATTAGGAACACTGATTCAACGTTCTGGCGGTGAGCTAACATACATCTCTGAGGCTCTTGGCCTTTTACCTGGTTTTCTAGTTAGCTGGACAATAGTCTTGATTTTAAAACCAGCCTCGGTAGCCATTATCACGCTAAGTTTTGCTTCCTATGCCATCCAGCCATTTCTAAATAATAGCAGCGATGAACCTGTAGTCCTTATTAAATGCATTGCAGTGATTTGCATCATTCTGATCACATCTGTCAACTGCGTGAGTTCTCACTGGGCAGGTCAGATGCAGATTGTTTTCATGATTATGAAGTTGCTTGCCATTGGGATAATAGTTTTGATTGGTACTTCCAGAATTGTTGTGGGAGAATATGAAAATTTTGAATCTCCCTTCAAAGGAACTAACCAGAATCTTGGAGAAATTGCACATGCCTTTTTCAGCGGATTGTGGGCATATGATGGTTGGAACCAACTTAACTATGTCACGGAGGAGCTACAGAACCCTCACAAGAATCTTCCTCGTGCTGTCATGATTGCTCTACCTCTTGTAACACTTTGCTATACATTAGTAAATGTAGCATATCTAAGTATCTTGACACCAGCAGAAGTGCTGTCATCTAGTGCAGTTGCAGTATCTATTGCTGAGAAAGTGCACCCCACCTTAGTCGTTGTCATGCCACTCTTTGTAGCTTGTTCTTGTTATGGTGCAGCTAATGGGTCTATTTTCACTAATGGGAGAGTTGTATGCTCTGCAGCCAAAGAAGGCCACATGCCTCGTTTTCTGGCCAACATCAGTGAACGTTTTGACACGCCATTACGTGCTATAATGTTCCCATCATTCATTTCCATCTGCTTGTTAATGCTTGGCGATTTGGATTCTTTACTAAGTTGTTTTAGTTTTGTGGCATGGATTTTTCTTGGTTGCACATTTCTTTCACTTTTGGTTCTGCGCTGGAAGAGGCCACTTGTGCATCGCCCTTACAAAGTGTGGACTGGAATTCCTATTGTCATGTTGGTAGTGTCTTGCTATCTTGTAATTGCGCCACTTTTGGCCAAACCTCGGTCATCAGCGGTTGCACTGACATTTGTTTTGTCTGGTGTTCCTGTGTATTTCTTTTTTGTCAAACGCAAGACGGCACAGTGATTTCAACGTGTCCGTTTTATTGACGGACAACTGGACAAGGTACAGTTCCTAATTCTTTAGAACTGTAACTTACCAGTGTTAATGTGGTAAGGTTTGTCGCTGCAAAAAGTTGGTGGTGTAACAAAGGGACTGGATCAAAATGCTTTGCAGATTACAATTTGACGAAGTATGTTTGGGGGAAGAAAGTATCAGTAATAATAATAATAATAATAATAATAATAATAATAATAATAATAGGTGATCTTAACAATGGAATTCATAAGGGTTCAAAAGGAGTAATTTTCGCGAAATATGTGATTACTCTCCCTTATGGGTAAGGAACAGAATGCATGAGGAAATTTGCACTTACAAGCACTTTATACGGCATATTAGTTACAATATCAGTACTTGTGGCCTTAAACATATTAACTAATGCATGGTTTTGTCACCCACAAATGTTAGTTATTTCCTGTTCATGGCCAGTTGTTGATAAAGCTTGTGTCACGTTGTATTTGAGTGACTGTCGGACCAATCTGTGTTAACTAGAGGGGAAATACTTGAAATAGTGAAATACTTTTTGCTTTATTTTCAAGTGCAATCCAAGACAAGGCATCTTTTACAGTCGTAGATATGATTGACTGATAAAAAAAAAAAAACATTTGGAAGTCTTGAAAACATTTGGAAGTCTTGGAAATACAATTGATATGCAAAAAGAAGTGAAAGTAAACTACGATGTTTCGAAGTCATCTTGACTCATTGGGAACTGTAAAGAAATGAAAATAACGGTTCACGATGCTAATTTATAGTGTGAAAAATGTAAGAACATAATTGTTATCCATGATCATTAAATGTAAAGTGGCCTAATTAACCTAAGAACTTTTAATTAGGCAGTGATCACTTTTAATTCTTACACCTTTTACACTATGAATGAACATGTTGACCGTTTTTTCTTTTGGCTACTTGATAACGGTGTCAAGAGGTCTTTGATTTTTACATTCGGCTTTCACGCCTTTCACGGCTTTCAACTCAAAAGATGAAAATTATTCAATATGATTTTTAAACTGGTGCGTAGAAGTGAACAATAAAGACAATAGAGTGTTTATGTAACGCAGATATTTGTTTTAAAGACATCAAATTTCCGAGCGGCAACTATCAGTCGATAGTTACTCGACAGTAACACTCTTTTGTTTAACTAGAAATCTCGAGCTCATGATCAATCATCGAGAACGAGAAATGCTCTGGGGACAGCTTCTACAGCTTTGTCGAGTTCTTCTAAACTTCAACAAGTGTTTCTATAAAACTCGATAGAAACATGGAGAGCATGCTTTGTATTTCTTTCGGCAACGAGAAAAATAGTTAAAATTTGATACCAAAAATTAAACGGATTGTACTGTGTAAGCTATTGTGCCATGAAGATGACCGGAACTTGTAAGATTATGGCTGTTAGAGGTTTTAATGAGGGGATATGGATTATCGGTCACCAAATTTTAAGATCACGAATTATTTGTGTGACATTCTAAAATCACGGATTATTATGGGCTGTTCTATTGCTTTTTACATTAAAGAATAAGTATATAAAAGTCAATGAAAGAGCGATCCCTTAATGCCCCTGGTCAAAATCCAAGCCCACGATGTTCAGTATAATACATTCAATTTATTTTTTGAAGAGTTTAAAGCAAACTAAGCATCAGATGAAGCCTTAACTGACCCTTGGTGGGTGGCAGGAAGAGGTATGACTGAACAAAAATGTTTTTATCGGCTTGTAGCGGGTGTTCGGTCGGTTTGGTTGAACCCCCTAAAATAAACGGCACGCAATGCATGCAGAAGCGATGACGTTTAAAAGTTGTTCTAGAAGATTGGAACATAAGCAGGCAAACTGATTCTTAAACTTAACTGTAGAACTTGAGTTAGAAATTTTAGGGGTTCACATTTAGGGTAATCCAACTTCAGGTGGCTTACCTTTACACCACACTGTTCTCCATTAAACTTTACCAATATTTCGGTCCACAAATAAGTCATATTTTTAGTTCAGATATTTCAGTGCTTATACAAAGCTCGTACAGTCCTTTGACAGTACTAATTTAATTCAATCAAGACAGGCAAAGGTCCACCCTAAACATCGCTCACCAATACGTAAATGTTATGTGGTCCCTTGACCTATCGTGTGTGCGATCTAAAGTTGTATGTATGGAAGATACGCTCAGCTTAGTTTGAGTTTGCCCGTGAGCGCAAATTTATCCGATACTGGATAAAGCACAATTCTGGCTCAAAATCTTGGTTTAAAAGATGAATTAAAAGGAACTCCACAGATCCTACAAACTGAAAAGGAACACCACAAACGAAAAGTTTCTCAATTTCCGAGACCATGGCATAGTCTCATTCACCAACTCCCAGAGTGCATTTCGCTTTCACAGAGGGATAAATCGTGCACGAGATATTTAAAAGCAAATAATTGAGGTATCACTCATCACTGATCCAAAAGTATGGTCCACGCCAGGTCAATGCGACAAACAGTACATATTTCTTCTTTCGTCAGTGTCAAATAATATAAATTCAGAATTGTAAACGCTTTCAAAAAACTTAAATACTGTAAAATCAACTTGCACCCCTCCGGATAAAGTGAAAAGTGTTATTTAAAGTACATAAACAACGTACCCAAACGATAAACGTGAAAAAACAAACATGATTCTCGTTGTTTCTCTTTGAAATCAACACCTTATCATCTTTACAGATATTTGGCAAAGCCAGTTACCTCACTGGAGCTCATTTGGTGTTTTAACGGTATTCCTATTATCAGTGAAATTTCGTATTGCTTTTCCACTGGCAAAATTTCCATTATCGATTGTTTAATCACAACCACTCTTTCATTGTAGAAAAATATAAAACAGCACATTTCCAAAACTTCAAAAAACTGCAAACTGCAAATAATTCCTTCCCTGACTTCCATTATCACTACTGTAAACAGTATATTTCAGAGCTCATTCAATGCTCTTACAGTGCTGTCACGGTGCTCATTCAGTTCACACGATGCTCATTCAATTCAATTCTCTCTGAAACCAACACTTTATTATCTTTAAAAATATTTGGCAAAACTTATTACCTCACCGGAAATTAATTTGTTGTTTTAAATGTATTCTCGTCATATCGATTAAAAATACTCCGCTGATCCTTCAAACAAACGAAAGCCGTAAAGCCTTCAACTTACTTGACTATCTAAACTTGTATGTCTGGAGGACATGTTCTTATTACAATTTCGCCAGTGAGAGCAAATTTATACGACCCTGTATGAGCCAAAATCCACCCCTCAAACTGCTTTTAAAAGCTAGAATTCAAAGCCCTCTGCTGAACCCATAAACAGCAACTCCCAGAGTGTATTTCGCTTCCACAGAGGGATGAAAAGTGCGCGACAAAAGCGCGACGAAATCACTATCCAAAGGAATTCAGCACGCCAGCATAAAGCGATGACGATGACGTCACTCCATACGTCATCGCTTATAACATTATAACATGGTGACTTGGCCTCAGATTGCTGGAAATCCCATTTCAAAGGACCTCAATTTTAAAACCGGGGGACGAATCCCCAGACCCAGTGCAGGAGTCCGACTTCGGCAGCCTAATTCTTGAACCCTCGCCACTAAAATCCTGTATCCGCCCCAGCTTTCAAAAACACAAGCACGGTAAGGTGTGTCGGTGACCGCGGCTTACTGGAGGGCTCACTTAGCATTTCATAATAATCTTTGTTGTTTGGCTTCGGCTTGAAAACATCACTTACAGGCGGACTTCACTTAGGATTAGGACGGAAAGCGACGTCATACAGTTGCTTTGTTGCCTTCCCTGCACACTGAACCTCGACATTTTGCTTCAATTTTCTTTCATTTAACCCGATTTTGAGACTTAACCCAACTTGGGTTGTGGGTGATGACTAACCCACTGTTTTAACCTCAGGTTGGCTGTACCCTACTGGCTTCGAACAATAGAACTAACACGGGGCGAAATTTTAACACGGGTTAATTAGATTTAACCTGGGATTAACTGGTTAACAGTGCCCCTGAGCACGTGTTACTCAAGCAAAGCATACCGGCGGCTGTCAACCGTGGAAGAAAGGCCGTTTAAGGTCGTTAATAAATTTAGTT
>Ga0126337_10002702_pt1 | contig 11342 bp, 7 predicted proteins | sample DipCmetagenome_FD_92527 | JGI IMG/M metagenome (GOLD analysis project Ga0126337, IMG submission 92527) | Coral microbial communities from La Bocana,Puerto Morelos, Mexico - Diploria C A metagenome | ecosystem: Host-associated > Invertebrates > Cnidaria > Coral | place: La Bocana,Puerto Morelos... | reverse complement strand
ATTACAGCTCGGTGAACGTCCTCCTTGTGTGGTTGTGTCCTTGCTCGAGTTTATTACACGTCTCGCCACAATGATGTTCAAACAAGGTCCAACATTATGACTATTATGTTAATTCTACTATTTTAGGGGTTCGGAAAATACTATGCAATTTGCAAAATTCCGCAGTTACCAACATCGAAATAAGGTGTACCTATTTTTCAAAAATGCTCCTCCTGTTGAATCAATGCTACATATACTATCAATGCTACATATGCTATGATAATGGTGTCGAAATAGTATCAGACAAATGCATCCAAACAGTGTCCAATTACTACTGCGATCTATGACATTTGTAGACGGCCGAGATGCGGGTGTTGTATTCCTTTCTCTATTAACAGAAAGCTACAATCTTGGACAGAATAAAAAGGAACAATTAACCCCCTTCCCCCAAAGCAATGATGAAGGCGCGAAGGAGCAAAAACGCGCCATTTTGGCATCATTGAAATAGGGGGGAGGGGTGGTCCAGATGTTCCATTTATTTTGTCCAAGATTGTAGCTCAGGCTAACCGGAACAATATTTAGGGCACAGGTCTGACACTGTTATTGGCAATTCGCTCTGAGCCCCGTGTAAGGATTTTTAAAAAAAAAAAAACAAAAAACTTTGCCAAAAATTGCGTTTAATCCGGGCTATTGAAATTCGATAATAATATACTGAATTTTGAACTATAAGCACTTTGAACTAAAATTAAAAGGTGTTTCAGTAGGACATACTGCTGCTATGGTAACTTATCGTGTAACGAAAATGACGACGTTTTCACTAATGAATTGATAACTAATTTGGGCAGAATTTTTCGGGAGTCCAGTTGGTGGGAGCGGTTTCAGAATGTTAAGTGTCTCTGAACCCCTTCCCACAACTTTATTTGTTTTTTCTTAGTAAAAAGATGGATTTTAACACTGACTAACTTCAATAAAACTGAATCGGATCTCTGGACTCGCTTTTGAGATATAAACATGTCAAAATAAGGGTAGGCTGCCACCTTAAATTAATCATGGCTCTCTTAATGATTACTGCAGGGGCGTGGTACTACTGTTGCTACAGTCGCCGTTTTTCAATGAACCTAATTTATTTACCAATGATTGGGGATTTTATGATATGGTATTAATTGCAATTAAAAAGTGTTAGAATATCGATTCATCGTGAAAAATGTTAAAAATGCTTTACGTCTTCTACTTACTGCAGTTCATTTTGCTAGAACTAATTCATAAAAAAGAGAAGTGCTAAAAATTACTTCATTAGCTTTACTTATTGGGCTCCAAGTTGCAAAAAGATAACCGCTTTATTAGGAAAAGGAAATATTTAAATTCGCCACCCCAGAAAAGATTTTGCATTTTAAACTAAGAATTTATGTCATGCGAATTTGCTGGGAGAAAAATCAGTCATTCACGAAGCAAACAGAACTTGCTTTGATAATCCAGTATGTTCTCCTGATGTCACCTTTGACAAGATGATAAAACTCGGCGATTTGCGGATAGCTCCATGCTGTTCTTTGGCACTGCAAAGCTGCAAGTAGAAATAGGTTTCTCAGTTTGTTCTTAACAGCCGGCGGGCGACAAATAATTATGCAGCTGATTGTTGGTGATTGTTTCAAGCCAAATACTGGCGTCCTGGAGACAAGCGTTTACTCTCTTTTTAATGCAAAACTTTGAGTAAATATTAAAATAAAAATGTTTGACTAGAGCAAAAACGAAATTTCAATTCTCACTATTGTGGTTATAAAAGGGAGCCGCCAGTTGAATCAAAGTAATTATTTCTCAGTTATCAGGTATAATGCGAAAGTGATAAAGTCTGAGCTAGCACTATTTCGTAAACCCGGAGCAATCCGTGGGTCTGTACAGATACAGAAATCTTCTGTTTAACTTGCAAATACTAGTCGGCGACCCCTTGACGTATTTGGCACAATTCCCGAGTAGATTAATTCATTTGTTTATATGAAACTCAAAGCTTCCTCTTTCTTCACTTTTGTCAATGTCTCAGTGAAAGTTGAACGACCACTGTTACCATTGAGAACCAGTAATGGAAGAAGAAGGTGAAATCCCAGAAAAGCTGCGAGTCGGTGTGTGTTCTACAGTTGGGGTGCTTTATTTACTCGCCTCGATTATCGCGCTCACAATAAACGGACTGTTATTGTTCGTGATATTCAAGGATCCTTTGAAATGCTTTAGACGACCGTTCGCTGTTTTAATAACTGGACTGGCCACGACCGACTTTCTTGTGGGAGCTATCGGAGACACAACATCGGCCAAGAATGAGTTTTACTGCGTTAAGAATGAAGATGGTGAAACCTATTTTGACTGGATCATGGATTATTTTATTGATAACTCCGCTACAGTAATAGTACTGGCTTTGTCAGTTGACCGCCTTATTGCCGTGGCTTTCCCCATCTACTACCGCTGCTCCGTCAAAAAAACTCATTCTGCGGTTACGGTCCTTGCTATCTGGGTATACTGTTTAGCGTTTAGCTTACTCCAACTGTCTGATATTCCCGAGGCAATCTACGACGCTATTGATGTGCATATTCACATAACGTTCGCGTTGTCAGCTAATGGAGTCATATATTTTATGATTTACTATATCATCCGTAAAAGAAGAAACCTTTTTCCGGGCGAAGAGTTGTCAGGACAGAAAGCCGAAAAGCACTTGCGTAATTTAAAACGCGAAAAAGAATTCGCTTACACTGCCTTTCTGATTCTCCTAGCGTTAGTTTTTACGCAGATTCCGTTTTTGGTTATGATAAAAATTGAGGCAAACTGTGAAAGTTGTGTCGAAACTTCGTGGTATTTCGTATACAAGAAATTTGCTAATTTTCTCTTATGCGTAAGTTCTATTGCCAATCCAATTTTGTATGGATGGCGCGTAAAGCAATTTCGAAATTCCTTTATGGCTATTTTTTGTAGATCGCGTCTCGACCAAGCAGACCTCGAAATGTCGCAAACTACTCAACCGACAAACGAAATCAGGAACTGAAGAAAAGGATATGCTTCATTTTTTATTTGAAAGACCATCGCCGATGGCTCATGTTAAATAATTTTGTGGGCTAGATTTTACTTTGTCATTCAATTGTTTTTAACTTCCCGGTTTAATTTGAGGCTACTAGAGCTAAATAATTTGACGCTTAAATAAAGGTTCTTGTCTTATCTTATCACATATTGGGCGTTTTTCTGCCTCAGCAAAATATTAAATTAATTAAGATGTACCATATCATAGCTTCCTTCAAAGATGGTAGATAATAACAACTCATCGTTAATTGTTTGTATCTCTTTAAAATGTTGTAATTGAACGGAAAAAAGATACTATTTTGTTGTTGATTTGTGTTTCAAATGTTTTTATTTATTGGCATACTGCTGTTCGGTTCGAAATTATTCACAGCTTAATATAATCATCTTAATTAAATTTTACTACCACCAGCTTCCTTATTGTTATGCTTAATTCACGAAAACATCAGGTTTTCAGTTAAAAAATGACTTGAACTTAAATATTGTAAATCGTTACTTGCAGGAGACCATTAACTTCTGTTACTTGTTGATGTCCTTATTAAATGTCAAGACCGGTGCGCGTCTTATAGCAAAAAAATTAATTCTTGGCTGATAAAGAATAGATATGCCTGGCCGTTATTACTCTCTTTTGCTGATTGCACGATAATGTGTTATTAAAATTGCCTCTCAACGCAAATAATCTATTATTTATGATACATGTTGTTCTTCCTGTTTATTATCCACCAAGCCTGCCTTTTCACAGTGCTTCTAACACTCACGACTCTTCTGTTTTGTCTTGTCCATTAACAGCATACGTAAACAAAAGCGTTTTTTGAAAAGGTGGTGTGACATTCTATGTTTGTACTCATCGCGCCCCAAAACAATCTTAAGAACTTTCGTAGATAGGGCATAACTCTACAGCTTAGAGTCACTCCATCTTCCCTATCAAATTAAAGGTCTCTAAAACGCATCCATTAAATTTCACGCCTTACACATCATCCTGTCTTAGCATGGCTTCACTGACGTTGAGCCCTCGTTTAAAAATACGTTTTTACAAAGTTTAATGCTTTTTTCGAATTTACTAAGTTTATTTTGTGATTTTCCCTCTTCTATTACAACAACTCAATAAACTGTGATCTTTACCAATTCATATTTATTGTAACTACTGTTTTTCTATCTAAGAAAGCGAAGCATCATTTTGAGGTGTTCTTTGAGTAGAAAAAATTGCTCAGTATATCGTGACATAGTACAATAACTAATTTATGTTAAAGGAATTAATCACGAGAAACTTCGCCTCGGGGCTCCTAGTGGTTAGTTTTTGTGGTTTTATCGCAACGGCGAAATAGATTCCTTTTAATGAGGAAAACAAAAACGTCGTATTGCATGAACACTTTGAAACACTTGATTCTGTTTGATAAAATTAAATTTGCCAATTTTTTTTTTCATCTTGGCGCTAAAGAACGGATTAAGACGAGCAGAAACTCACGTCGGTCACGGAGGCGCTCGTATCCCGCATCGGGACATCTGCTGTTCTAACGGATACATGTCGTTACTAAGGCCCCGTCCACAAATCTTCCAGAAAGTCTTAATGAGACTTAATGCATCTGCCAAGCTATTGATTTATTTTTACGATCCGTTTGCTTTTGTTGACGATATGAATTAGTCTAATCATAGATGATTCCGGTGCCTTTGTGGCAAGCTGTTTTCGTGGAGCTTTTCCACCAATTGATTTACGAGCAGTTTGCTTTGTAGGTGTCATGTTTTGGAAATCGATTATACTTCAAAAATGTCGGATATTGTGTGAAACGTACAGCTCGCACAATATCCTTGATAAAGTCGAATTTTTCACTAAATCTAACACGAGCAGCAGCAAACCAACATCCTCTATTTATGATGAGCTCGAAACTCTTTTTGAGAGTGTAATGGAACGAGACCTTCCGGACCTGTCGCGATCCATTTACCCCCACGAAATTTTCGAACCTCAGCCAGGAAATTTTGGTTGAATGGATGGCGCCCCTGATTACATTATTCGAAATCCCGGTCAGAACGAATTATTTTTATGAAAAGCCGACAGTCGTTTTTTCGCCCGTACGCGCCCTTTGCACCTTTCGCCTGAGAGGGAAAACCGACTGTTTTGCAGTCTTACATGCCAACGAGGATGACAGAAGAACACGAAGCATGTGGGCTTTCGAGGTGGTTCTTGAGCCTGAATTGGACACCAGTGTTTACGAAGTAAAAAAGGTGCGCGCAGAGGCGGTGTTTGGACAAGACAGGAATTAGAATATGCAACTTTTTCATAACAATTTTTTTTTGAAAACAGTGATTAATCACGGTACGGTGCGCTTTCTGTTACATGTTACCGAAATTTGCATATTCGGCTAAAGCGTGTTGACCCGGTTTTAGTAATTTTGACGTTGAGCCGAAATTTACACTTTGATGGTGTCGATTGTGGACCAGTCATTTAGACATTTAGATGTGACGATGTGCTTTGAAGAACAAGGTATATCACAACTGAGATTCAAATGGCTGAGCAGGGTGTTCTGCAATTTAGCCCAAACTGGGAACTGAAGCCCTGCTCGGAATGAGCGACTCTTGGCTTTGGTGCCCTTTGCTTTCCTTTTTGCCCGACCAGACATTTTGCTTTCCACTCGAATAACGATGTGCTTTCACTTGTAGAGGCGTAACTGAATCTTTGACTATCCAAATGCAATGAGGATCGAAAAGCACCAATCACAGGTTGGATGATTTCAAAGAGTCTTTGTCTTTGAAAATGAGAAGGTAATGACAGACAAGAAATACTTGACCTAAAGGTCAGTTAAAAAACTAGCCAATAGTTGATCGAGAATTTTGATCCCCAGGCAATCGATCTTTTGGTGTTTTCCAGAACACAAGAGTATCACGTTGTCAGGTATTCCAGTAGTTTTGATCTTCAGATCTGGCACAAAATACCAGGAACGCTTCAATTCCCAATTCGTTTTGCCCGACTAAAATATTCATTGAGAAATAAAAGAGAGAAGACCTGCATTTTGGGGCATTCTGTAATCATTGTTGTTTTTTCTTTTCTGACGGACATGATGAATGATCCATTATAATACTTTCTAGCTTTCTGATGGGCTCATTAAATCTCAGTTACGTTACCCTGAGTCCCTAGGGTGCCAGAGGCTTTTTTTTTTTTTCGGCGAAGCCGCTATTAGTGATTGGCAAAAGTTCCGTCGGATTACCGTATGTATTCAATTAAACTCCGCGGCGTTTATTAAATTTTTTGAGATTCGAGTGTGGCATTTATTCGAGTGCGGCGTTTAGTCGAGGCCTGCATTTATCCGAGGGCGGCGTTTACCCGAGTGCGGCGTTTATGCGAGTGCGGCGTTTATGCGAGTGCGGCGTTTATCCGAGGGTGGCGTTTATTCGAGTGCGGCGTTTATTCGAATGCGGCGTTTATTCCATTGCGACGTTTATCCGAGTGCGGCGTTTATCCGAGTGCGACGTTTATTCGAGGGCGGCGTTTGTCCGAGGGCGGCGTTTATTTAACTCTTTCGGTAACTGAACATTTGAATTTCAAAGAACAGAAACATGGTGCGGCGTTTATTAATAATTCTGCTCTAAAATGGGGTGTTTATTTGAAGGCGGCGTTGCACTGCAATCAAAACAGTTTACGACAAGCGCGTGATAATAAGTTATCTCTTGCTTCATTCGTTCCACCTTTGACTTGGCAAGGTACAGTATATAACTTTTAGGAAATATGCCACATGGTATCTTCTCATAAACTTTTCTCGGCTGTCCCAATTCTCCACAATATGGCAGGCGAGGGATATTTCGGAATTGGGAAGCCTTTCTCGCTCTCTAGTTTGCCACTCATGTTCCATTTCATTCGAGTTTATTCAGGAGAAACACCGCGTCAAAGCAGAGTTAACTCTGGTCAAAGTGAACACCGTGTAACAAATTTTCCCGCCATTTTACCATCACCTCATTTAGATCCAACTGAAATGTCCACATCGTCCAATCGACTGAAAAATTGTCAAAATAATAAAACAATTATTTCATTCGCTCTTAGATACGAAATTCTTATAACTAACGACGTATGCCCTGTTCTCCGAATCTGATTTCGTCCCACCCACCTCAGGCCCGGCATAACCTAATATCTGGACTCAATTTTCCAGCCTGTTTTGAAAATCTCCCAACGAACTAGAGAAGTGAGAAACGCGGTCTCAGAAATGGACTGGAAATCAACGATAAGGAAGCGTTGATTTCATAGATTTCGAGAAAAATGATCAATTAATTATTTCGCAAGCAAACTAATTCCCAATCCCTTCTCGGCAAGGAATGGCGGGAAAATACAAATCCTTAGAAGTATTCAGAGCAGAGTTGTTCATTTTGTCGTTTCTCTTTAAATTGTGGTTTTAATTGTTAACGCTGCTGCGGAGAAAACCTTTGTTTAATGCATAAGTACAACTTATATGCTGGGTTAAATGTCGTTTGAAGATTTTTCCAGGGAAGCCCGTGAAAGCTGGAACGAAGTCGGTTTGGTCTACACGCGAAACAAATATGGCCGTGTCTGTTCGCCTCCAGGATACCAGTTAAATCGCAAAAACGATTTTTCTTTCAAGAGAAGTCTCTTTAGAGGTTTGTATAACAATAAAAATAAGGCGTGGTTGAAAATACACATTAAATGTGTCTTTTACCGCAAATTTTAAGAGGTTTATAAATTCTTCGGATGGCCTTTTTTGTATCAAGTTAACCTGGCATAAGCCCGCAATCCAATCAAAAGCCAGTACATGTTCAGAAGTCACACGGTTAACTTAAAAAAGTGTAACCTCGATGAGCTCTAAACTTGAGCCCACAATATGGTCTCATGTTATTGGTCAGATGATACCTTGTTTTGGTTTGTGGTTTGTTGATGTCAATTGACCATAACATGGATGCCCAATATCAAAGAATTAAGCAATAGACCAATAGAACAACGCCAATGTTCTTCCAACATCACAAGTGTATGCTGCCATGAGCAATACCGCTAGCCATGATAATGGGGATAGGGTTCCGCCAGAGTTCCACTATAACCTCTGAATTATTGCGTCTGCAGACAGCAGGTGTTTCAGGGAAAGAGATGTTCTGACCTTCCTCTACATTTTCCCCTTACCTGTTAGTGTAATAGGATGACTCATATGACTTATGATTCACAACCACTACTGACATCAGTTTACTGTGTATGTACAAATGTATATTTTGTTGTCTTCTGTAATCATAAAAAATTAAACATTTGAAACCTTCAATACAGTTCATACTCAATAACAATACTATGTGTAGAGCTGTAACTGGAAATCAATTTGTAACTGGAAAACTATTTGTTTACCACATGCAACTCACAACAACCTCCACAATTAACAATGCAACTCACATGTCACTGTTTAGAGATCATCAAAATTTATCTTGCCAAGGCAACTTGGTTGTTGTGAAGTTTTCAATAAATCAATGAATCAACCACTTTTTTTCTGCTGTATTTACTTTTTTGTAATTTCTCTTGTTGATCACCTGATCAATCATATGACTGTCACTGCATGGCTGTTCTGTAGTCTTCTGCCAATTTGTCAAGCCGTAACCGCTTCACAGCATTGTAGGGTTTTATTTCCTTTGTCTCCACCTTGACTCGCCACACTTCACCACATTGTCTTTAGCCCTAGCCTGCTCTAATTCTGGCTACTTCTGTACCTGTAAATTCTTGCTGTCAACTCTTCTCTTTCATGTTTAATTCTCTGCCTCAGTTAAATATGCTTGTTTACTTCTTTGTCTCAGTTCTTTCCACCTTTATAATACCACTTTTGAATCTGTTGCTTGCTACCCAAATACTTCTAGCCCCCTTTACAACCAAGCTCTTCTCAGTCCTCACACCCTTCCCCACCACTGGAAAACCCTCTCATGATTATGACTTGTCAATTGCTGTGGTGCCGTTATTGAATTTGTAGCTCAGGCTGTGAAAAAAGACATATTTTGGGATGGAACCATTTTGATTTTTTAAGTTGCATTACTTAGCTCTGCTATGTTTTTATCCACAGGAGCAAACTGTTCAGTCAATACTGACAACAACACCTACGATCCGCAAACCCTCTTTTATATCTGTCTGGATTATGTTGCCAAGAACATTTCTATGGTAGAATCTCTGGATGGATTTCCAGACATTGTGGGAGAGGAGCTTTTCAAAAAAGTCCATGAGAATGATGGATTTAGATCTGAACCCAATAACTTGAAGTTGTTCTGTGAAGCGTATGGTATTCTAGTATTGTCAAAACTGTCCCTTAGCTCAGCACATATTCTAACAAGCAATTACTTGGAATATCTTCAGCTGTTTGTATGTCTGACTGAGCTAGATGTCAGTCACTGTCGTCTTGGGGATGCTCATGAGCTGTTGTCATACATTGCTCATTTTCATGGGTAGGGGTTGTAGTTTTGTTTTTTTTTTACTCACCTTAGGATCTCAGGAAAACACTGATAATAAAATTGAACTGTAAAAATGCTATTTCATCTTCATCTACAGATTGTTTTTGTTTAGAATGCTTTGGCAGTCGAGGTCTTTTATTAGCTATTTGAAGCAATCTTTTCATTAATATTTCCTGACATAAATTATGTTTAATACATGTGTTATATTTGATTTGCTGTTGCTTATCATTTAACATGATTTTGATAATGTATTGTAGACAAATCTAGCAACGGGTTCGTGGCTGTCATTAAGCTTTGAGTCACCAGTGGCTTTGTTCTCCACACCCATAGCAAACGTGTTACTTTGCGGGAAATTTTATTGACAATGGGCAATTTCATGCAATGGAATCAAGGGATAATCAAGCATAATCAGCTGTAGTGGGTGCTGTGGGCCACAGCCCTTAATGACAGCCCTGATTCTACAATAATTTATAGTAATCATTTTTAAGTCTTTTGATTCTTTTACTGATCTTTACTGCAGCTTGACAAAACTTAGCCTCAAAGAGAACTGCCTTTCTGACACAGGCATTAGAAAACTGACAATACCACAGCGTCTTTTGAAAGGTGGCCTTGGAAACCTGTCAATTTTGGATTTGTCCTTGAATCCTAGTATCACAGACAATAGTATCAAGCACATCATAAAGATGAATTCTTTGACTGCCTTAAATTTGTCTGGTACGAAAGTAACTTTTGGACATGGAGTTCCGCAGCTAATGAACCACACAAACTTGTGTTTAGCAATGGATGTAAGTTATACACATATGAAATAAACATAGCTTATTGATGAAGGAACTCAGAAATATACCTTAGTAGGTCCCTGCTAACAAAAAAAACATTGTTAAAGAGACACTTGCAGAAATTATTTACCCCTGGATCATCATTTAAAGGCATCTGCAGTCAAGCATTGATCGATACCCTTAATGGACACCTTGATTAACACCCAAATTAATACTTGGTCAACACTTTATTGACATCTCAGTTTACAGTTGGTAGAGAGTCAACTAGTTTTCACAGACATGCCATTGAGTGGATCAATCCATATGAGTTGGTTGACACTTGACAAACTATTGATCTACTGTCTTTGAGGTGCAAATGAATATATCAAAGACCATCTACCTATTTGAACTGCAGAGAAAGAGATGTAGATGATCCTCGCAGTTATATACACAATTTCAACAGCTGTGAAATTAAAGCCTGAAAAAATTCAGCCTGACCAATTATGATATCTCTACAGTTCTAGTGCAGTGATCTCCCAACTGAGCTATCAAGCAAACCTGGAGCTGGTCTGGTCATTATTTTGTAATATACCCGTATATGAAAAATGCAAATAAATATTATGTAAGAACATATACCGGTATTTGAACTGCAGAGAAAGATATGAAGACATGGATGATCATCACAGTACTGTTATGTACGACACAACTTAGGCAGCTGTGTAATTAAAGCCTGAAAAAAATTAAGCAGCTGTGAAAATAAAGCCTGAAAAAATTCAGAGTGTCGATTGAGGGAATCAATGTGACACTCGACCACAGATGGCTTTAGTATGCATGATCCATTCACATTTTACATGTAAAACAAGACCATAGACCAGAAGTTTGAGAAACTTAAGTTGGACAAACAAGGCCTGGAGATAGATTTTGACTACGTGTTGACATGATGTGACCATGCAATTAAGATCTCTTTTTTGCATCAGACTTTTTTGTCTAAAACAGTGAAACAAAGATTAGTGTATAAATGCACACACATGCATTTCTAGCCTGCATAGCAAGCATTCCCTTACCAACAAAGAGTTTTTTCTGCATTCTTGCCCTGCAAAAATTGGAGCAAGAGTTCTTCAATTTTTTGCCCTCAATGCAGTTTTT